>Ga0315549_1005394_pt1 | contig 10447 bp, 7 predicted proteins | sample SalMarSW160200MG_FD_203101 | JGI IMG/M metagenome (GOLD analysis project Ga0315549, IMG submission 203101) | Salt marsh sediment microbial communities from the Plum Island Ecosystem LTER, Massachusetts, United States - Salt Marsh Sediment SW1601-200 ... | reverse complement strand
CTGTACTTCTTTAATGTGATTCCATCACCGGCCCTGGAATAAAGAAAATCACTGCCGTCAATATAAATACAGTGGCTTCCTTCGGGAAGGGTTAATGCTGCTTTCTGTTTTCCCTCAGGATCGAGAATATACACATCCCTGCTGGGGTTTTTCGAAAACTCCCCACTAAGAACATACACTTTTCCGGTACTATCGACAGCAATATCCTTGTATACAATCTCACAGGGAACAATAAATGAACCGATTTTTTTCTTTTTTACATGTTTCATCTTCATGAGACTGTGGGACCACAGTTTTTTTCCCTGTGGGTCAAATTTAACTATCTTATCCTGAAAGTTATAAGCAATATATAGATTCTTCCTAGAATCAAAATCAAAATCTATCCAATTCATCATAAGTGAAGATTTCTTTTCTGAATAATGAAATTTCCGGATGACCTCTCCCTTTGTGTTTAGCACCAGGATCCTGCAGGTCTGATCTGAAGTTACTGCAGCCACAGCGATCTCACTATCAGAAATTACTTTAAAATCATTTATGAACATCCTTAAAGGAATGCGGTGCTGAAATTTCAGATCCTTATTAAATACTTGAAACCCGGGAACATACTGGTCAGTCACATAGATATAGGCCCTGGAACAGTCAAGAAGCCTGGGGGCTAAAAACTCCCCAGGCCCCTGACCTTTCCGTCCGATTTTTTTCTGTAAGTTCCCCTGACAATCAAATTTTTTAAGGCAGTAATCCATTGCATCGGTCACATAAATATAATTCTGCGAATCCACTGCAACACCAGCCCACTGGAATAAAATATTGTCATCAAGATTTCCGATAGAAAGGACTTCTTCAAGCGATACTTGCCGCACTTCTTCTGCTAATATGAACTGAAGCCTGGAACAAAACAGCACAGCTAAAAACAAAACTCCCATACAAATCTTTCTTTTTCTCATTTTTATCCACCCATAATCTATAAGACGACAGAGAAACTTTTACTTTCTCATTTCACAGACTTCATCATCTTTCAATATACTTCTTACAAAAAACATAACCTATTATACAGACCACTCCCCCAACCATAGAAATAGATGAAATAGGATCATCAACACATCTCATAAAAGCATTCTCACAACCCCCTGCTTCAACAAACGAAGCATTTAAACTCAAAATCACGGCAAATAATACCACTAAAATAAGCAGCTTATTTAGATTTTTGCATTTTTTTCTCATTTTTTCCCTCCTTTTTAAATTTATCTCTTAAGATAATACTTAATACACCAGGTATATCCCACCATACATGCGGCAGCATACATACCGAATACTTCAAGTCCCCCAAATGCCCCAACAATCAAAGCATCAGCTTCACATTTAACCAATCCACCCATACAAACATTTTTAGCCTGCATGAACGGAGCCGTGACCTGGAGCAAAGCTAACAAAAGCAAAGCTCCAACAATAATTTTGTTTCCATTAATTTTACTCATTTGTTTAACCTCCTTTCACTTAAGATATATAGCAATATTTATGCCAGAAATAATTAATAATAATATTCGTCTAACATGTTGAATATAAAGAAGATATAAAATACAATCTATAGAGAAAAACAATCAAAATAAGAAAAAAATGTCACACTTTATGCCGTCTCCCCATATTTGGATGTCGCACTTTGTGACATGCAGTTTTATTCACGCGAACGTTGGTTATTCACGAGTCAAGCTTGCCGCAGATGCAAGGCACAGCACATGAAGTTGTGGTCCTTCACCACGAATGCGCTGTAACGAAGCAGATGCGGTAAGATCGGCTCGCCTGTAAGGTAAAGAATGCCGATAATAGATGAATTTGAGTGCATGTTTGCGCTCCACTAAGATTTTTAACGCCATTTCCTCCCGATCTTCTCGGCTCTGCTGGAACTCCGCATGTTTATCCTAAGCAACGCCACAATGTCCGCGAGCCACCATTAACGCCGCCCCTTTGATCATACAGTGCTCACACATCCATCAGGCCAGACTTCGTCTGGTTCCCTCGAAAATCGACTCAGAAAGGCTAAATCTTTTAATGTCGCTTCCTCCATCCCCTTAAATTCATATGCTAGTTGATATTATATTAATTCTATCGGCATTCTTTATGAATAGCCTACGGACGTGGATATTGCCTACTGCATATGATATATTTAGGATGAAAATGGTACATGTCAGATTTGCTCCAAGCCCAACTGGATATCTGCACATAGGTGCAGCACGCACATGCCTTATTAACTGGCTGTTTGCACGTCATCATAAAGGAAAGTTTATACTCCGTATTGAAGATACGGATACAGCCAGATCCTCAGACAAGATGAGCATGGGAATAATCCAGGCACTGACATGGCTGGGGCTTGACTGGGATGAAGGACCAATCTTTCAGTCAAAAAGAATAGAGATTTACAGGAATAAAGCAGAAGAGCTTGTCCGGAAGGGAAAGGCTTATTACTGCTACTGCCTGCCCGAGGAAATTCAGAAAAGAAAAAAAGAAGCCCTGGATTCAGGAAAAAACTGGATTCAGGACCGCCGTTGTTTAAGGATTTCACCCGAGGAGAAAAGGCGTTTTGAACTGCACAAAAAGCCTAGGGCTATCAGATTTCTGGTCCCTGAGGGTAAAATAAATTATAACGATTTAATTCACGGACACATCTGTGTACAGAACGAAAACATCGAGGATTTCGTCTTGTTACGAAGCGATGGCCTCCCTACCTACCATCTCTCTGTTGTTGTAGATGATATAGAGCAAAAAATAACGCATATCATCCGGGGTGATGACCATATTTCTAACACGCCTAAACAGATCTTGCTTTATCAGGCATTTGGTGTTGAACCGCCTGAATTTGCCCATCAATCTCTTATTCTCGGCAAGGACAAAAAGAAACTGAGTAAAAGGCACGGCGTGAGTTCTGTTCTTCAATTCAAAGAGGATGGTTATCTGTCCCTTGCCATTTTGAATTTTTTAGCCCAGATGAGCTGGTCACCTGGTGAAGAAAGGATTTATTCTTTAGATGAAATGGTAAACAGATTTTCTCTTGAAAAACGTGCCAAAGGCAATCCTGTATTCGACCTGTCTAAACTCGACTGGCTTAACGGCCAGTTAATCTCCGCAATGACAGCCGATGAGCTCTTTCCTTATGTAAAAACTGAATTGAAAAATGCAAATCTCTGGCAGGATAAATATGCAAAAGAGCAAAAAAAATGGTTTTTCAGGCTCCTGAACCTGCTAAAGGAGAGAAGCAAAAAAATCAAAGAATTTGCGGTAAGAGGAAGGCCTTTTCTTTCAGATGACTTTGAATATGATCCTTCCGGTGTTGAAAAATACTTAAACGACAAAAGACTGGAAGAACTCATGCAAAAATTAATGCGAGATTTTAAAGAAATGCAAACTTTTACCGCAGAAAACATAGAACATGCTTTGCGTAAAAGAGCAGAGAAAGAAGGACTAAAAGCGGCATTTTTTATACATGCTTTAAGAATGCTTATTCTAGGAATGTCAGTCAGCCCTGGTATTTTCGATGTAGTAGAGCTTTTAGGCAGAGAAAAAACTATCCGCCGCGTTAATGCTTATTTCAAGAATAATCCAGGCTAAATATCCTTGATAAAATGATCTACGCATATTTAAAAAAAAGGGTTGACTACCATGAGAAAAAATATGTAAAATTAGTTGGAATGTAAGAGGAACAAAATTCATTTTTCTATAGAAGAAAAATTAATTATATAGCCAAGGTTTAAGGTCATTGAAGAATAAAGCGTACTTGTCTTTATTAAATCACAGAGGTATGGAGAAAATTAATTACACCAATAACTTACTTATACTGAATAATAATCAAGAAGAAAGAGAGTATCTATATAATCTATTCAGTAAAGTTGGTTATGCTTATTCAGCCTCCACATTGGAAAAAGCCATTTCCTTTCTTGAATCAAATAATATTAATGTCATCATTGTTAAAGATTCGATGGCACATTATTCCTCACTCAAAGGATTACTAAAAAAAACAACAAGCATCCTTATCATAGGAAAAGAGGAAAAAAATCTAAATGAAATCAGCAGTGAATGGCCTCAAGCTTACCACCTAGATACTCATGTTTTTCCATCTGAGGAAAAAGATAACAACGGCCTTCTGCGAACACTCGAAAGTGCAGTTGAACATTCCAAATTGAAAATGCAAGTTGAAAACTTACGGAATTGTGTTATGCAAAATGACATAGATATGAAAGAAGCTTTTCTAGAGATAAAAGAAATCAAAAATGTTATCCAGGATTCAATCGTCAAAGAACTGGAAAAACGCATTGAGGTTGAGGCTAAATATTTTTCTTTCAAAAAGGAAAAACTGAAAATTGAGCATATCCTCAAAAAGCTCTACAGAGCTAACGATGTGACAAGTTTATTGGATATCGTGGACGACATAAAAGAAATCGTCCAGGCCCAAGGTATTTCTATCTACATCCTTGACGAAAATGAAACACTTGGAAAATACATAAAGCCTCTGGTATGGGATGATTCCATTTTATCTTACCCAGACTTTTCAAAACATATCGTTCTTATTGATTCTCAGGATTTTGCTGCATCCGTTGCCAATGACGGCCACGAAATCAATTCTTCTGACCCTATCTTCGATAATAGGCTATCCAGAAGATATATCGAACAACTAAAATTTCCCCTGGAAAACATTCTTTCTGTCCCAATCATGCATGACAGTAAAATAATAGGTATTCTGGAAGTATATAACAAAAATAAAAACAGAAATTTAAAAAAAAGAGGATTCTCAAAAGAAGACCAGCAAGTAATGCGAAGGCTTTCTGAACATATTTCCATAGCTATCACAAAGCTTAACCTGATTCAGTATGATGCCCTGACCGGCCTGCTCCGACCTGATCCCTTTTTTAATAAAATAATTCATAAGTTAAAATTGGAGAAAAAAAGATATCAGGAACAATCATTTTACTCCCTTGTTATGGGTGATGTAGACTGGTTTAAAAACTATAACGACAGAAACGGCCATGAAGCCGGCAATAAGCTCCTCAGAGAATTGGCTTCCATCCTAAAATCCTCTATAAGAGAAGAAGATTTTCTGTGCCGCTATGGCGGAGAAGAATTCGTGTTTTTTCTCTCCTCCATAAAAAGCAAAGAAGAAGCTTTTATCTTTACCGAAAGAATTAGAAAAAACGTAGAAGAACATTATTTTGAACATCAGGAATTCCAGCCAAGGAACAATATGACAATGAGCTTTGGCATTACTAACTTCTCAAAAGATAAGTTCACATCTTTGGATTCAATCACAAAAAATAGCCTGAAAAAGATAGTTAACGAAGCAGACATGGCTCTTGCAGAAGCAAAAGGTAAAAGAGCATTGCAATTAGGCATCAAAGATAAGAAAAAAATTCCAAATGACAAAAACAGAATCTCTGTATATTGTAAAGAAAAAATTGACGAACTAGGAAGACAAGATATTGTCATGCCATACAAAGAAATTTATGCTCAGGAAAGAAGAACGTTCAAAAGGTACTACACTTCAACTGTTCTTATTTACAAAAATGACAGATCTCAATCAGTAACAAAGACAATAAATTTGAGCCTTAGTGGGGCAAAAATCAGCAGTGAATCGAAGCTCCCCAAGGATAAAACATATGAGATAATCATTATCCTTGGAAATAAAGCCTGCCAGTGCAAAGGAGATGTAGTCTATTCTGAAAAATTAAATACAAGCCTTCCTTATTACCATTCAGGTTTAAAATTCAGGGAATTGCCTCTAAAGGACAGGATAATATTTGAGGATTATTTTAATTCTATCAACACAAAAGGATCATCTATCTTACAATAGGCTCTCTTTTTCTATTTAATCTCCAATTCTTCAATTATTGATTCCAAATATTTGGCAGGAGGAGTTATACACTCATAATAGTTATCTTTCAATTCTTTTATCCCATTCTCAAAAGAAATAAAATCATCTTCATTACTCCAATTTTCCATGCTTACCTTTTCAAGGATATCTTTAAGAACATTTTCATTTAAAATACCCACTGTATACCTCGGCAGTGAACAGTTATCTTTCTCACAGATCCTTATATTGCCCAACATAAACTTCCGGAGTTCATCTTGATGCCGTATGATCTCCTGTTTAATAAAAAACTGATCTTTGGGAGACTCAGTCTCAGAAAGTTCTATGTAGAGCTTTTTGGCCTTATCTATACTATCAGTTATGACAGAAATAAGAACCTCTGTGTCCAGGATCATCTTATTATTATTCTCAAAATAGTTAATTTCACCATCATTCTCGATCTCTTCAACCTTGCGGTATTTCTCTAAGACTTCATAAGTATCTTGAAATGTTTCCTCAGGCTTAAATTCTTCTGTCTCATGGGAAATGTCTTCTTCTCCGGTATCTTCATCTGGATGCGGCTCTCCAGGAAGATATCTCTTTCCTTCTTTCTCTTCTTCCATCTTTGTTTCTATAGTTTCTTCAGTTTCGTTTACTGCTTCTACTTCCGTCTCCTGTTCTAAGCCTTGTTCCGGTTCTTCTCCTTCTGCTTCGAAATCCGGACCAACTTCTGGTTTTACTTCCGGTTCCTCTTCATGCTCAACCTCTTTGATTTCTTCTTCTAAAGGCTCGGCTGCCGTAAGAAGTTCTTTTATTTTATTAAGCTTTGAGAGTTCATTTTTTAAGTTAAAACTTACTTCTTTGCCGCCATCATTTTCAGGAATATCGGCTACAATCCCGTATTTCTCTTCGAGCTGAACTTTCAGTGAAGTTACTTTTCCGGTAACTTCTTGATTGATTTCCTCAAGCTTCTTGTTCAACTCACTTACATTCCTCAATTCTTCGAGAGATTTCCCTGTAATAACCTCAATCTCAGTTTGAAACTGAATCGCCCTATCAAGATGTTCTTTTATCTGTCTTTTTATATCCTCTTTTTCACTTTCAAACTCACTAAGAATCGATTTGTAACTTGTTAAAGATTCTTTTTCTTCTTCTATGTCCTCTTCGATCTGAGTTATTTTCTTTTCAGCTTCGTCTTTTTCCAGCCTGATTTTTTCCTCAAGTTCTTTTTCTACTTTCTCTTTTTTCTGGGAAAGAACTGCCTTTAATTGATTCTCGATCTCTTCAATAATAGACGCAGATTGTTTCACAAAATCATTATCTTTTTTCATTTTGATCTCCTTAAGCTCTTGGACATATGTTATTACTCATAAAAAATTCTGTCAAGATGATACTTCCTCACAAAAAAGCAATTTTATGCTATCTATACTGGCAGAGAAACATTTCTAATTCAATAGCCTTTAGAGACGAATTATCAGAGTAATTTTATCTCTATTCTCTCACCTATAAAGGTGATGTCTTCTAACCTCAAATTAAGATTGATAAAAATAACTCATTAATGTATAAAGAATAGCGAATGAATGAAATTCGTCGAATGCTTTATAATCCTATTTCACCCGACAGGTTGCCGAGTAAGGGAGAAAATCAATGAACAATCAAGAAGAAATCTTGATCATAGATGAAAAGAGAAAAAACAGAGCTTTCCTCTCACAGATCTTGAACAGTCTGGATGTATCCATTAAAGAGGCGTCATCTCTCTCCGAAACCTCCAATCAACTTTCCAATTCGACTAATATCTCCATGGCAATGATTTGCCTCAGTCCTTCTTACGGTAATGCTTTAAACTTCCTCCGCAGAATAAAATCTATCAACCCAGAATTATCTATAGTTCTCCTTTCTGAAATCGAGGAACAGGATATGGCAATATCCCTCCTGCAAAAAGGTATTATTGACCATATTGCCCCGCCCCATAATGCGGCAGGAATCTTTTCTGCTGTAAAAAACGGGCTTGATAAAAGAGAATTAATTAAAAAAAATAAATTATACTTGCAAAAACTAGGCAACTTAAGGTTACAGCAGCAAAAAAATATAAGAAAAGCTCTGGAGCTTGAAGATATCTATGACACGACTATTGAAAATCTGATGACAGCTCTGGACCTGAGGGATGTGGAAACATTTGGCCACTCCCAGGCTGTAGCAAAATACAGCCAGATCCTTTCCCAGATCCTGGGGATCAAAGACAAGGATATCCTTGACAATATAAGAAAAGGATCACTTCTTCATGATGTGGGAAAAATCGCAATCCCTGACTCTATCCTCAAAAAACCGGGTTCTCTTTCAGCCAAAGAATGGGAAAAAATAAGGCTTCATCCGTCCTTAGGCTTCGGATTGATCAAAGAGATAAAACTCTTAAAAGAAGTCGGAAATATCATACTGTATCATCACGAAAGATATGACGGCACAGGTTATCCAAAACAATTGAAGAAAGACAAAATACCTATAGAAGCCAGGATATTTGCCCTGGCTGACGCTCTTGATGCCATCACCTCTCACCGTCCATACAGTAAAGAGAGAGATTTCAAGACTGCAAAAAAAGAAATCCAGGAAAATGCGAATACACAATTTGATCCTCAAGTGGTCGAAGCATTTTGCTCTTTAAGTTCAGATAAATGGAAAAAAATCCGTTTTGAAACAACAAGGATCATACCCTCCTTCGAAGACATGCTCCATACTATGCAATAGTGGCAGAGATGACTCGTGGAATCCCCTGAAGATCTTTAAAACATTTCACATCTCTCCAGCCGGACCCAAACATTTCCATTATTTTATCCTTCTGCCCATGACCGATTTCAAAAATAAGATATCCATCAGACTTTAAATATGCTGGAGACCCTTTCACCAATTTTCTTATAACTTCCAGTCCAGTTTTTCCGGCCACAAGGGCCTTCCTGGGCTCATGTTTTATAATCTCCTCCTGGAGAGTTCCCCATTCTATGCTAGAAACATAAGGAGGATTTGAAACGATAAAGCCGCATTTACCTTCCAAATTTAATTTTTTTAAAGGAGCAAACAAATTTCCATAGACAAAGGTTATTTTTGAAATTTCTTGAACGGCTGCATTCAACCGCGCATTTTTCAGGGCTTTACGTGAAATATCGCTTGCAATTATCCGCGCCAGAGGAAGCTCTTTTGCCAAAGATACCGCAATATTTCCGCATCCCGTGCCTATATCCACTATAATTTCTTCTCTCCCCGATGAAACCTTAATAACACTATCCACCACCAATTCTGTTTCTGGTCTTGGGATCAAAACCCCAGGGAAAACCCTAAACGGGATAGACCAGAATTCCTTTTCCCCTATTAAATATGCCAGGGGAGATCCATCAAGGCGGGAGGAAATTAATCGATAGTATAACTTCTTCTGTGCTGCGGATAGTCTTCTATCTGAACCAGCATAAAATTCTTCTTCTGAAATCGATGCGGCCTTTAAAAGCAAAATCTTAGCTTCAAGAGCAGGCTGGTCAATGTCTTTTAGAAGAGACTTCCCATTGACATACAATTGCTGAATTTTGCTCAATTGAAGTTCTATTTATGACGAGGGTTTGGCCTTATCCGCCATAATCTGAGTCTGAAGATGAACCGTTAATGCATCAATGACCTCATCTATATTTCCATCAAGTATGTTTTCTAATTTGTGGAGAGTTAAATTCAATCGGTGATCTGTAACCCTTGACTGGGGGAAATTATATGTTCTTATCTTCTCGCTTCTGTCCCCTGCTCCTACCTGAGATTTCCTGTCTTGAGAAATCTGTTTCTGCTGTTCAGTAATGGCTTTGTCCATCAATCTCGACCGCAAAATCCGCAGAGCTTTTTCTTTATTCCGGTGCTGGGATTTCTCATCTTGACATGAAGCTGTAATCCCACTGGGCTTATGAGTGACACGAATGGCAGTATAGTTGCGGTTAACATTCTGCCCTCCAGGACCCGAAGCCCCGAAAGCTTCTATCCTTAAATCCTTATGGTCCAGTAGAACATCAACCTCATCAGCTTCCGGAAGTACAGCAACCGTCACTGTGGATGTATGGATTCGACCACTGGCCTCAGTTTTTGGAACGCGCTGAACCCGGTGAACACCGCTTTCAAACTTCAGATGCGAATAAACACTATCCCCACGGATATTGACAATAATTTCTTTAAAACCACCAACAGGAGAAGGGCTTGTGCTCATAACTTCCGATTTCCACCCCTTCTTTTCTGCAAGGCGGGAATACATACGGAATAGATCATGAGCAAAAAGGGAAGCCTCATCTCCCCCTGCTCCGGCTCGAATCTCAAGAAATACATCCTTTTCATCATTAGGGTCTTTAGAAAACAGCAATATCTTAAGCTCTTTTTCAAGCTTTTCCTCTTTTTGATGCAGTTCCTTTAAATCTTCTTCCGCCAGCTTTCTTAAATCCGGGTCCACACTCGCATCGTCTAATATCTCTTTAGAGTCTCTAATATTTTTCTGGATCTTCCCGTAGTATTCATACTTCTTAACGATAGGCTCCAATTTAGCCCGTTCTTTTGATATTTTCTTAAGCTTTTGGGGGTCTGAAACTAAAGCGGGGTTAGACA
>Ga0315549_1005393_pt1 | contig 10447 bp, 11 predicted proteins | sample SalMarSW160200MG_FD_203101 | JGI IMG/M metagenome (GOLD analysis project Ga0315549, IMG submission 203101) | Salt marsh sediment microbial communities from the Plum Island Ecosystem LTER, Massachusetts, United States - Salt Marsh Sediment SW1601-200 ... | reverse complement strand
ATGAAATGATAATGCTATGGAGGGACAACAGAGGGTTATTTGATGAAGAATATCATAGAAGGAGTGTAATAGAATCTGTAATAGGTGCTGAAAAACAAAGGTTAGGGCATACTCTCTTCTCTAAAAAGGATGAATTACAGAAAAAAGAAGTGAGATTGAAGGTAATATGCTACAATCTTTTGGTGCTAAACAAAGTAAAAGCATCTCTAATATTGAATGAACCACCACTTCTTCCAGTGGAAAAAGCTGGCTAAACAAGGGAGTAAATGCAAAAATATGGATGAAAAACATACATCATAGCAAGCACTATATCTAAATATTTCATAAAGGGCTACATAATTCCACTGCGTAACCCGAAATTTACTCGATAAACAGAGTCTGAGCAGAAAATAGCTTCAAGTTTGTCTTGGGCCAAGACAAACTTTCATTTCTTTTTATCATTATCGGGCAACGCCATAGGAGCAAGTTCTTTTTAGAATGCCATAATTTAAAAGAAATAGATAAATATTTATGGCAAGCTGGAAAAAAATATTTTCCAAAGAACTATTAACAGTCTACTTCACTTTACATTTCTTAGAAGAAAAACCTTTGGGAAAAGAAAATTTGGGGTGCGGATCTTTTTTAAAGAGTTGCAAAAGGGGGTTCTAAAAAATTTGAAAAAGTTTATAGATGATGTCTTGTTATATCCAAGTAATTTGATGCCATCATATGTTGGGGGTAGAGGATTAGGTGAGAACAATGGGCAGTAAAATATTGATTGTGGAAGATGAGAAGGACATGCAGGATTTGATGAAGCTTTATATCACCAGGTCCGGACTTGATGTTGAAATATATTCTGCGTTTACCGGTGAGGATGGAGTCAAGGCATATGAGGAGATGCTCAAGGAAAAGAAAAAGCCGGATGTGGTAATCATGGATTTAAAGCTGCCCGGCATTGATGGTGCTGAAGCCACGGAACGCATAATGGAACTGGATGGCGATGCAAATGTGTACGGATTCACAGCATTTTTTGATACTCGATGGGCAGATAAACTGATTAAGGCCGGTGCAAGAGGAGTAATACCCCGACCGATAGGGTTCAACGGTCTCGTTCAGGAACTGGAAAAGATACTGAACGCATAAAAATCTTTAAGGCAGGCGGCAATATACCGTAATGAAATTAATCGTTATAGGATGCGGTGCTGCCGGGGCGACGGCTGCCCAGTTCGCAAGAAAGAATGACCGAAAAGCCGAAATAAAAGTTTTTGAGAGAGGAAAATACCCGCAGTATTCAAAATGTGCTCTCCCGTTTGTCATATCGGGCGAACTTTCCCCCGAATCAGTCATAGAATTCGACGAGGAGTGGTTCAGAAAGGCAAGAATTGATTTGCACCTGAATACGCCCGTTTCAGATATTGATTTTGGTGCAAGGACTGTCGAAACCCGGGAAGGGCAAGAGGAATATGATGCTCTTGTAATAGCTACCGGCGCTTCCCCATTTACGCCCATAAATCCGGAGGGAAAGACCTATTTCCTGCGCAGCCTAGACGATGCACTGGCAATAAGAGAGGAAACGAGGCATGCAAAAGAGGCGGTAATTATAGGTGCAGGCCTTATAGGACTCGAAGCGGCAGAGGCATTAACCAGAACGGGTATGAAGGTGACGATAGTCGAATTTTTACCGGACATTCTGCTCACCATGGTTGACGAGGATATTGCCCGGGTGGTAAGAAAAAGAATCGACGGGAAAGTGGAGATGCTATTCGAGTATAAGGTTACAAAAATAAGAGAAGTGGAAGGAAACGGGGGCAGCCGCAGCCGGATGGAAGTTACGGCAGTCGACGGGAACGGGAATGAAATTCTCCTGCACGGGGATTTCGTCATTGTTTCCACAGGGAACACCGCAAATACGGAGCTTGCAAAATTTACAGCAAAAGGCGAAAGGGCGATAGATGTCAATGAAAGGTGCGAAACATCTGTTAAGAATGTATATGCGGTCGGGGATTGTACCAGGTATGTGGATATTCTGGGCAACGGTACCATTGTCGGACTCGGAAGTATAGGTGTCCGCCAGGGAATGGTCGCAGGTGCGAATGCCATCGGCGGCGACGAGATAATGATGCCCCTTGTAAATGCACGTACTACAAAAATTTTTGGTGTCGAGGTCGCCGCCGTCGGCCCGCTGGGCAGGAACATTTCGTTTAGCCCGGTAACCGGAAAATTTAAGGGAAGCGCATTACCGGAGTATATGGCAACAGAGAAGGGAGGGGGGGAGGGAAAAGGAGAGGGTAATATTTTCATCAAGGTTTACACTGACGGCAAGGGGCGGCTGGTGGGGGCGCAGGCGGTCGGCCCGGAAGCAACCCAGCGCATAAATAAATTTTCACTTGCCATACACTATGGGCTGACGACCGGGCAGCTTTCAAAAGTCGAGACAGCATATGCCCCTGCTCTTGCCCCGGTTATTGATGCGTCCACGCTTGCCTGCGAGATTGCAAATAGAAGGATAAAATGAATGGGATGCTGCAACTATTTCCGGGCGTATATTCGACTTCGACAGACAACAGGATTTACACATTAAACCTTGTGCCGGGAGAAAGGGTCTATAATGAGCATCTGGTTCATGATGGCAAGAGCGAATACCGTTCTTGGAACCCTTATAAGAGCAAGATGGCAGCAGCTATTTTGAATGGGTTGAATACACTATCCGTTAGTAGGGATAGCAAGATACTGTATCTCGGGGCCGCAAATGGCACCACTGTTTCCCATCTCTCGGATATAACGGCGGATGGCGTTATCTATGCGGTGGAGATTTCCGTCAGGGCAATGAGCGACCTAGTCAAGGTCTGTGAAAAAAGACATAATATCATTCCCATACTTGCGGATGCCGGCAAACCGGAAAATTATGGGGCGCTTGTAGATGATGTGGACTTGGTTTACCAGGATGTATCCCAAAGAGATCAGGTCAGCATATTCACGAAAAATATGGAAAAATTCATGGCGGATAGTGGAATACTGATGGTGAAGGCAAGAAGTATAGATGTCTCGATGCCCCCCGGAAAAGTATTCAGGAAAGTAAAAAGAGAGATAGGAATGGTATTTGACATAAAAGAGAGCATAAACCTTTCCCCTTATTCCAAAGACCATATGGCTCTGCTCGTGGGGAGATAGTTACATTATGGCCCATACTTCCATCTCATCACTTGCGATGTTGTCATTAGAGTCGTATGCCATGACTTTTATTGTGTGGGTAAATGGAGATGTATCATTCCATTCCCAAGAAGAGGGCATCTCATAATCTGTTTCCATCAACTCATTGTCAATGTAAAACTCTACCCTGCTGATTTCAGATATATCATCGTGAGCATATATTTTAACGGTTATCCCTCCGATAATCCTTGTTTTGAAAGGCAATGATATCGTCTCTGTATCCATGAAATAAAGATATCTATCCTTTGGTTTGACTATCTCGACCACCGGGGGTGTGCTATCGACATATGCGACAGTCTCGCTAACATTAAATTTGCCCTCCTCATCTGTCACCATAAGGCGTACGGTGAATTTGCCCTCTCTTGAGTATTGATGCGTAGGATTTATTCCCTCTCCAGTTGCTCCATCTCCAAAATTCCAGGAATATAAGGCAATATTTCCATCCACGTCATAGCTTTCGCTTCCGTTGAAAGTAATGACATCACCAACTTTTCCTGCGTAGGGGCCGCCTGCGTCTGCCACAGGTGCCCAGTTTTTGCTGTCGGGATTATAAGTCACATATATAATGCAATACTCTATCTGGCAATCTCCATATGTTATCTTGAAAAATCCATTTTCCCCCCAGTTTTTGCCCCAACTGTTTTTGCATATCCAGTAGCCAGGGTTGTCATTGTACCCGACAAGAACGATCTGGTGGTTTATATCGCTTACAGGCTCATTTCCATCATGCACATATATCCCGCCGCTATAGGAAAAGAAGTCATTATAAACTGTCATGTCCACCACAAGCGGACCATATTTTATGAGGGCTGATTTCATGTAATCTCTATCGGGTGTGTGAGTTATGCCATAGTCTGTTATCGGAACGAGATTTTCTTTCCAATCAGGACATTTGCTACTGCAGGGTATGTCGTCACTTGCTTTATAGGGAAAACAATCTTCAGTGAGTGCCCCACCATTTTTAGCCATATATCCGTAGGCATAGTATGCGTTCCATCCGTCGCAGCCGCCGCTATCTGGAGGGCATGAAAGCAAATATTGTTCCGAAAGATCAGGATTAAAATTTGAATTAGTTTCCCCTATTTTTATAACGGCTTCAAGTGCCCCCATTGCAGCAAAATCCCAGCAACTCCCGCAATTACCCTGGCTTTTTACAGGTGTAATCCAGTCCTCTCCGTCAACATCCATCCAATCCCACTCAGAGGGCACAGGAGACGGAAGAGATAAAGTCCTTCCTTCCACCTCTGTTTCATTCACAGGTATGCAGCCTGTGTAATAGGCATTGCTTTCTTCCATTCCATCAATAATAGAGAATCCCATGTCTTCAAGCTTTTTGATATCTTCATCAAGAATGAATGCATCCATTCCATTCTGTTCAAGTATTTTTATCGCAAATTCTCCTGATTTTTCATTATCACCACAGTAAATGGCTATCATGTCATTTGCATATGAATCAAGGATGCTACCCATGCATGAGCCGCACAGAAGTTTTGATGTTGGAACAGAGACAGCATCTTTTATGTGCCTCTCATTGTATTCATCAGCACTTCTGACATCAAATATTGTCAGATATGATTTCATTTCCTTAACTTCTTCTGGTGAAATGAGAATATTGTTACTGCCATGTTCTTCATTTTTTATTGCTGTAGATGGAAATACAAAAATTAATGCTATAATGACACACAATACTGCTCTCTCTGTCTTCATTTTTATCAGCTTATGTAATGAAATTTAATTTATAAAGATTGCAATGATAAATCCCTAATCCTTAAGATACTTTGTGGCAAGACCGATGAGAGAAGGCCTCTTTATTAGTTTCTTCACAAAGAATGAAAGTTTTGCCTGCGTGAGCTGAAAGATGTCCTCACCCTCCAGGATGTCTGCCAGCAATTCAAAGTCCTTGTCCTTGAGTTTTTCCAGAAAACTTCTCAACTTTAAGAGTTTGTTCGTATTCTCCTCGTATTCCTCATTCCATCTGTTCTCATACTCCATAAGTCTTTCTCTGGAAAGATTTTTTTCTTTAAGTGCATGTTCTGCAACATCTGCAGCCATTATCGACGAATGCATTGCCCTGACTATTCCCCCACCATGGATGGGATTCACAAGCTGTGCGGCATCTCCGACAAGCATTACCCCATTAGCAACCATTCCCGTGAAATGGGCGACCGGTATGCCCCCGCTGTTGATTTCTATGGGGCTTGCATTACCAAAAATATCCTCATGCTCATCTATGAACTTCTTCAGGTAGCTATATGCTGTCATCTTTGCATCTTTTTCCAGAATGCCCAATCCCACATTTGCAGAAAATGCCTTCGGAAAAATCCATGCATAACCGAGGGGAGCGACATTGTTTCCAAAGAAGAGATGAATGTATTCTTCATCCGCATTCACGCCTGCCATTTCGAACTGTACGCCTGAATGGTAATCCGTTAGACGATTCAGGGTTTTCAACCCTGCCCATTTTCCGACCTTTGATTCCACACCGTCCGCCCCGATAACAATTTTTGCTTTTATCTCATCCTCTCCATCAAGGTTATTTATATTTACTTTCCACGTCCCGTTTTCCCTTTCCATTTTCGTTGCCTGGGTCTTTATCATATACTTTGCCCCTTCCTTTATCGCTTCGCTTGCAAGGTACTTCTCAAAGACCTTTCTTTCGAGGACGTATCCATCCATCTCATGTCCCTCCATCACAACCTTTTTCCCAGAAGGAGAATACAGAGCTGCCCCTTTTATCGTCCTCGCTATGCCCAAATCGTGTATCTTTATCCCGAGTTTTTCCAGACCGTGCTTGGAAACACCCTCGGCGCACCTCTTTGGAGCTCCTATCTCCTGCCTTTTCTCAATGATAACGGTATCAATCCCCCTTGCCGTCATCTCCTTCGCCGCCATGCTTCCTGCCGGTCCTGCTCCGATAACCAAACAACCTATTTCCATTTTATTCCCTCCGTGCCCCAAGAGCCCCCACCGGACAGAATTTGACACATATTCCGCATTCGTTGCATGCCTCGGATATGACGAGCTCCGTTTCATTCAAAGTTAGTGCGTCCACAGGGCATAAGCCGACACACCCGCCGCAGTGCAGACATCTTTCCTTATTCACCTTTATCATGTTTACCCCTAAATTAGATTGTTAATTGGAAAGTGATATTTAAAATTAGGGCATTTTGTTATCGAAATTTATCCAGCATACCCTTTATGGTACTCATACTTCTTGTTGTCACAAAAAATTTTTCGTTGAATTTTTTTTCGAGACGTTGCTCGATGAGTTTTCCGACGGAGGCATAGTGCATCCCCTCTTCTTTCCCGAATACAATATTATCGTTTCCGTACATGCCCACCACAGTAACACCTTCTATTTCATCCATGCATTTAATGATTTCTTCCTTTGTATAATTTTTACTGCCAAACATCCCTATGCCGCGTATAAAGGCGATGCCCTTTTTCATACATACCTATAATGCAGCAGAAATATAAAAATAGAGTATCTACAGACTCTTAACCTCTGATATCACAACATGCGGGGGCGTATCAACCCTTTCGCTTTTCTTTATTTCCTTCACTTCTTTTACAGTGACCTTCATGCCTCCTCCGAATTTTTGCTGATAACGTTTTTCCAGCTCTTTCGATATTTCTTCAACAGAGGGACCAACATCCCTCAATTTATTATCTATGACAATATGTATCTCCACCCTATCCATGCTTTTCTGGATTATCTGGAACTGCTGTATCTTGTCTGTTCCGAACTCATGCATAATCTTCCCAGGTATGCCGGTTATCGAAGAAGGCGGTATTATTTTTCCATTGTCAAGCACTATCGAATCTGCCTTTCTTCCACCTACTATCCCAAGGAGGTGTGTATGTGCCCCGCATTTACATGTATTGCTAAATGGGATTATGAAATCGTTCATACCCGTGTAACGTATAACGGGCGTTCCCGTACCGTAAAGCTTTGTCACGACAACATGTCCCGGCTCGCCTGAGACAACATCATTTCCCTCTTCGTCAATAAATTCAAGGTGGACGAGGTCGGAATGAATGTGGTAATTTCCCATTCTGCATTCAAATGCAACAGGACCTGCCTCGGTAGAGCCATACACATCGTAAATTTTTGCATTGAACGTATCCTCTATGTATTTCTTTGTATAATCATCGAGAACTGCACCAGATGATGACATGACTTCCGGATTCACATTTTTTCCGTAGCCCTGACGTTTCAACACTGCGAGAGCCCTAAGTACTCCCGGATAGCCCCCCAGAAATTCGGGCTTGAATTCGTCCAGTTTTTTTATCAATGCCTCCGGCTCTTCGCCGACGTGAAGTATCTGAAGATTTTTGAACGAAAAAATCTTTCCCAAATAAGGCATCACCGTCTGATTCAGATATGCCTCCTCGGCACTTTCAGGGGTCAAGTCAACTATTATACTCATTCTTGTCTTTCTCCAGTTGACCCCGTACTCCTTCAGCTCCCTCAGGAAACCGAATAATGCCTTTATAATTGTGTAACTATCGGTGTATATAGAGACGGGCTGCCCGGTTGAGCCAGATGTACTCACAAGATGTGCTTTATTTCTGTCGAAGGAGGGATGGACTATCCCATCCGGAAAATTCTTCCTGAAATCGTCCCTCGTTATGAACGGGAGTTTTTTGATGTCCGCTATGCCCTTTATATCATCGGGGTGTATGCCGGCATCCTTGTATTTTTTTCTGTAGATTGGTACATTATATGCATATCTTACAATTTTTCTGAATGATTTGTCTCTGTATTTCTCGATATCTTCGTATGATATTTTCCAGACCCGGCCTATATCTGTTACATATCCTTTTGCTGCACGAAGCAGGAATATAGGGTTCATAACGGGATTCATTTTCTCTCTTGCAATGCTTTACAAAATTTATATTTTTTGGCGAGGCAATTTTCGGATGGAATCCATAAAAACGAAAAATAATAAATGGGAAAAAGATTCTCAGACGGTAATAAAATGAAATACAAAATAACTGGAGATAATCTGCAAATAGTGACCGTGGAGCTGAACGAGGGCGAGAAAGTATATGGAGAGGCAGGCTCTATGGTGTATATCACCCCGAATATAAAGATGGAAGCAAAGGCACGGGGCGGTATACTGAAAGGAATCGGACGCAAATTCATGGGAGAAAGTTTTTTTATGACAGAATTTTCATCGGCAGGCGGGACGGGGCTGGCAGCATTCGGCGGGAACGCTCCAGGGACAATAAAGGAAATTGAACTTGAAGATAGCAGAGAGTTCATCGTTCAGAAGGATGCTTTTCTCTGTGCGGAGAACGGCATTGATCTGAGTGTTGCTTTTCAGAAAAGACTCGGGTCAATATTCTTCGGCGGCGAGGGATTTATCTTGGAACGGTTGAAAGGCAACGGTACGGCATTCGTGCATGCATGCGGTGACTTCATAGAGAAGGATTTAAAGGAAGGAGAAAGCGTAAAGGTTGACACGGGCAGCGTTGTCGGCTGGGATGGATCTGTGAGTTATGATATAGAACGCGTGAAGGGGATAAAGACGATATTCTTCGGCGGCGAGGGGCTTTTCCTCACAAAACTTACCGGTCCCGGCAAAATAATAATCCAGTCGATGACTCTTCATAACCTTGCCATGGCATTATATCCGTTCATGCCACATACGCAGCAGACTTCCGGTAGGTCAGGCGTGATGGGCACGCTGCTCGATTAAACATTGGGAAGGTCACCCCTTCCATGCAATAAATTGCGTGGCTTTCCCCTCAAGGGGAAGAAAACGCCTATCGGCGTTTTATAATTTTCCAGGCGATTCATCCCAGACCTAAAGGTCTGGGTTTTCTCGCTTGGATTTTATAATATCTGCCCCCCCGACAAAATCCGGTGTACTCCTTCTCTTTCTATTGGCATTCCGTTGATAGTTATTACCCTCCTTATTATTGTGTTTTCAATAATTTTTGTTCTTCTTGCAACAGCCCTTACCATATATTGCTTGCCTACCAAAAACTCCATGTGGAAAATCATAGAGACTGAAGTCTCGAAATGAAAGAGAGGAAATGATTACCGCATCAACAATCCCTTGCCGTCCAGTTCCTTTGCTATCTTGTCGACCGCTTCCGAAACCTGCTCCGCCTTCCTTGCCCCAGTGCATACCAGTTTTCCTGAACCAAATAGAAGGATAACAACATGGGGTTCTTCAAGCCGGTAAACAAGTCCCGGGAATTGTTCTGGTTCGTATTCCACGTTCTCAAGACCTATTGCAAGTGCAATGGCATTGAGATTAAGCTTGGCATTGAGATTTGCAGAGGCGACAATATTCTGAACGGTTATGTCCGGCTTTTCGAAAACTATTCCTCCTGCCTCCTCGACATTATTACAGACTTTTTTTATTGCCCGCTCCACATCTTTTATGGTTTTTGCACCCGTGCATACTACCTTCCCACTCCTGAACAGTAGGGCAGCTGTTTTCGGTTCATCAAGACGGAATACAAGCCCGGGGAATCGTTCAGGTTCATATTCTCCACCGGGCAATGTCTTTGATAATTTCGTCAAATCCAATTTCTCGGCTATTGTCGTAGAGGCTACAACATTTTCTATTTTTATATCTGCCATGATTTACCTCCTTTGTGACTATTTAAATAGTATATAAACGCCATTTATAAATGTTTGGAGGTGCTTGCTACTAACATATATGAATGGTATCATACCCATTTTCATATTTCTGCATTTTATATCCCGAATTTACAAACAAAATTTATCTGAAGGAAAGAAACTATAAATATCATGGGCTAATTTTTATGTATGAAATATTCAAAAGAATATCGAAAGGGGCATGATGATTACAAAAAATATATCGCTGTCGTTGCTGTCATTGCCATTGTGATTCTCTCGTCTTATCTCTATTTTAATAGGGGAGAAAAGGAAAACAGGCTTAGTGTGGATGCAATGTATCTGGTGAAAAATGATGGAGAGGATGAAAAGGTGAACGTTTCAGCCATAATTTATCTAACCAATATTGGTGCAGACTCGGGTGATGTGGAGATCATTACATATATAATGGAAAGATGGAAGGGCATTGCCGTAGATAAAAAAGAGATCGAAATCGGTGAAATTGAAAAAGACAAGACGACGGAGGTTGAAAGGTGATATACTCCCCGCCATGAATGGCGGGGCTTCTCACGAAGAGGAGGGCTGGCGAAATGCAGTCAATGTGGTCTGATGTACCTTATGTTTTCTTACATAGTTTATGGCCGTTTCAGCATCTGCATC
>Ga0315549_1005390_pt1 | contig 10449 bp, 9 predicted proteins | sample SalMarSW160200MG_FD_203101 | JGI IMG/M metagenome (GOLD analysis project Ga0315549, IMG submission 203101) | Salt marsh sediment microbial communities from the Plum Island Ecosystem LTER, Massachusetts, United States - Salt Marsh Sediment SW1601-200 ... | reverse complement strand
AGACTAGGGAAGACCATAACAATGTCTTTATGCAGTTATACGCCGCCTATGCCGAAGGGTGCAGCCTCAGGGAGATATCAACCATCATCGGGGCTGAGGCATTGAGTGATAGGGACAAAATTTACCTGACCAATGCAGACTCGTTTGAGAGAGAATTCATATCTCAGGGTGAGTTTGAAAGCAGAACGGTAGAAGAAACCCTGGATACAGGCTGGAAATTATTTTCAGCATTACCTGAGGAAGACCTGAAGCTAATTAGCGAGGAACTAATTAAAAAATATCTCTCCAAGCATTCGGAAAAGACGTAGGATGGGTGAATGCCTCAGCAATTAATCAAAGTTAGGCCGACAAAGATTGAGCTTATTAAGCTAAAGCGTCGACTTTCATTGGCCGAGAGAATACAGAAGATAGTAAAAGACAGACTGTCAATACTAACCATGGAGTTTTTGCAGACAGCCAGAGAGATTGTAGGGGCTAAAGGTAAACTACTTACCCAGATTTTTGAGGATTATAAGGCGCTATCAATGGCTGCCGGGTATCATGGCTACATAACATTGGAGAAAGAGCTAATAGCCAATGAGACCGAATTAAAGTTGGTCACCGGCTCAAGAAATATAGCCGGAGTGAAAACCCCTTCCTTTGAACTAGCCGAGAAGGAAAAGACAGTAAGAGGGTATAGCTTATTTGATACCTCTTCATACTTGGATCAGGCAGCACAACTATCGGGAAAATGCCTTGAGGCTATTGTCGAGCTGGCTGAGCTCCAGAGGGGTCTTGAGTTATTGGGAATGGAAATAAATAGGACAAAAAGAATAGTTAATGCCTTAGAATATATAATAATTCCCGGGTTACAAGAGACAATAAGAGACTTAGATATGAAGTTTGAGGAAAGGGATAGGGAGGAGAAATCACGGCTGAAGCGGGTAAAGGTGCTACTTCAACGAGGGTAGATAGATGGCTAACGAATCGCCTTACGAAAGGATGCTTCACGAGTGTTTAAAGAACGAGCTCAGGGTGCTAAACGCCCATCTGCCATACCGTCAAAAACCGCTATCGGGTTTATTAGACGAGGAATACCCTCATGTAGTATGCAATGATGGCAGCACCCATCTTTTCAAAAGGAAAGAGTTAGAGTACCTGGCAGGCATGTTAAATACCGAGGAGCAGGAAGTATTGTTACTGCCCATGCTTATACAACTGGGTCCAAATCAAGATGAGGCGGCGATAATATGTGAGCAAGGAATCGAGGAGAAGATTATTTCAAAGATTCTTAAAATGCCCCTCACCTCCAAGGGGAAAAGGATTACGATATACAAGCCGCAGTTAGGCGTACTAAGGAAGGTATTAAAAACAACAACGCAGTATCTATTTTCCCCTGAAACCCTCACCTAACCTGTCTTCTTTCGTAACTACTAATGCCACCCACTCAATTTTGAAATTAATACACTGCTTGTTGTCACCTCGATAAATATAAAAACTCTTGACGTTATACACGGTTTCGTGTAAAGTAAATGAGGGGGGATTATAGGTTTTTGGGCTATTCGGTAGGAGAACAAGTAAAAGTACCAGAGAGTTTGGTGGTTAAAATCTGGCAGCGCCTGCTATTGGATGGAACAGAGCTGACCACTGAGGAAGGTGAGTCAGTAAAGATAATCTACCCGGGAAGGTCTAATGATGACCAAGGGGCTGATTTCCGGGATGTGGTTCTTACTATCAGTGGCAGGTTGGCAATCGGGGATATAGAAGTTCATACTAAATCTAGTGATTGGCAAGCGCACCGGCACCAGGACAACCCCGTCTATAACCGGGTAATCTTGCATGTGGTGATGTGGGACGATACCGGGATAGCTACCAATCTCCCCAACGGAGAGACTATTCCTACTGTTGTCCTTCACAAATACATAAAGAGCCCGATTAGCCAGTGGACTAACCCTCTGCCTACCATAAGTGTGCCTTGCCTTAAAGCTGCAGAACGCCTGACTAAAGGCGTTATAGTCGAATTCCTAGATAGTGCCGGGGAGGAACGGTTTTTAGCCAAGGCTGCCCGGTTTCAAACAGATTTAGGTCAGATGGAGGCAGGTCAGTGCCTTTATCAGGGGATAATGGGTGCTCTGGGTTACTCCAAGAATAAGTTACCCTTCCTGGAGTTAGCCAGCAGGTTGTCACTCCAGCGTCTAGAATCTATAAGCCGGGGTAAAATATCAGATGGGGAATGTCTTGCTTGGCAACAGGCTTTATTATTAGGTACTGCTGGGCTACTTCCCTCACAGCGCCCCAATTGGCACCTAGGGAATGATGAGTGGGTAGATACATTAGAGGGGCTATGGACTTCTTCTTGTCAGGCTAGGGCAATGTCCCATGGTGATTGGCACCTGTTCAAGGTCAGACCAAACAACTTCCCCATTCGCCGCATAGTAGCTATGAGTTACCTCATACTTCGCTGTAGGGAGAGGGGGATATTGGATGAGGTGGTTAATATGATAAGAGGTGTGGCTATCAACAAAAACCACCGCGGATTAGAAGAGGGGTTAACAGTTACCACCAGTGATTACTGGGCAAGCCACTTTGACTTTGGGTCAGGTTGTAGAATAAAAACGCCAACTCTTCTTGGTAGCAGGCGAGCGGCTGGTATTGTGGTCAATGTCGTTCTGCCCTTCGCTTACGCCTGGAGCAGAGTTAACTCTCATCCAGAAATTGAGAAGGAGGCATTTGACCTTTATCATAGTTATCCTCGGCTGGCAGTAAACGCCGTGGAAAGGCATATGAGGAACCAGCTTGGGTTAAACAATAGCCTAGTCAACTCAGCCCGACGTCAACAAGGGCTGATTCACATCTATAATACTCTGTGCACTCGAGGTAAATGTAACTGCTGCCCTTTAAGCCAGCCTGAGGCTGGGAATCACGTCTAAATCTAAGCCATCAATCTTGCCTGCCTGGAGCCGGTAATAGCCGCAAGCAGCAATCATAGCGGCATTATCAGTGCATAACACCGGCTCAGGAACCAGGACGGGGATGGATGAGTTTTGTGCTAGCCGCTGACGAAGTAATTCATTTGATGCCACCCCACCAGCCAGTAGAATCTGCTTTACCCGGTGCTCTTTGGCTACGGCTACAGTCTTGGTCACCAGAACATCAACTACTGCTTCCTGAAAGCTGGCAGCAGCATCAGCCTCGTTTGAGACCATTCCCTTCTCCACTGCTCGTAACAGGGCTGTCTTGACGCCGCTAAAGCTGAAGTCGCTTGTCCCCTTTAGCCAGGCACGAGGTAGCTGAATAGAGACAGCATTCCCACTCCTGGCTGCCTGCTCAATAGCCGGACCCCCGGGATAACCCAGCCCTAATATCCTGGCAGCTTTGTCAAAGGCTTCGCCGGCGGCGTCATCCCGTGTCCGTCCTAATATTACATAATCTCCGTGTCCTCTCATTAGTACCAGGTCACTATGCCCCCCGGAAACAATGAGGCATAACAAGGGGAAGTCAGGAACAGAACCAGGGCTGCTGTCACCCAGCCAATTAGCATAGATATGACCTTCAAGATGATTAACCCCGGTAATAGATAGCCCTTGAGCTAAAGCAGTAGCCTTAGCCACATTTACTCCGACCAGCAATGAGCCAGCCAGACCAGGACCGATGGTGACAGCAATGCCATCCAAATCACTCCAGGTAGCCCTGGCTTCAGCCATTGCCTGTTCAATAATGGGGATAATAGCCAGAATGTGTTGCCTGGAGGCTACCTCAGGCACAATACCCCCGTGGCGAGCATGGATTTCCACCTGAGAGGCAATCTGATTGGACAGAATTCTGGCTCCATCCTCCACCACCGCCGCTGCTGTTTCATCACAAGAGGTCTCAATGCCCAGAATTTTCATACATCTGGATTATAGCATAGCCATTAGGGAACAAAACACCGCTGGAGGTTGGTAATAAATATCACATAATTGTTTTGACACCCCTATTAGCCAATGCTATGATGATTGAAAGGAATACTTAAGGGAGGTCTTATTCAATAAGAGTGGGGTGATGTTATATGTCTAGTATCGGAATAATATACCTAATACCTCTTGTCGTTTGTCTTTTGCTATCAGCCTTCTTCTCCAGTTCGGAAACAGCCTTTGTTTCCCTGGAGCGGTTCAGGGTGGAGCACATGGTTAACACTAAGGTAAAGGGGGCAGAACGAGTAGCCAGGATGGTTCAGAGACCAGAGAAGTTTCTATCCACTGTCCTGCTGGGTAACAACCTGGTAAACACCGCCGCCGCTGCTCTCGGTACGGCGCTGGCTATCCATTTTTGGGGTGAAAAAGGAATCCTTATTTCCACCATAGGAGTAACCGTCCTTCTCCTGATATTTTGTGAAACTACCCCTAAAACCATAGCTACCCAGCATGCTGAGAGGTTGTCGTTAGCCTTTGCTCGACCAATAGAGATAGTATCGTGGATATTTACTCCTTTTGTGATAGTGCTGAGCTGGATAGCCACCGGATTTAGTAAGCTGGCGGGAGGAGCACCTGTGCCCAGGTCCCTGGTCAGCGATGAAGAAATTCGCACCATGATATCAGTGGGACACAGGGAAGGAACGGTAGAGGAGTCCGAAGCCGAGATGCTGCACAAGGTCTTTGACTTTGGTGACCGGCCGGTTAGGGAGGCTACAGTCCCACGTACCGAAGTGATAAGCGTAGAGAAAGGGACTAAGCTAGCTGATTTCCTTAGTCTCTATGCTGAGAATCCGATGTCTCGGTTTCCAGTATATCAGGATAATATGGATAATGTAGTTGGCATCTTATCGGTAAAAGATGTGCTCATGGCTGAGGCTAAGGGGACTATTACTAAAGAGGATGCCATTGATGACCTGATTCGTCCGGCTTATTTTGCCCCTGAGAGCAAGCGTATTAACGAGCTGTTTGCTGAGATGCGTGATAATAACTATCGGATGTGCGTGGTGGTAGATGAATTTGGTGGCACTGCTGGTGTAGTCAGCCTCAGCCGCTTGGTTGAAGAGATTGTTGGCCCGGTAGGGGATGAGCTAGCTGCGGTAGAAAAGGAGTACGAGGCAATTAATGAGTATACCTTCCAAATCGATGGTGGTATGCGTATTGAGGAGGCAAATGAGGAGATGGGTTTGGAGTTGCCCTCGGGTGATTATGAAACAGTAGCTGGCTTCGTGCTCAACCTTTTGGGGCATATACCTAGGCTAGGCGAGCAGTTAAGGTATAAAGGCATGAAGCTAGTGATAACAGAAATGCGGGGAGTAAAAATCGAAAAAATCCTGTTGACCAAGGAAAAACATGCAGCGTCTGCGCGTTAGGTTCTACCGGGGGCAAGAGGTAAAGTTCATCTCACACCTGGACATGATGCGCTTATGGCAGAGAGCGTTTCGCCGGGCGGGGGTATCATTAGCCTACTCGCAGGGGTTTAGCCCCCAGCCCCGAATATCACTGGCCTTGCCCTTGGCCGTAGGCGTAACCAGTGAAGTTGAGCTAATGGATATTTTTACCGCCAAATGGGTTTCCCCACATGGTTTCACCACTGCTGTGAGCCAGCAGCTACCGCCTGGCATTAATATATTTCAGGTATATCAAATACCACCAGCAATGCCATCTTTACAATCACAGGTTGTTTATGCCGAATATAAGGTTGAAGTGGAAACCGAAAAAGGGCAAAAGGATATAGAGGCGGGGCTTATCTCTTTGCTCTCGGTAAAGCACTTGCCATGGCAACATCAGAGGGATACCGGCACGCGAAACTACGACCTGAGGGCTTTAATTGATGACCTGTGGCTTGTTGATTGGCGTAGTGGATGTTGCACTATCGGTATGAGGTTACGTTGTGATAGCCGTGGTTCAGGCAGACCAGAGCAGGTTACCGCCGCTCTAGGTTTTGACCATCAGCCACAATCTATACATCGCACCAAACTTATTCTAAAAACAAGTTAGCATTGAATATGTCCCAGTCCGATGCAAACTCTGCAGGTGAGCCAGCCCTAGACCAGTTAAGGCAGGTAAAGGCAAGAAAATACGCTAAGTCCAGGCGATACCTAGCCATCGGTAACTTGTCACTAGCTGGTGTTTTGTTGCTGCTCTTGGTGTTCGGTGGCCTTTCCCTAAGGCTAACCGGGTTGTTTAATTTACCGACAGTCCCGTTAGCCGTTGTTTACTTTGCTATTCTGGTGGTAGCCTACGAAGTGCTGTCAGCACCGCTAAGCTACTACCAGGGCTTTGTCCTGCCTCACCGCTACGGACTGTCCATTCAAAGATTTAATGGCTGGTTAGGTGATGAAGCCAAGACCGGGGTAATAAGCCTGACACTTGGCGCCGGGATTGTAGCTGCTGTCTACTGGTTTATTACTAGCTTCCCACAGATGTGGTGGCTGCTTAGCTGGGCTCTGATAATTTTACTCAGCTTGATACTGGCCAATCTAGCCCCGCGTATTATAGGTGCCCTCTTCTTCAAGATGACGCCTCTCAGTGATACCGACCTTAAGCTAAGGCTGGAGCAACTGGCACAGCGAGCCGGAACGAATGTCAGTGGTGTCTATACTATCGAGTTGAGCAGTAAAGGCACTATGGCTAATGCCGCTTTGATGGGATTGGGTAATACCAAACGGATTGTTCTCAGCGATACCTTACTCCAGCGATATTCACCGCCAGAGATTGAAATAATCACCGCCCATGAGCTAGGGCACTACCTCCATAACGATATTTTCAGGCTCTTTGTTGTCCAGTCAGCTATATGGTTGGTCGGGTTCTACGTCACAGACATTGCCTTGAGAGTCAGTGTGGTGCCTCTGGGTTTTAATAGCATATCGGATGTGGCCGCTCTGCCGTTGCTGATGCTCATATTTGCTGTCTTCAGCTTGCTGGTAGCACCCCTGGCCCGTGCTTATAGTCGTCACCGGGAAGTGGCTGCCGATGAGTATGCCTTGAGGTTGACTGATGACCCCAAATCGTTTATTAATGCTATGACTAGGCTTACTGACCAGAATCTGTCTGTGGCGCAACCCAGCCGCTGGGTAGAGCTTTTACTATATAACCATCCCAGTTACAGTAAGCGGGTAGAGCATGCCCGCTACTATTCATCACACAGCCTCAACCGACAAGGCGAAGGTAATTAGATGCAACAACAGCTAGAGCAGAGGGTGCTAGGTTTCATCCGGGAAAATCAACTGGTATCAAGCCAGCAGAAGTTGCTGGTGGCAGTATCCGGTGGTCCGGATTCAGTCTGTCTAATCTATATCCTGGCTAAGCTCCAGGAAGAGCTTGACATAAGGCTACACGTGGCTCATCTTAATCATCAACTGCGAGGTGCTGAGTCTGAGGCTGATGCCCGGTATGTTTCCGACTTAGCCCACCGCCTCGGTATTCCAGCTACCGTGGACCAGCGTGATGTAAAGGCGTATCAAGCCCAGCAACACCTTTCGTTAGAGGAAGCCGCCCGTGAGGTACGATATGCCTTTCTGGCTCAGGTAGCCAGGTTTATCGGGGCTAACCGAGTGGCAGTGGGGCATACTATTGACGACCATATAGAGACTATACTGATGCATCTAATTCGGGGAACAGGGATCACGGGGCTTCGTGGACTGCAATCGGGTAGCCTGTGGCAGTCTTTAGAGGATAGTCTTACTGTAGTAAGACCTCTCCTGGCGGTAAGCCGACAGGAAACAGCCAGCTATTGTCATGACCACCAGCTTATGCCCAGGCTTGATGCCTCCAACCTGTCATTATCTTCACTAAGAAACCGGATTCGTCATCAGCTCCTGCCTCTGCTACAGAGTTATAACCCGCGAGTGGCTGATGCCTTGCTCCGAACTGCCCGCATGGCTGGTGATGACCTTGCCTTTATTGATAAAGAAATTGCCTCATTATGGGGTGAAATTGTCCAGGAACAAGAAAAGGCGATTATTTTAGATAAGGAAAGGTTTCTTGAGTTACCTTCCACCCTGCAACGATACCTGCTCCGGGCAGTCATAGAAAGGCTGTTGGGCAATCTTAAGGATATTGAGGTGCGTCACATTGAAGAAATAATGGGTGTCTTAACCAAGCCGGCAGGGAAAAGAATCAGCCTGCCCGGGGGCTTAATCTTTTCCATTGAATATGATAAATACCTGGTAAGTCCAGACCCGGCGGCTGTATCTCCCTTCCCAGCACTAAGCGGTGAATTCCGACTAAAGATACCGGGTGAGACACTGCTACCCGGCTGGCGCGTGGAAGCGAGCATTATAAACCGGGAACAGATGGGCGAGGCAGATGAGGACTTTGTCGCCTACTTTGACCTTGATAAAGCTGGTGATAAATTGATGGTGCGCTCTCGCCAGCCCGGTGACAGGTTTCAGCCACTGGGCTTGAGCCAGCCCAAGAAGCTGGGCGAGTTTATGATTGATACCAAAATCCCTCAAGCTTGGCGTCAGCGAGTCCCAATCGTCTGTTCACCCGAGCATATCCTGTGGGTTGTTGGCTGGCGCATAGATGACCGGGTAAAGGTTACCGAAAGCACTAGCCAGATTCTATGTCTGAAATTTGAGCAGCGCTAATCTCTGGTTCGGCTAATTCTGGCGTCTTTCTCCAGCGGAGCCACAGAGCTCCACCTGTTACCAGCAGTGCCCAGACAGCGACAAATATTTCCAGGTGGATGGCTGTCATTAGCCCCATTTGTAGAGGAATAACGCTGTAGTTCAAGAAGGCATGCAGAAAAGAGGCTATAAGATAGAACTGCCAGCCCCAACCTTTAGCCAGACCATACCCAGCCAGAGCGCTGGAAGCAGTATGAAAGGCTACAGTAAAGAATCTCTCCCAGAATGGAGCCAGTGCTGTCAGCCCTCCGGTTTGCACCAATTCCCAGCTCCAGCCGGAGGCAAAGACGAGGTTATGTGCCCACAGTGCCTCAAAAATGCCAAGTCCCAGCCCGGCTACAGCTCCGATAATCAGCCCCAGTTTAGGGTCAATATTTTTGCCCTTACGCCACCAGTAGACAACCACCGGTATGAGCTTTGACCCTTCCTGGACCAATCCACTGAGGAGTATTTGGGGTATCCCGGCAAACAGGAGCGAGCTCACTAGAATTTCCTGACTCCAGAAGTGACTTAATGCCTGCCCGGCCCAGAGTTGCAGCGGAATTTGAACAAACGAAACAGCAATCCAGCTCACAATGGCACCACCGACGAGAACCGCCCAAGCCCATGGTTTCTTGAATATTGGCGTCCAGTAGGGAGCAAACCAGAATGCGCCAAATGCTATAGCCAGCCCAACCCCCAAGAGCAGTTTTGTCCACGGGAGACCAGGGTAGATAAACCCGGAGACAAAGAAACCAATCATTCTTTCTATCATAGTATTTTCCTTTATTTGGTAATAATTAGTTTACATTATACGCTTTAGCCTGGGGTTAGGGGTAATGCCGGGGATTCTGCCCCTTTTAGCTACTGGTTTTCCTTCTATCTGGTGCAGGTCAGCGGTAAAATCAATGGGCTTGGCATCACTGATATAGCTGCCGACACCAAAGCCGTCAACCGGAGCCCCATTTTCAATAAAGTAGGTAATACGCTCCGGGTCAATGCCGCCACTAACAAAAATGCCTACCTTGTTGAAGCCGGCTAAGTCCAATCTGGCCCTTACCTCCTTGACCAGGTCAGTGGTAACCCCACCCCGCTCGCCCGGGGTATCAAGCCGAACTGAATTAAGCTTCTCCCCCAGTGCTTGAGCCACCAGCAGGCTTTCTTCAGCCTCATCCTTAAAAGTATCAACCAGAGACACGCGAGGCACATCAGCCGGCATATATTTATCAAAGGCTAGGGTAGCCTTAACCGTATCACCCATAATTATAATCAGGGCGTGGGGCATGGTCCCTGATGGTGTAATGCCAGCCAGCTTAGCGCCAGCTATACTGGAGCAACCGGCACAGCCACCAACCATAGCTGAATAATCCATTACTCCGGCAACTAATGGGTGAACATGGCGGGCACCAAAGCTGATGATTGGTATCCCCTTGGCTGCTTCCACGCACTCTCTAGCTACTGTTGCCCAACCACTACAGTAGGCTAGAATCCCATCTATGGCTGTTTCATATAGTCCATAGCTCTGGTAGGGAGCAGTTATACGCAATACCACTTCCTTCTTCTTCATTTCCTTACCCTCAGCCAGAGCCCATACCTCCCTGTTGGCCTCAGGTAAAACCTTATTTAGCAGAGCCTTGACCTCTTCCATGCCACAGAGTATCCCGGCTTGCCTGGGGAATATCTCCATGGTGGCTACCGGGTTAAGTGCCTCATGACGCAATATATCTATGGTGTTGGCAAAGTAAATATCGGCTGTCTCTCCAGACAAGACAGCCTCACCGGGCTCGAATTTAGGTAGCTGAATTTGGCTAACGTTGGTATTGGTTAGCTTTGCCCCGAGGGTCTTTTCCATATGTTCCAGGGCAGGGTAGTGTGCCTTTTCATTGAAGGTGGTAACGCAGTCAACG
>Ga0315549_1005385_pt1 | contig 10456 bp, 4 predicted proteins | sample SalMarSW160200MG_FD_203101 | JGI IMG/M metagenome (GOLD analysis project Ga0315549, IMG submission 203101) | Salt marsh sediment microbial communities from the Plum Island Ecosystem LTER, Massachusetts, United States - Salt Marsh Sediment SW1601-200 ... | reverse complement strand
TTTTGGATTTTCAGGTGGACACCGGATAATGCGTGGGTCTCCACTTCCTCAGTGACAAAGACTTTTTGAAGGTCTTCTACGTGGATCAATATTTCGTTTTTTTGTTTATTCATATTCTTGCTCCTAACAAGTGAAGATTGCTGCGGCCCTTTGGGTCTCGCAATGACATACTATTCTGATTTCTTTATGATTCCTGTGTTCTGTTTATTCATATCTCAACGCCTCCATCGGGTCGACCTTCGCCGCACGCCGGGCCGGGATGGCGCAGGCCAGGGCGGCTACTAAAATCAACAGTACAGATACCATCAAAAACGTTGCAGGATCATTCGGTGTGATGCCGAATAACATGCTGCTTAAGAACCGTGTGACGCCAAAGGTGGCCACGATGCCTACGCCCAGACCTGTGAGTGCGAGCATCATACCTTGTCTTAGCACCAGCCACAGGATCTCTCTGCTCGCTGCGCCCAGAGCCATGCGAATGCCCATTTCGCGGGTTCGTTGGACCACGGAGAATGAGAGTACACCATAGAGTCCGATGGCCGCAAGCAGCATGGCCAGTCCGGCGAATGTACTAGCCAGGATCATATTGAATCGTTCCTGCTTTATGGAGTTGCCCACAACCTGTTCAAGGGTTCGAAACGCCGAGACCGCCACGTCAGGATCGACCAATCCGACCTCGCGGCGTATCGACGTCTGGAGTGACAGGGGGACCACCTCCGTGCGTACCACCCAGATCTTGGGAATGACCTGGTTCAACATTGCCGTCAAGAAATCAGCCATCTGTGCATAGGGTATAAAGAACGCAGGTCTGGGGTTCGCATCGAGACCTCCTTCACGTATATTATCCACGACCCCGATGATTTGCTTGGGCGGGTCATTGGCCATGGGGCCCGGGCCGCCGCCCATGCTGATGTATTCACCCAAGGGACTGTTGTCAGGGAAATACCGGCGTCTGAGGGCCTCGTTGATGATGACCACCGGTGTGTGCTGTGTGTCCTCCGTACCCTGGAAATTCCGGCCCTCAAGAAACGGTATTTGCATGACCTTGAAATAATCGGCGGTAATCGGGCGAAAGTCGGCCTGCCCGCCTCTGCCTGTGGATTTACCCTCTCGGCCCTGGACCTCAAACGGTGTATCCGGCGCCGGACGGAAAGGCAATGTCAAGGCCACGGCCGCAGCCTGTACACCTGGTAGTGCTTTGAGTCGACGGTTGACTTCTCCAAGGAACTGTGCGGTGTCCTGTGTGGTCTGATACTTTTGATTGGGCAGGGAGACTTCCATGGTGAGTACGCCGGTCGGTTCGAATCCAGGATCAACATGGGCCAGGCGTAGAAAACTCGTCATGAGCAGGGTTGCACCCATAACCAGAATAACCGAGAGTGCCATCTGACCGACCACGAGCAGGCTTTGTAAACGCCCTGTGCGTGCGCCGGCTGTGCCGCGTGACGTGCCGTTTCTAAGTATACCCTGCAAATTAATGCGTGCCGCCTGTATCGCCGGGAAAAGCCCGAACAATAGGGCCGTGACCACGGCGATGCCGATACTAAAGAGTAATACATTGTGATCGATGGTGATCCGGCGCAGGGGGTTGAGCGTCACCGGACTCAATGCACACACCAGTCTAAGACATAAAGGCGTCACAGCCAACCCCAGCAGCACACCGGTGAATGCCAGCAGCATATTTTCAGTCAGCAATTGACGAACAATGCGTGATCCTTTGGCACCCAAAGCAGCACGCAATGCGACCTCCTGACGTCGAGCCGATCCCCGCGCCAGCAGCAGGTTGGCTAGATTTCCACAAGTAACCAGAAGCACCAGAGCAACCGCGCCCAGCAGGATCATTATGGTCGGACGAATGGTACCGACCAGATACTCATGAAAGGAACGAAGGCCGATGCCTTCGTTGGCACCCATGAGATTCGGGTACGTTGCCCGCAAGCGATCGGCCACAGCAGTCAGATCAGTACTTGCCTGCTCCGCTGAGACACCGGGTTTGAGTCGTCCCAGTACCAGGTAGAGATTGGACTGGTCATTGGCCGATGACACAAGATGCAAAGGCGTCCAGAGATCAGCTTCAGGTGAAAAGGTAAACCCGCGAGGCGCGACCCCGACGATCGTATAGGCTTGGCTGCTGAGACGAATGCTGTTTCCAATCACGGATTCATCCGCACCAAAACGCCTTCGCCACAGGCTGTGACTTATGATACAGACCGATTCACTGCCTGCCAGCCCATCCGATTCTGTGAAGTCACGTCCCAATGCAGGCGGTGTACCCAGCGTTCTAAAGAAATCAGGACCGACGCGAATACTCTGAACGCGTTCAGCCTCTCCGGTACCAGTCAGAGTGAATCCACTGCCGTGGATATCATACGCGGCCATACGTTCAAACGAGCGATTGTTGTCACGCCAAAACAGAAACTTGGTCCCGGTCGTAATCGGAGGCACGCCGATTGGTTGTTGCCGCGTCACTTGATACAGGCGCTCGGACTGCGGATAGGGCAGGGGGCGCAGCAAGACCGCATTCGCCACGCTAAACATGACGATGTTGGCCCCTGCACCAAGTGCCAAGGTCAGCACGGCCACGGTTGTGAAGACGGGATTCTTAAATAGTTGTCGCAAAGCATATTTGATGTCGTTGATTAGTGTTGTCATATTATGACTCTATCAGCATTCTGTTTTTATTATTCGTATCTCAACGCCTCCATCGGATCGATTTTGGCCGCACGCCGGGCAGGGACATAGCAGGCCAATAAGGTGACTGCACCCAGCAGAAGCGGAACCACAGCAAAGGTCAACGGATCAAGGGATTTCACCTGATAGAGCATGGAGTCCATCATACGGGTGACGGCTAACGCTCCGAGAAAGCCGAAAGCCGTGCCTATGCTGGCCAGCAGACATCCCTTTTTCAGGATCAAGCCGAGCACATTACCGCGTTGGGCGCCCAGAGCAATGCGAATGCCGATCTCCTGTTGGCGTAAATTTACTGCATAGGCCATGACGCCATAGATACCCAGGGAGGCCAGCAATAGGGCCACGACGGCAAAGAAACCATATAGAAACAGCGAAAACCGCTCTTGCCAAATTGTATCATTAATGCGTCCCTGCAAGGTGCGTACATCTGAAATCGAAATCGTTTTGTCCAGGTTCGCCACCCGTTCTCTGATTGCCTTGACCTGGCTCAGAGGTTCAACATCAGTTCTTACTATAAACATCGCCCCCCAGGGTGGCAACTGTGCATGCAGGATCGACATCTCCGGCTCAATGTCACTCTGAATCGTCTGCTGCTTGGCATCGGCAACAATACCGACAATTTCATAAGAAAAGGGATCATCACCTATACTCGAATCCGGAATAATGCGTGTTCCCAACGGGTTCTGGTCAGGCCAGAATCGGCGCGCCATGGTTTCATTAATAATCACCTTTCCCTCTGTTGCCAGCACATCACGATTATCAAAAAAGCGGCCCTTCACAAGTTTGGCGCCGACAGCCTTGAAATAATCTGAAGAAACAGACTCAGCAAGCGCAACAGGTGGTACATCTGATTGAGTTGGCAGGCCATCTTTTACGGAAAAGTCTGAAGGATGCCTTGACTTAGTAAAGGAAAAGAGACTGTTTGATCCAACTGCACGCACGCCCGGGAGAGCGTGCAGTTCAGATTCCATACGATTCAGGAATGCACTACGTGCTCGATTCTCTTGGAACTGCTCACCCTGCAATGAAACTTGAAAGGTCAGAACGTTCTCTGGCTTCATGCCAAGATCGGTTCGCATCAATGAAACAAGACTTCGCCCCAGTAAACCCGCGCCAATCAGTAGCACCAAGGCCATGGAAATCTGGATCACCACCAGGGCATCCTGAAGGACTCGATAACGGGAACTCGTGGATCGTCCCGCACTGTTCTGAAGTACCGGCAGGATTTCGCAACCCAGCAGGCGAAGCACCGGCGCCAGACTAAACAGCACGCAGGACAGCAGGCAGGCCAAAGCCGTAAAAGCCAGAACTCGACCATCCAGTGCAAGCTCGACCATCCAGGGAATACGGCCACCCAGCCAGGCGAACAACAGTCGGTTCCCCCCAAAAGCCAGTAGAATCCCCAATGTCCCTCCCAAGATCACCAATAGTAACGACTCGATAAACACCTGCTGCATGCATCGCCATCTTCCTGCGCCCAAAGCAGCACGGACAGCCATCTCTCTGTCTCTGCTCGAACTCTTGGTCAATAATAAATTCGCGACATTGACACACACGATCATTAACAGACATCCCACCGCGGCGAAAAGAATCCACACGGTTGTATCAACATCCTTAACCAGATCATCCCGCAATGAAACAACACGAACACCCTTATCCCCTCCATCTTGAGTCGCCATTTGTGCGGCAATCCCATCCATCTCCGTTTGGGCCCGGGACACTGTAACGCCCGGTTTCAGCTTTGCCACAACCGTTGATGTATGAATGCGTCGCTGACCAAATCGGTTCCTGATTCTGCTAAGAGACAACCAACATTGAGTCCCCTCAAAGCCTTCACAAAAAGAGGGGTGGAAGTCCGCCGGCAGAACGCCAACCACTGTACACTGAACAAAGCCGTCCCTTGTGAAGCCACACCCGACTTGACGACCTATGATATTCGGATCGGCCGCAAATTGACTTTGCCATAAATCGTACGACAAAAGTGCCATCAAGTCACTATTGTACTTGTCCTCTTCAGCGGTAAATAATCGTCCCAAAACAGGTTTAACGTCCAATGCAGAAAACAACGTTGAGGAGGCTATCAGCGTTTTTACTCGGGGCGCCCTTTCCCCAAGCAAGACAGTTGAAGGAAATCCAGCATAATTCACCAATCCCAGGCATTCAAAGGATTGACTCTGTTTCTGCCAATCCAGGAGATCGGGAATGGATAAAGGGGTACGAAATCTTTTACCTCTCGGGTCATTAAACACCCTAACCAAACGATCCGAATCCGGGTACGGAAAGGGATCTAATAGAACCGTATTGACGACACTGAACATGGACGTGTTGGCTCCGATGCCCAAGGCCAGAGTCAGTACGACAATGAGCGTGAAGCCGGGACTTTTTCGCAATTGTCGAACAGCATATTTTATATCCTGCCATATTGTCATCATTTTTATAATTCCTCAATTCTATATTCTGTTTTCTGTCTACTGTCTTCTGCTTTCATCATTCATACCGCAGCGCCTCCATGGGATCTATTTTGGCGACTCGACGAGCGGGGAGATAAACAGAAAAGAATGCCACCATACCGATCAGGCAAACTGAAACAATATAAACCAGAGGGTCATGGGTTTTGATTTCGAATAGTTGGCTCTCCACCAGACGCGCCAGGGCCATGGCGGCGACCAATCCGATGGCAATACCTATAATCGATAGCTTCATGCCCACACCGACTACCTGTTTGATGATGTCTAATCGCTGGGCCCCCAAGGCGGATCGAATGCACAGTTCACGGGTGCGTTGACCCACGAAGTATGACATGAAGCCGTAGAGACCCATGCAGGCGAGACTCACAGCGACCGCAGCAATGCAGCCCAATAGAATCAGCGTGGTTCGTTTTTTCGTGACCGATTTTTGGATGGCCTGTTCAAGTGTTCGAATGTTGGACATGGGCAAATCAGGATCGGCCACAAGGAGCGTTTGCCTGACCGCTTGGACTATACTCAACGGCTCAACGGTAGTGCGTATGATTATGCTGGTTCGTTCGGGATTGTGAATCTGAGCGACATAAACTCTCGGTTGTGGATCAGTATCAAGGCTCCTCCAACGGACCGGTGCAACGATACCCACGATTTCCCATCTCCTCCCTAACGTCTCTATATATTTTCCGATGGGGTCCTCGTCGGGATACAGCTTTTTTGCGACGCCGGTATCGATCACAGCAACACGTGGTGCATTTTTCCGGTTGTCTGCCTCCGTGAGGGTGCGTCCGCGCAGCAGCGGAATACCGGCTGCGGAGAAATACTGACTTGTCACAAAATCAGTACCAGTGGTGAAGAATCCGTCGGAAGGTCGATCGGCCCGCCGTGTAGGATTGGTCCATCCCATGTAACTCAACGGCAATCCATACGCAGAAGCCGCGGATGCAACACCGGGCAGCGCATTGATGCGTTCGGTCAGGTCGTTGATAAAACGTGACCGAGCTTGCTGCGGGTATTTTGCATCCGGGAATCGCAGGTCAAAGGCCAGTGTTTTCCCCGGATTGAATCCGGGATCAACAGCGAGAACATGCAGGAAGCTGCGCAGGAACAATCCGGCGCCGATGAGCAGCAAAACCGTGAGCGTGACTTCCGAAACCACCAGCAGAGATTGCGAACGCGCTGCCGAACCGGACGTTCCACCGCGTCCACCTTCTTTGAGATTGGTATTGAAATCCGTCTTGCACGCCTTTAATGCCGGCAGTGTGCCGAACAAAAGTCCACAACCACAGGCCACGCCCATGGAGAAAAGCAGCATACGAATATTCAATTCGGGATGTCGCATCTCAGGAAACAATCCAGCCACCGTCTTGGCCGGCAGCTCCATTGCGAACGTCGCAATCATCACACCCAACAGACCACCTATAAATGCCAACACCAGGCTCTCTAACAAGACCTGTCGAATAATGTGCCATGAACTGGCGCCCAATGCCGCGCGAATCGCCATTTCTTTGTGTCGGGCATTGCCACGAGCCAGTAACAAATTGGCTATATTGGCACAGGCGATGAGTAACACCAGAGCCGTTGTGCCTAATAGCGTCGCCAGGGTAGGCCGAGCTTTACTGGGAAAATATTTCTCTTGGAGCGATGTAAGCGCCATACTCCAATCACGCTTATTGGCCGGATACTTTGACTTGATTTGTTCTCGTTCTCGAATGCCGCGTATTTCAGCCTGGGCCTGGGCTACAGTTACACCGGGTTTCAAACGACCGATGGCCCGGCCCCAGTGATGGCTACGTTGCCACAATTGAGTCTGGGGATCAATGATCACAGGCACGAGCAACGAAACATCATTCTCCATGATCCGGTCAGGGGGAAGTACGCCGATAATCGTGTAAGGCTTCTGATCAAGCGAAATCACACGCCCCACTACCTCCGGATCGCTACCAAAGCGTAATTTCCAATACGTATGGTTTAACACAACGACTTGATTGTCACTGCCCATCTGATCCTCATCGGGGGCAAATCCTCGACCGACGATCGGATCGACTCGCAATACTCTCAGAAAATCCGCAGTGACCTCGCGTCCCATGACCCGTTCCGGCTGATCGATGCCGGTCAGGTTGAATTCAACATGTTTAAAATAGGCCACGTGTTCGAGTAATTTATTGTGCGATTTCCAGTCTAAGAATGCCCCCCCGGAAACGTTACCGTTGTGACGCCCATCCGGCAAGGTTTCATCCATCTTAACCAGTTGTTGTGATTCCGCATAGGGCAACGGCTGCAGCAAGATAGCATCGATGGTGCTGAAAATCGCCGTGTTCGCCCCGATACCGACTGCAAGGGTGAGCACGGCCACGATCGTGAAGCAGGGATTGTTTAACAATCGACGAAATGCATATTTTATGTCGTTGAAAATTGTTGTCATTTATCATTCCTTCTGTCTTCTGTATTCTGTTTTCTGTCTTCTGTTTTATCATTCATATCTCAGCGCCTCCATCGGATCGATCTTCGCCGCCCGGCGGGCCGGCAGCCAGCAGGCAATCCCGGCCACAAGAGCGAGCAACAGGGTTACACCCGCAAGTGTTGCTGGATCCGTGGGCTTGATTTCGTAAAGCAGGCTTGTTAGCAGACGCGTCAGCGCGAAGGCTGCGGTCAGCCCAACGACCACGCCAATCCCGGCCAGACACATCCCTTGGCCAACGATCCAGCCGAGTATTTCCCGTCCCTGCGCGCCCAACGCCATGCGAATGCCTATCTCGCGCCGCCGTTGCAGCACCGAGTAGTCGAGCACCCCATACACGCCAACACCGGTGAGCAGTAGCGCGACCAGCCCGAAGAACGATGCCAGTCTGGCCAGCAGCCGCTCGCGGACGGTGTGCGACTGATTGATTTCCAATTGTGTGCGGATGTTGTTGACGCGAAAATCGGGCCGCGCTTGCGCCACTTCCCGACGCAGGATGGAGGCCAGCGCACGCGGGTTCGACCCGGATGTGCGCACAATAAACGTCCTTTCGCGTATTGGCTCGGCGTTGATAGAGTGAAATGGAAAATAGGCCTGCGGCAGAATGGGCTCCCGCAGGCTGCGGTATGGAGCATCGCGGACGAGGCCCACAACCTCGTAGAGATTACCGCCGTAGCCTAATGACTTTCCAATTGGACTCTCCCCGTTGAAGAACTGCTTTGCGAACGCTTGGTTGACGAGCACAACTTCGTGAGAGGTGTCGCTCACGCGGAAGTCTCTCCCTTCGATGACGGGAATCTTCATGGCATCGATCCAACCGGGCGAGACATTCAAAAAGTAGGCAAAAACGCTGCCGGGAGGCGCGCCGTTGATCGAAACAGTGCCGTTCCAGGAGTGCCCGCTAAGTAGCGGCCATCCTGCCAGCGCGACCGTCTCGACACCCGGCACGGCGCGCAGACGTTCGGCCACCTGGTCCCAAACGACTGGTGGCTGAGCGCCTTGCGTCACCGTCTCGAGCGTGAGAAGCCGGTCGGCGGAGAAGCCGGTCGGCCGATTGGACAACTGATCGAAGGTGGCGATAAACAGGCCGGCGACAAACAGCACGAGAAAACAGAAGGCGATCTGTGCGGTGATCAGCCCATGCATCAAGCGATGGCGCGAGTGCGGGTCCTCTCCGCCTCTGAGCGCGCTCGCCGGCTTGACCGCGGAGGCGCGCAACGCGGGCGCTAGACCGAACAGAAGCATGACGATGAGGGTCATCGCCAGGCCGAATCCGAGTACCCGCCAATCTGTCGGAAGAGCCAAGCGCGCCGGGTTGTCCGGTGGATTGATCGTGCTGACCACGAACGGCGCTGACCACCCGGTGAGCAACGCGCCGATTGCGGCCGCGAAGAACGCAAGCAAGGCGCTTTCCACCAGGACCAGTTGCACCAGCCGCCATCGTCCCGCGCCGATCGAGACTCGCAGCGCCATCTCGCGTGCTCGCGCTGTCGCCTGAGCCGTCAACAGGTTGGCGACGTTCGCGCAGGCAATCAACAACACCAGCGCTACCAACACGCCGAGCACCAGGAGCGAACGGCGGTAATCCTTCTGCATTCCAGAGGCGCCCGCGGCCGCGGGTACCAGTACGACCGTCTGGTTGAGCCATCTATCAATCATCTCTTTGTTGGTCCACTCCTTCGCCCTCTCCTCTTCGAACGCTCGAGAGGCGGCGTGCAATCTCGCGCGAACAGGTTCAACGGCCACACCCGGCTTGAGCTGCGCCAGCGTCCGGAACCAGGCCGCATCCGAGCGAGTCACCGCCGGATTCATCATCATGGGGACAAAGATGTCGGTGACTGTGCCTGGCTCGGTACCGGTGAAGGGTTTCACCGCAACTCCGACGATCTCGTAACGGTCGGCGCCCAGCCGGAAAGTGCGCCCGATCACTTGTGGGTCGTGTCCGAAGCGGCGCGCCCAATAGTCATAAGAGAGCACGGCATACGGATGGTCGCCAGGCTTGACATCGTCTACTTCCATCAAGAGTCGCCCCAAGGCGGGCCGGAGTCCGAACGTTTCGAACATCCACCCTGAAACGTATTGCACACACGCTTTTTCCGTCTCCTGATCCGACTTGTAAGTCAGATCCATCCGCTTCGCATACGATATCGCCAGCAACTCGGCCTGATCCTTCACTGCGGCGCGCATTTGGAGGAACGCCGGATATGCCCAATAATTTTCGCCTGTATAGACCCGCCCATCGAAAAAGGTCCCTTGACGGGTGACAGCGTAGAGCCGTTCCGGGTGGGCCACTGGCAAAGGCCGCAACAGCAGCGCATCGATGAGGCGAAATGCCGCTGTGAAAACCCCAATCGCCAGAGCGAGTGACAGGACGGCTGCGGCGGACGTTACCTTTCTTTTCTTAAGCTGCCGCCAGCCGAACATGATGTCGTTTAATAATGTTGTCATTTCTTAACTCCCTATTTCAGTTTGCAGTTGTCAGTTCACAGCCTTCAGCTTTTATGTCAACTGACAACTACTTTAATTTGATTCTATCATGTTCATCCCACTGCGACATATCCGAAAGGATTATTTCATCACTGGGTGTCAGACCATCTACGATTTCTATCGTACTTACCGAGCTGCGTCCGAGCTGGACACGTGTACGTACTGCGTATTTACCGTCTTCGACCAGCTTGAATAGCTCTACAGTCGCTTGGCTGGATGCAAAAACCGGCCGGCCTACATATATTATGTCGTTTAATCGCTCGATTTCTATCGTACCAACTACAGATAAATCCGGCCTTGCACCATCGGGCAGCTCGCCGTTTAACTTGATATCCACTGTTACATTGCCCTCCAT
>Ga0315549_1005382_pt1 | contig 10458 bp, 9 predicted proteins | sample SalMarSW160200MG_FD_203101 | JGI IMG/M metagenome (GOLD analysis project Ga0315549, IMG submission 203101) | Salt marsh sediment microbial communities from the Plum Island Ecosystem LTER, Massachusetts, United States - Salt Marsh Sediment SW1601-200 ... | reverse complement strand
AAGAGCTGCGAGGACGAGGACAAATATCATTACTATGGAGAATAGCCCTGTTTCTTCTCCGGGTTTTTTGTCTAAGTGCTGGAGGACTTTAGACATTACCTTAAACGATATGAATGCGATTATGAGGAAAACCACAATTTCCACAGGAATCATAGCCAAGTCGAATACGCTTCCTCCCTTAGCCAAAACCACGACAAGGGACAAAAACAGGACCTCAAATATGTCATCTATGGCTCCTGCAGCAACCATCAATGCACCTAATCTGGTGTTCAAGCTGTTCAAATCCATGAGTACCTTAACTTTTGTTCCTTCTGACGTAACCATCATGGCTCCCCCAAAAATCAGCGCCGACAGAGACCCGTATTCGGGGAAAAACACGGTAATGAACAAAAACCCAAGTGCGAATGGGACTAGTGCGGAGCTAAACGATGCAAGAATCGAGTCTCTTGAAGTCTCCTTTATCTTTTTAATTTCAATCTCCAATCCTGCCAGAAAAAGAAGAAGCAACACTCCAAGTGTAGCCAGAAAATCGATTATAACTAGGGCTGATCCTTCGCCAAAAAACAGTTCCTTTATGGCTGGAATTCCAAACAGCAACCCTGCAAGGATTTGACCAACAACGGTTGGTAAGCCGATTCTTTTGAACATCTCTCCAAGTATAAATGCGGCAATCAGAATGATGGGTACAATTGCTAGTATCTCCATGATCAGCCCACCAGAAAACCCCGTTTAGTCAGTGACCTACCCAAACTCAGTGGGGTACTGTCTATAAACTTTTCTAAATGCGAAACAATCAAGTCTTATCAACCCGTCAATAATGTTCTCCAAATGTTCACGTATGCCAAACTCGAAGTGTGGTTTCTCGCGTCATTTAACAGTTGTAATGCCCATTTTTGTAGAAGCTACAGAGTCGTAGAAACTGAACTTTTTGTTACTATACTTGAAACTTTCCTTGGACACGTTTTAGCCTCCCTGTTTTTTATGCTTGAAGGCAGAGCTGGATTTAAGTTTTTTGCATAAACATATATATCTATGATAATTATTTAATCAAATCTAATAGAATTAAACTGATGGTGCTAGTTCATGTCTGAGACAAGAAAAATTCAAAAAATTGGCAACACCCTTTACATTTCCATTCCTAAATCTTGGGCAAATCAATTGCAGCTAAAACATGGAGAAAAAGTTACGTTAGTTACCAAAGACGGTTTAATCTCTATTTATCCAAAAACTGAAGACACTAGACCCAGAGAAATAACTCTAAGCCTCAACAGCAAAAACTCTGGACAATCCATTAAGCGAGGGATCATTGCAGCCTATCTGGATGGTTTCGATACAATTGAACTTAAGACAGAAACAACATTCACTGAGGACCAGCAAGATGTTATCCGAGAAACCATCAACAACCTGTTCGGTTTGGAAGTAATAGAAGTAACAAGCAACACAATAATAATCGAGTGTTTGCTCAAACAAAAGATGCCCGTCAACAAGACAATAAATCGGATTCACAACGTAATCATGTCAATGTTCAACGAGACAATTTCCGCTCTAGAAAAACAAAATGTAGATCTGATCAAAGGTCTAACCAGAAGAACTCAGGACATCAAAAGGCTTTTCTTGGTCACTAATCGCCTTCTCAGAAGCATCATACTGTTTCCACAGCCATCCCAGACAGAAGAAATAACTTTGATCGATTGTGTCGACTACCTGCAGATTCTCCACATAACCGCTGAAATAACTGAAAACCTAAAAAAAATCGCCGAGAATATTATTCCATTAATAGCTGACTCGTTACCAAAGTCAATCATGAAACTTCTAGTCGAAACAAGCAGAGGCATTAAGGAACTGTATAACGGTTCTATTCAAGCACTTTTATCCAAAGATATTCCTCTTGCAAACAATATCTTGGATACATCCTTTAATCTCGCAAAACTGTGGAGCCTTTGCTTAAAAGCAAACGAGAAATCAGAAATCTCCAGTTTGGCGTTAGCAAATGTCCGCCTAGTCATTGATAGCCTAGAACAAATACAGCAACACACACATGAAATCGCTAGTATCTCAATTGACCGAGCCGAAGCTGCTGACGCAAGGTCGTCCAAACCAGTTTTGCCCTCAGAGGCAAAACACTCAATCTTCGGGAAGAAATTGTGACGTCAGAGACCTTAATATACCCGATTTTTAATTTACGCGTTTATGGTAATAATGTGCTTCTTTTGAACATGCTTGTGTCCACATTCACATTCAAAACCTATTATCTTGTTTCCGCGAACTATTTCCTGCCAACTCTCAGCTCTGCACTTCGTCTTTTGCTTATGAAATTTCCAGAGAGTTTCAGCCTCTTCCCGAGTCAACGGAACAACACGTTTTGCTGACAACAAAATCCATGCAATAACAAAACCCCAGCTCAACCATAGAGCAGGTATTAATACTCCAGAATCGAGCAGAGCCTCCAAGATTTGCACCATATCCCTCACATCACCATATGCTTACAGGCTAAAAAAATGTGAAAAAACGCTTTTAAAATATATGAATCTGAAATATAGATACACTCGTACATGGACAGCGATTTTTTAAATGCTCTTTTTTGAAAGGAAATGTTTTGGCGCTCATTTATGTGGAAAAGCGTGGAGAATGTTTTCAGAAAACATGGTCACTAATCATATTTGTAGTCTAATAACAGCGTATTGTTGAAAACAAGCTTTTTTCAGGAAAACCAAGGTATAAAGTTTGGTGCTCCGGCCGGGATTCGAACCCGGGTCTTCGGCTCGAAAGGCCGAAATACTTAACCAGACTATACTCGGCAGAAAAGGAGCAACTTCCTTTCTTCTACCGGAGCCTAAACCAGAGCATCAACCAAATAAAACATCCTTACGTTTTAACTTTTCTCCATCAGAAGGATATCTTCGCCGAAGAAGGAGTTCCACCTATAACTTTCGCCGAAGCATCAGCCACCTTTTCCAGATGCTTTTCATCTGTGTAAACTCGGAGGATGTTGATGAATCCTCTGAGAACATCGAACACCGAGGATATGTCGCTTAGCCGTAAGGGAATCTTTTCTCCTGTTCGGGTCTTCTGGAAAACAGGGATTTCCATGGGCTCAAGCAAATCAGAGTGATGATAGGGCACCGAAGGCACTGTCGGCACATCAATTACAATGGCTTGGGGTTCAACTCCTGCCTCTGACGCGATTTTGTTTCTCATCTGTTCTCGAATCTCGTCGACGCTGAAGATGCTGGGCACCATCTTTTCTCGCACGTGGAAGGTTCTGTCATAGGCGCATTTGAGGAGCTTACGCCTCTCCAGGTTCTCCATGATTCCTCTAGACTTTTTGCATTCTTTCAGTTTGGTCCAAACAGTGTAGTCATTTAAGGCTAGGTAATCCTCGGGAGAATCAAAGTCTACCAAGCCCAGTTCATCCTTTGCTTTTTCCATGGCTGTGGCAAGCATTATCTGAGCGGCTCTTCCAACACGGTGGAAGTAGATGCTTCTGAAGGATTCTAACCTCGCCAGCACAAAAGATTCAAGGGCTGAGAGGGCTCCCACGTCAACAGCAAGATTTTCGCCAAGAACATCCAGCATGTGGATGAGACGGAAGATATCTACATACCCGTATTCTGCTCCAGTGTGATACGTATCCCTCACCACAAAATCAAGCTTATCAACATCCACAGCGCTTTGGATGATCTGATCCAAGAAAGCCTTCCCTCGCCTCCGCAGTTCTCCAACCGCAAGTTTTCCCACTGCATCTGCATCATATCCTAATCCGCTGATGATATCGCGCAACTCAGATTTTTGGATAATCCACCGGGTCATATCTTCATGAGTTTTGTTCAAAAACTTCACAAGGAGATGCTCAAAAACGTGGGAGAATGGACCGTGACCCACATCGTGAAGAAGAGCAGCCATTCTGACGATTTGAATCTCCTCTTCCGAAAGAAGCTGAGAAAGATTCTGGTTTTCCGTTAATTTACCAGCTAGATACATGACTCCAATCGAGTGCTCGAAGCGGGTGTGATTTGCTCCTGAATACACAAACTCCGATCCAGCCAACTGCCTTAGCCGATGAAGCCTCTGAACTGGATAAGAGTCAATTAGCTGCTTCTCCGCTTCGGTAATGTAAACATACCCGTGAACCGGATCTTTGATTTCCCCCCAGTATCGCCGCATAGGAAACGTTTCTCCTCAGCTTTGTCAATCTTGAGCATCATTATTTAAGGTAATCGATCATTTAATGGATAGAGGCTGAACCATACAGTGAAGAAGAAAGGAGTTTTCATCTGCATCGAAGGTCTTGATGGAAGCGGAAAAACCACTCATGCCCATCGGCTTGTGCGAAACCTGCAAAAGAAAGGATTCGACGCCGTATACACCACTGAACCGAGCCGAGGAGAATATGGAAAATTTATACGATCATCAGTTCTGCAAGGGAAGAAGCGGGTGCCAAGGGTCGTGGAGGCTCTTCTTTTTGCGGTTGACCGTGTTGAGCACCTAGAGAAGATGGTGAAACCAGCGTTGAAGGAAGGAAAAATTGTGATTTCGGATAGGTGCGTGTACTCGTCCCTTGCTTATCAGGGGGCAGCGGGACTCGACCTTGAATGGATCGAAGAGATTAACAGGATGGCTCTTCCTCCGGATTTGGCTATATACATTGATGTCCCACCGGAGGTTGTGGTAGAGAGAATAAAGCGGAAGAAGTCGGTTATGGAGAGGCTGGAGACTCAACGGAAAGTTAAAGAGGTTTACATGAAGTATGTGAAAAACGGAAAACTTGTGTCTGTTGACGGCGACAAAAGAAAAGGTGAAGTGACACAAAACATTTTGACGGTAATTATGGATTTTCTGCAGAAAGAAACATACCCCATTTAACTATGTTGTTTTGTAAAATCTTGTTATAAAAAGTTTGTAAAATCTCAAAAACTCATTTTTCCGAAAAATCTGATAAATTCTCGAGTTTTTCTCGGATTTCAGTAATATCTTTCGTATATCCAAGTGAACGATAAATCTTAAGAGCAGTTTTGTATGCTCTTGACGCCTTTTTGCAGCTCATTTTTTGTTTATCAATCTTGAATATATTTTGGTAAACATCGCCAATATTTCTTTGAGTAGAGGCATAAAATGTCGCATCACTTTTGGGAGTTATTAGTTTTAGAATTTCATTATAACTTTGAATAGATTTCTTGAAGTTGTCAAGAGGATTCTCGACTTCTGCAAGGGTAGCGTAGCTCGCTCCTAGATTAAGTTGTGCCCTAGCATAGTCTTTAGGATACGGTTTGGGGTGCTGAATCCTTAGAGCTTGTTCGCAGTTTTCTATTGCCTTCTTGCAGTTAATTACTTTATTTTCAACTTTGGCAAGTCTACGATACACTTCACATAGATTTGATTTTGTATCAAAATACTCTCGTGGGAATTTTTCATAAGTGTATACTTCTAAAGCCTTGGTGAAGGAATCGATAGCCTTCTTAATGTTCTCTTTTTTTAGATTTGCATCTTTCTCAATGTCTGCCATTCTGGCATAATATACTCCACGATTGTTTTGTACTATAGCATAGCCCAAAGGATTTTTCTGTACTGAACATGTTCCCAAAGCTTCTTGATAGAAGTCGAAAGCTTTTTTGTAGTCTTCTCGATTATCTGAATCCTCAGCTAGGTTTGAGTGTAATAATCCCAATAAATTCTGAATATCACCATAATATCCCAAGATTGCAAGCCTAAGCTTACCCATCTTTCGAAGTTTATCTATTTCTTCAATTGATTTCTTTAAATTATCGATTCGATTTTTGACTTCCGATAGCTTATAGTATGCCGAACCAAGTTTGTATTGTGTGTGGACATATTCATATAAGAATTCTTCCCGAGTGAATATTTTAAGAGCTTTAATGTACGATTTAATCGCTTTCTCACAATTAATAGCCGTATTCTCAATATCTGCCATTATCGAATAAGTCTCCCCAATTCTACTCTGTGCAGATGCAATATCACGTTTCATCTGACCTGATGAAAATATTTCAATTGCTTCTTCAAATGCCTTTATTGCCGCATAACCGTGCTCATTTTCACTGGTGTAGAATAGCAATCTTTGAGAAATTTCTCCATTTCTCATTAAAATTCTTGCTCGGAAGTTTTCTTTTGCTGACAATAAACCGAGGAGGTTATTATTGATTTTCTGAGCTGCTATAAGATAGCTAACATTATCGGAGTAACCCAACGTGTCCCCAAGTTGTCGAATATAAATGCTTGATAACATATCATAAATTTTGATTGGGGGTTTAATGCCATGTGTTTTCGCGAGACCTTCAAGATTTGAATATAATTTCTCAACCTTTTCAATTGAGACTTTTTCTTTAGAATAGTAGTAGCCAAAGACTTCAATTATTAATTCTAACACTTCCATTGGCACTGTTGGAGGGAGTTCCTTGGTTTTGATTCTTGTAGTTTCCTGAATTATCTCGATTTTTTTCTTGAGAAGTTCCTTTTTTAAGACCGTTGGAGGGTAAAAAGGGTCAGTATCTTTTGCTTTCCAATCTATTTTTGAAATGTGTTTTCCAGCAAAGTCAGATAAATGAAAAGGAACTTCTATGGTGGGATTTCGTAGTATCCCAAAATTTCTTGGAGTTATCCCAGAGTCTTTTGCGTTCCTATAGAGAGTTTTAATGTTAATTTTTGCATCTTTTGATTTCAATATTATAAGTGGTTTTCTTTTTGCTACCACATATCCAAATTCAAAAAGAACATTTGGTCTGAAACCATCAAGAATTATTAAAATTAGTGCACAATCGTCAACTATATTCTCCAAAGTTTCTAGATAATCTTCTGAACTTCTTATATTAACTCCAAGCCGTTTCGGGCATATACCCTGTTCTTTTAGAACAGTTTCTATTTGTAATAAAAGCGGATATATGTATTCAACATGATTTTTTTCAGAATATATTATAAGTCCCACAGTTTCACATTGAAATTCTATGGATTCAAGAGGTATTTCCCCCGAAATTTTTTTCACATACCCCTTATCAAAAACCTTGTTCGAGTTGGACACAATTGGATTCTCCTATGAGTTTATCCATTTATGATTACACATATTCATATTAATGAATGACTTTAAAAGATAATTGCACTTTCACATTCTTAATATAACAACAAAAAATTCAATTGAATAAAAAAAATTTGCGCGCGCAACACAAGAGGAGGGTCAGAAATTGAAAAAGGATATATACGTTACTCCGAAACCCCGATTGTAAAAAATACTGTTCTGGAGAAAAAGGGTTGAGTAATCGGTTCGCTGTTAAATGATGTATCTTTGGTTCGGTTTCTCAAAGTCCTTAACGATTTCCATGGCTTGCTTAGGTAAGGTTATGTCATTTAATGGAATTCCTTTGAGGAGAGACCAAGGAGTCTTTTCAGCCAAAGTTGTAACTATGTGATCATCCCCAAAACATTGTTTTGATATATCATAAACTAGGGAATGAACTTCAGCCTCTGAGATGTGCCCCAACGCGTGAAGATATTCGTGGGTTAATATGCTGTAGACGAAAGCGTTGACGAGCCTCTTTGATTCTGTGACAGCCTCAACAATGTTGAGCAAACTTCGGTTTAGAACTATATTATTTGTGCCTACAGGATGGTATGCGCCTAGGTGAAGAGGCAAATCGTCCAAAAAGAGCAACATACCCATTCTGTGCTCGCCTAAAGAAACTTTAACGGTTTCCTTAACTATCTCCCAAACTCCGCTGAAACCTTCAGCCTCATCAATCCTTAAACGGTAACTCTCAACCTTTGGCAACTTTTTTTCTGCCTTTGGTTCTTCGTCCCTCACGAGTCTATCTGGCTGAAACTCTGCTGAAAACAACCTTGTTACGTTCATTAATATTTTCCAGCATCTTCTTGTTATTTATACATTTCACTTTTTAGCGCCAACATATCCTATCGGCGTGGTTTGGTAACTACCCCTTCTGTTTGTTGACCACGAAACTTGTGCGCCTGAAACACTTTGAATCCAAGAGCAAAGGCGATCATTACAAGAGCTGCACTAAGAAGGAATGCCACGTCTAATCCAACAAACTCGGCGATAAGACCTCCAACTAGAGGACCTGGAATCCGTGCAATGCTTCCCACAGATTGGGCAACCCCTAACATGCCTCCCTGCTCATCTGCGGGAGATCTCTTCGAAATGAAGCTGGGCACAACCGTGCCTAATATGCCGATGCCGGACGATATCATAGTAAGAGCGAAAAAAAAGGCTACAATACTGGGAAACAGAGGTATAATGAACATCCCAACCGTCATTAGCAGAGACCCAAAAAGTATGAGATTTTTTTCTCCCCACCGTTCAGTCAGTCTTCCAATCAGGATGCCCTGAAGAACAATCTGCACCACTCCAATATACATGAAAAAATAGGACATCTCAAGTTCCCCAAAGCCGAAAAAAGCTATACCCAGCAGAGGCACTATGACAGGTACGGCTGAAAACGCAAAAGTTATGATAAAAAGAATTACGAAAACCGTGCCTATCAGCGGTTTTGTTAGAGCCTTTGCCAGCCTACGCCAATAGCCATCAGAGTTAACCGACTTTTGCATACCGGAATCAGTGTGAACATTCGACTCGGGCAGAAAAAAGAACGCAAAAAGAAAGTTTACCCCAGTTAACGCAGCAGCTGCAAAGCCGGGTGCCGAGAACCCGTAGATGCTTAGAAGCCCTCCTATGGCAGGTCCGATTATGAAGCCTGCCCCGTGGGCTGCACCCACCTTGCCCAGTCCAGTTGTCCTCTCCTTTTCGGTAGTTATATCAGCGATGTAGGCTTGGGCTACGGCGGCTTCTGTAGCCATCCCCGCTGTAATTCGTGAGATAAGGAGCATAGTGAAGGAGTTTGCTAGGGCGAAGACAATGAAGCTTATGGTGGAAGAAAAAATGGATAAGAGGATAACGGGTCTCCTTCCCACCTTGTCTGACAACCGCCCTAAGAGAGGCGAGAATATGAACTGCATAAGGGAAAATGAGCCTATCAGAAGCCCTAGAGCCAAGGCTCCTGCCTCAACAGTTTCTGGGTGAAAGGGCAGAAGGGGAATGACCATGCCAAAGCCAATCATGTCTATGAATGTTGTCATAAATATCACAAAAGAAGGAGAAATTCCTAGCCTACGCTGTCTGCTCTCTTTGGGGTCAGTGCTGTCGTCCATGGTAATACTTTCCGTAAAGCGCAAATTGCTTTACTCACCTTTAAACATAACTAAAGAACAGAGAACGAACAAAGGCTTAGAACTCTCAGTCATACGGTTCAAGAGGACTATCTTAATATTCAGATTTAGGATATATTCGATTATAGATTAAATGGAACTGATGGGAAAAGTAATGGCAAAGTGGTGGGACAGAAAATGGCGTTTAGTGATAGTTGCAATTCTATTACCCATTTTGGTTGTTCCCATTATCAGCGCATTCTTGTTTCCTGAAACGCTATTAATGAAGTCTCTTTTGTATGGTGCAGTCTTTTCTTTGTTTGTTGCTTTGTCATTACGTATCTTGCAACAGATAGAATTGTTGGGACTAAAACTCGTCATTCTCATGGTGGTGAGTGCAACTTTGCTTGCTTTATTATTAGGATTTGTGTTCCGAATATGGCAATATTGAATCTCTCATGAAGTGAAACTTCCCAGAAAAAACAGTCTATTTCACGCTAACTTTCTCGAAAGCCCCCAAAATCAAAGGGGTTAACTGTCTTTGAGAGAGTTCAACGTTTATCCGTTTAGCTATAAAATCTATTAAGTCATCTAACGGAACACGCTGGGTTCCCCTTTCGTGACGGATTCGCAGCTCCAAGCCGCTTTCTTGGAATGAGAAGCGGAGCACATGATAATCGAATCTTAATGGAACCCGTCTACTGCCTTCCCTGATAATGTGATAGCGGACAACAAAGAAAAAATCTAAAGTTTGCAGTTCCTTTTCGGCAACGCTTCTCAGACACTGATCAACTTCCTTCTGATCCAAAAAATTGAAATCGAAGCCTTCAGCCACGCCGAACTCGAAGCCGACCTCACACTTCTGTTTCAAATAGGGGGTTACAGCATCCAAATCATAGCGTTCATGATTCAACTGGTGAAGCGCGCAGAGAATCGCCTTCTGAACCTCTTTCGCTGAGTCTTGATAGTCAAAAAGGGCTACAGCGTGAACGGTTTCGGGGAAATTTTCGTAACGTCCAAGCAACCTAAACGCCTTTCGTTCTGGATTAGGATGTCTTTTTCATCTTTCGTATCTTTTCAAGATTTTCGAGGAGCGTAGACAGAGTTGATCCCAGGTTATTCAATTTTTCTGTGTCCTTTTCTTCCTTCAGTTCTTTTTCTATCGTCTGAATCTTAGCTAGGATTGTTGATTCTAGGCTGGAGAATAACGTGGGGTCAGTAGCCTCTGGTTCGGCTTCTCCCTCTCTAACAATTATGACACGCTTTTGGCAACTAGCACACCAGAGGTCTCCG
>Ga0315549_1005381_pt1 | contig 10459 bp, 8 predicted proteins | sample SalMarSW160200MG_FD_203101 | JGI IMG/M metagenome (GOLD analysis project Ga0315549, IMG submission 203101) | Salt marsh sediment microbial communities from the Plum Island Ecosystem LTER, Massachusetts, United States - Salt Marsh Sediment SW1601-200 ... | reverse complement strand
TATAATATACAAAATACGTAATAAATAGGTGATATTATGAATACAAGAAGAAAAAAGCTACCAGTAGTTTTAGAGCCTGAAGAAGTGGAGAAACTGCTATCAATCCCTAACAAGCGTTATATAACAGGGATCAGAAATAAGGCTATATTGGCAATAATGGCAAATATGGGCTTAAGAGTATCCGAAGTAGTAAACCTTAAGCCAGGCCATATGAACCTGACAAAGCGCAATTTAAGAGTAGTTAACGGTAAAGGTGGAGTGGATCGGGATATAACAATTCCAGTTAATACAGCAGAGGTCCTTAAGGAATGGAAAAAAGCAAAACCTAAAAATAGCCGGTATTTTTTCACTACCATAAAAGATAAAAACCAGGGAAATAAATTTGACTCTTCTAAGGGAAGCAAGTTATCAGTCAGGTATATTCAATTTATGGTAAAAAGGTATGCTAAAAAAGCTGGGATAGATAAAGATATTACACCACACACTTTAAGGCACACATTTGCAACAGGTTTTATAAGGCAAGGGCAAAACGTAATGAGATTAAAAAAGATATTAGGACATTCAGATATAAGTACTACCCAGATTTATGTAACCCTAGCAAATAAAGATATAGAAGAGGCCATGAATGGATTTAAAGAATTTAAATTGTAGTCTATGGGATTAATATAAAAAAATTCCTGAAGATGTAACTCTGCACTAATAATGTGTAAATTAGATATCTTATTTATTATAATAGTTATTATCTATTGCCCATTTTTTTAATATTTTAACCCTGTTATTAAATCTTTTTTTTACTTCGATATCTTTTATTTGATTATACATTTCTTTTTCTTGGGTATACCAATTTTCGAATCCCTGATTTTTAATTTGAAATTTATCAAGATCCAGTCTTTGTTTCTCTAATTCTTCCTCAGTAATATCAGGAAAAGAGTTGACACATTCTAATAATTGAATCACATTTGGATCTTTATCACTTATTACCTGTAAATATTCTAGCTCTTCTTTAGGAATAATACTTTTTATTTGGGAAATCTGATGATCATTAAGACATCCAATTAATGGTGAATTAAAACCAAACTTTTCATCAATCGGTAAATATTTTAAAGCTACAGGATATTTACAAATATGTATTACTATAATAATTTTTATAATTTCTTCTAAATAATAGATCCACTTCTTTAGAATCTTTTCATTAAAATTATTTACATTTGATCCCGAGCAGTATCTTGATGAATAAAAATAACCTTTTGTGTGAACATAGTTACTAAGATCATCAAAAATATTAAATATTCTTTCCCTCAATATAAATTTATTATCAAAATTACTTATATATTGAATTTCTTTAATTCTATCCCAAATTTGATTCTTGAATGGAGTATTATCTAACGATGTCATCCATTTTTTTATTTCAAGATGTCCCTCATCTTTATAATTAAAAAAAACAGATAATAAGCCAAGTTCTAAAACACTTCTTAACGAGATAAATGCATATCTATAAAATCCCATTAAAGCGAAATTGTATGAGTTCTCAAGTTCACTATAAGATTCACTTATAGGAAAATTATGACCTGAAAATAAACTATCCAACGGTTCAGGTATTAATTCAAATAATGAATAATATATCCACAAATATTCTCTTAATGTTTTATAACTTTTAGGATTATTATTTAAGTATTCAAAAGTTTTTTTAAAGACTTCTTCTATTTTCTCTCGTTTATTTAAAAGAGGTATCTTGTCACTTGACATAATTTTTAAAATAATTTTTAAAATATAAACATTATAATATAAAAATACTATTAGAGTATATTATATCTCTATGGATCTCGTTTTTTACATTCTGCGCCAGTATTCTTCTATATTCCCCAAGTTAGATTAAAATGGTGCACGAAACAGAAATGATATAATCTACAGGTATCAAGGTATGGATAGGGGGCATCAAATCTCTAGAAACCTTGTATAATGCAATTCGCGCCAGTCATCTGTTAGAAATCGCAAATTAGATTAAAAATGATAAATAAAACAAAAAAATAGAATTTATAGGATATTTACAGCTATGCAAAGAGTAATATTGCTTGATAGGAGTTACTCAAGAATAATATAATAAAAAATAGTGAGTTAAATTTATAACTTGTTAGATTTCATAATGTTAGGTAATTATAAAATTTCAGAAATTAAAGGAATCAGTTTTAGTTCTATTGGTGAATACTTTACAAGAAAACCAAAATTAATTGATATTTTTGATCTATTAAATATTGAAAAGAATAAAGTTCGTAAATCTTCTTACAAATTATTAAAAGGCTCAAATAAGCTTATTAAAAATGTAACGTGGGGAATAAGATCCTATTTACAATTTCAAGATATATTAAGTGTCTCATTATCCGACGATAAAAATGAAGAAATAATAAATAGGCATTACTGTTACTATGAAAGTATAATATATTTAAGAGAAAGCATAATTTCTCTTTTAGATAGAAATTTATTAGCTTCAATTACTCTTTTAAGGCCTTTCTTAGAGTTATCCATTTTAAACCTATTTTGGTACTTAAATTGTGAAAATAAGGGATACGGAAAGTATTATTTATGGTTAAAGGGAAATAATAAGTATAAAAAGAAATTCGATGGAACAGTAAATTATATTTTTAAAAATATTCCATCAAAAGAATACATTGATAAAAAAAAGTTAAAGATGATAGAAATTATATTAAAAAATACATATAAAACTTTTGGACGTTATAGTCATTCTCCTCAATTAGAATACTCATTTACACTTAGAAAAGGATTTTCAAGTAAATTTTCATTAGAGGATTTCTATTATATTCCAAATATTTTATTCATAGTTTTGAATCAAATTGTATATTTATATGTCAATATTTACCCGCTTTCTTTATTTCCGATAGATGGTTATGAGAAATGGGGATTTAGTGGACCTGTTGGTTTATTTTTTGATGATCAAAATTATAAAATATTGGAAAAGTTTTTAGGAATAAAAAATATAAATAAACTAAAAAAGCAGTTGAAATTAACAGAAAAAGTAAAGGGGATGTTAGATTGGTATCAAAAATTACCAAGACTATCTTTAAAAGAAATAGAAGAAAGCTGGAAAAGATTTAGAAAAAACTCTGGTTATTCTCATAATATAAGAATTAAAGAAAAAAGATTAGCACTATTTAAAGCATACCACAGAGGGATTGGATGGTCGTTAAGCTACATAAATAAGAAAAACCTTAATAATGATTACTATGCGAATATTTCTGATGAAATAATTAATAAAATAAAAGATTCTGTTATAAATTGGTGAAGTCTTTTCAATTTACAATAAAAAATAAAAACGTGCTTTTTGCCAAGAAATTATTAAAGACTATTAATAAAAATCCTAAACTTCTAGATATTGATAATTTTTTAAAATTGGAAATAAATATGTTTTCAAATCTGTCTGAAGAAGATATTGCCGATAGTTTAAGAACACTTGAAAGAAGAAAAGCTATTAGTTTCGAAGATAAAGATGATTTACTATCTGGGTATTACAAGACAGATGGTTTTATTTGGGTATATGTTTATAAAGAAAGGCTTAATGAGTTTATAAAATTATCTAATAAAAATTCTTATGGGCTAGATTTAAACAATAATAGCCAGGTTATTAATACTCTCTTAATAATCAATTCTCTTATTAACGCTAGGCTTGATGAGAATGATCAAGTCGAAATTAAAAATTTAAAAGAAGTAAATATAGAAATACTAGAGTGGATAGCCGACTATTCAGGACTTATTAAAGTAATTTATGAACTTGAAGCAGATTTTGATACTGATGATTCTGGAAGGTATAGGCCTGTTGGTGCAGGTGAATTTCCAAAAGTAATAAAAATTTGCAATACTATTGGTCTTAAACAACTAAATGAGAAACTAAGGGGAAAATTAAAAGAACATTTTTTTAAACGAATTGCATTACTGCTTAATAAAAAGAGTAATATTGAATGGAGATGTGTAAAATGTAGCAGGTATTTAGATAGGTTAAGGAAAAAAGAACAAATAGAAAATTATTTAGTTGATTTTGTGATTAATAAATTTAGGATTTGTTATAAATGCAGAAAAAGAAATTATTTTACTATAAACAAAGTAGGAGAAATAAAGTTTTCAATTCTCACAAAAAAAGGTAAAGAAGAATTCAACTAATTTTTTAAAAACAACATTTAACTTTACTATATTGACTCTTTATATAAATAAAAATATAATTATATTAGTTTATAATTTAATAACTGTATCCTATATGAGTTTACCCGCAATTAAGGGGTTTAGCATATAAGGAAAATTGTTAGAGCATATTAGGTAATCTACCTGTTTAATAGGTAGCTGATTAATGCCAAAACAATAAGGTTATCAGTTTGAATTGCAAGCTGGAATTTATTGTTTTGGTATTTTTTTTAACAGACCTAATAATAGAATTAAATAAAAACCAGTGGTAAGTCAAACTGCTGGTTTTTTTATTTAAATATGGATTGCAATATATACCAAAAACTTTATAAAAAAGAATTAACTAAGGAAGAAATATTAGAAGCAAATGGCAACCTAATGGGATTTATTGAACTTCTAATGCAAATAGATAAAGAGCAAAGAAGAAATGATAGACACAATAGTGTTAAAAATTCTAGAAAGTAATTATACTGTTTTGGATCACAATAAATTTAGTCCATCGACCAGAGGATTATTTGAAAGTCCGTATTATAGACTAGGTTCAAGAAGTAATTTTAGCTGTAAACAAAATCCAACTAAAGCAGAACTACAAAAAGGAATCTATAAGCCAAGACTTACAATTACAAAAAGAATAAGAAAAGGACATTTTGAGATACCCTTAAAAATTGAGTTTTCAATACCAAAATTAATACATGGAAATAATTTTGATGAGATCCATGAAGATGATTTTGAATTGGTTATAAAAAATCTTCATAACCGTCTAGAAGAAATGAACATTAAAATTAAAGAATTTGATCTTATAAATGCTACAGTATCAGCTATACATTTTTCAAAAAATATTGAATTAACAGATTACTCAACTTGCTCAATGGTTATAAATGAACTTAGCAAAATAAACTTAACTAAAAGACTTGACCTGAATAAAACTTCTTTTAGAAATGAAGGTCAAATAATTCATTTCCATTGCAATTCATATGAGATTGTAATATATGATAAAATCAGGGATTTAGAACAAGCTAGAATTAGTGAAAAGAGATCAATAGAATCAGATAATGTACTTCAATTAAACCTCTTAGATAATATGAATATAGAAAAACCATTTGAAGTATTAAGGATTGAAGTAAGATTAAATACTAAAAAGAAAATAAGGCAGATTTTAAAAGCAATAAATGTCAATTCAGAAATAACATTTAAAGGTCTATTTAATTTGGCAATATCTAAAAATATAATAAATCACTTTTGGCAATATCTAGAAAAAGACATAAATATTCATTGTATGAATTCTAAAAGTCCTTCTAATCTACTAGAAACAATTATTATCAATAATAAGAGTTTAAAAAATTCTAAGGCTTTAAAATTAACTTGTGCTATTATTGTTGGTCAAGAAGTTGGTTTAAGAACACTAAGAAATATATTGAATCTAAATGGCAAGAAAAATATTTATTGGTATAGTTTACTTAAAGAACTTAGAGAGCTAAACTTTCCTAAAGAATATAAATATCAATCTATTACTGAAGTATCTAAATCCATTAGAAATTTTAAGTCTTTAAAGTTAAAATATTATTAAGATGTATATTAAAATTTTATAAAAAATTATGAATATATTTAAGGATTATTTAAAATCTCTGAAAACTTTTAAAATTTCAGAAATAACAGAAAGCACATATAGAAATAAACTTCAAGACTTATTGGAAACAATAGCAAAAGAAATTAATCCTAAAATAAAAATTATCCATGAGCCTAAAAGAGAAGGTAGGTTTGGGTCACCTGATTATAAAGTTACCATTACTGATAATATAATTGGATATATTGAAAATAAACCAATTGGCGAAGATTTAGATAAGGTGCTTAGGTCAGAGCAGATAGAGAAATATAAAAGTCTTTCAGATAATATAATAATAACGAATTATATAGAATTTATATGGTTAAAAGATAGAAATGTCACAAAAAGAGAAAGCCTTTCTTATCTAACTGATTTTGAAGAAAAAAAAGTGGGGCTTGATTCAAATAGAGAACAAGCTGTTAAAGAATTAATTAAAAACTTCTTTTCACGAGCACCAAAGGGGATATCAAATACTAAAAAACTTGCTGAAGCGTTATCAATAAGAGCAAGAATTTTAAAAGATTTTCTTAATAAAGAATTAAAAAGACAAGAAGAAGAACATAGAGAAGGTAAATTATATGGACTTTATGAAACTTTTAAAAAATATGTATTTAATGAACTTTCAATAGAGGAATTTTCAGATACTTTCGCTCAAAATTTAGTTTATGGTTTATTTCTGGCTAAACTAAATGCAGATACAGATTTAGTTAATTTGTATAATGCTAAAAAATATATTTCCAGTTCATTTGAATTAATCAAAGAATTGGTTGGATTTTTAGATGAACTTGATAAAGATGAGTATAAAGAAACTCGCTGGATTGTAGAAGAAGTTTTAACAGTAATGAATAGTTTAGAATTAAAATCTATATCTAAAGCTCTTTCATTTAGGAAAATAAAAGAGAGTGAAGAGTTATTAATAAAAGATCCTTATGTTTATTTTTATGAAGATTTTTTGTATTCCTATGATAAGAAACTAAAAAAGTCTAAAGGAATCTATTATACACCGCCACCTGTAGTAAATTTTATAATTAGGGCAATTGATTATATACTTCAAAACAGTTTTAAAATATCTGGAGGATTAATAAATTATAATAAAGTTACAGTACTAGACTTTGCAACTGGTACAGGGACGTTTTTACTTGAGATATTAAAACTTATTTTTAAAAAATTACCCGAAGGTTCAGGGAAAAAAGATCTTATTATAAAAGAGCATATATTAAAAAATCTCTTTGGTTTTGAATATTTAATTGCTCCTTATACTATTGCACATTTAAAACTATCACAGTTTTTAAAAGATAATAACTATAGTTTAAGAAATGATGAAAGATTCCAAATTTTTTTAACTAACACATTAGAATCAGTAGGAAAACAATTAGAGATACCTTTATTACCAGCTTTGTCTGATGAAACAAAAAAGGCTCGAAAAATAAAAGAGGAGCCAATCTTAGTTATAACAGGAAATCCACCTTATTCTGGACACTCAAAAAACACTGGGGAATGGATTACTGATAAAATAAAAGATTATTATTATATTAATGGAAAACCATTAGGAGAAAAAAATACCAAATGGCTGCAAGATGACTATGTTAAATTTTTTCGTTTTGCTCAATATAAAATGGAGACAGTAAACGAAGGTGTTGTGGGTATAATAACTAATCATTCTTTTCTTGATAATCCTACGTTTAAAGGAATGAGAAAGAGTTTAATGGGAACATTCAATCAGATGTATTTCTTAGATTTACATGGGAATAAAAAGAAAAGGGAAAAAACTCCAGACGGTAAAGAAGATGGAAATGTTTTTGATATTGAACAAGGAGTTTCAATTTCTATACTTCTAAAGAATAATAATTTAGAAAAAAAGATTCTTATATCAGACTACTGGGGGTCTCGAAACGAAAAATATAAGAAATGTATTAATGAAGATATCAGTAATATAAAATGGCAGGAAATAACTCCAGAACTGCCACATTATCTTTTCAAATATCAAGATAAAAACTTAAAAAATACTTATGATACATTCTATAATTTAAAAGAAATTTTTGAATTAAATAGTGTCGGTATTGTATCAGGAAGGGATTCTTTTGCGATTGCTTTAAGTAAAGAAGAGCTTTTAGAAAGAGCTAAGGTATTTACTAATGAAGATATATCAGATAGTGATTTATATAATATTTTGAACTTGAAAAAGAAAGAAAATTGGGATCTTTATAAAATTAGAAATAATATTAGAAGAATTACAGATATCGATAAATATTTAAAAGAAATAGATTATAGAGTATTTGACTTAAGGTATATATTCTACCATAAAGATATTATTGAGCGTGATAGATTTGAAGTAATGAAACAAATGTTCAATGAAAATATTGCACTTCTAGTTAACAGACAAGTTAGACTTGATTCTTATAGTCACGCTTTTATTACAAAAAGAATATCTGACCTTCATATCATGGAAACTGCAAATGCTTGCCCTTATCATTTCCCATTATATAGATATAATTATAATAAAGGACTATTAAAAGGAATTGATAAGGAAATAAAATCAGATAACCTAAAAAAGGAATTCAAGCTTTTCTTAGTTAATCTATATAAGAAAAATTACTCACCCGAGGAAATATTAGGCTATATCTATTCTATCCTATACAGTCCCATTTATAGAACAAAGTATTTTGAATTTTTAAAAAGAGATTTTCCTAGAATACCATTTACGAGGGATATAAAATACTTCGAGAAATTATCAGAACTTGGTAAGAAACTAATTATTACACACTTGATAGAAGAAACTCCAAAATATAAAATCGGCAATTTCATGGGAAAAGGTGATAATAGAGTTGAGAGTCTTATATATGAAGACAATAAAATTAAAATAAATAAAAATCAATATTTTAATGATGTTTCATCAGAAATATATTCGTTTCAAATTGGAAGTTATAAAGTATTATATAAGCATTTAAGAGATCGGAAAAATAAACTATTAAATTTAGAAGAAATTGAAAACATAGAACGCATTATAAAAGCAATAAAATTTACCTTAGACCAGATGAAAATAATTAATGATTTAACAAAAGATTGGATTTAAAGTGAAAGCAATAATATTAGCTAGAGTTTCAACAAAAGATCAGGAATCATTTGGTCATTCTTTAGAAGCTCAAGTAACTAAATTAAAAGAATATGCTAGAAGAAATAACTTTAAAATAGTAAAAGTATTTTCTTTTTCTGAAAGTGCAGGGCATAAGATAAGGAAGAAATTTGAGGAAGTAATCAGATACCTCAATGAAAACAAAGATGTTAGGATTTTATTAACTGAAAATGTTGATAGAGCTACAAGAAATTTTAGAGATGCAGTTGATTTAGACGAGATTAGAATTAATGATAAATTAGAGATACATTTTGTTCAAGATGGTTTTTACATAGACGCTAATGCTACAGGCAATCAGATGTTCATGTGGGAAGCCAAAGTATTTTTAGCCAAACAATACTTAAATAGGTTATCTGATGATGTAAAAAGAAGCAATGAACAAAAAATAAGGAACGGCGAATGGACGAGTAAAGCACCTATTGGATATTTAAACATAAAAGATGAAACAACAGGTAAAAGTAATATTATCATTGATAAAAATAGGGCTTTTTTAATTAAAAGAGCTTTTGAAGATTATTCAACAGGTAATTATTCCTTAAGTGATATTACGAGAAGATTGAAAGAATATGGACTTAGAAGTAATACAAAAGCTAATAATCCACTCCATAAAAGTCAAGTCCATTATATGCTAAATAATCCATTCTATTATGGTGTTATGAAGATTAAGAACAAGCTATATCCTCATAAATACAGACCAATCATTAATAAATTTCTTTTCGATAAATGCCAGAATGTTAGAGAAAAGTTATCAAAAAAGGCTTTCAAGTACTCATCTAAACCATTTATTTTTAGAGGACTTATAAAATGTTCTTATTGTGGCTGTATGATTTCAACTGATAGAAAAAAAGATAAATATAACTATTTATTTTGCTCAAAGTATAAAGGGGATTGTGATGCTGTAAGAGTAAAAGAAGAAGTAGTTCTAGAGCAAATAAAAAAAATATTAAAAAAAATAGTTATTCCTGAAAATATCCTAAAAGAAATGGTAGATCATTTAAGAAAGAGTAATGAAAGTAAGGAAGAATTTTTAAAATCTGAAGAAAAAGCAATACATAATGAATACAATAAAATTCAATCAAAGCTTAAAATACTATTGAATGTATTGTTAGAAAAGAGTATTACTCAAGATGAATATGATAAAAAAGCTAGGGAATTAAAAGAGAGACAATATGAATTGACAGATAGATTACAAAGAATAACTGAAGCAGATGAAAACTACTCAATGACGCTTATTTCCTTATTAAATATATGTTCTAGAGCACCTGAATTATTTGAAAGTTCTAAAGTTGAACAAAAAAGACAACTTATTAATTTTTTACTTTCGAACTTAAAATTAAGAGGTAAAAAGCTTGAATTTGAGCTTAAAAAACCCTTTGATGTACTGGTAAACTTGGAATATCGTTCTAACTGGCTGGCCAGAGAGGATTCGAACCAATAGTAATTTATTAAGAAATTTATTATTTAAAGTATTAATACAAATATCAATTGTTGGTGCCCGAGGCCAGAATCGAACTGGCACGAGGCATAACCTCAAC
>Ga0315549_1005378_pt1 | contig 10461 bp, 5 predicted proteins | sample SalMarSW160200MG_FD_203101 | JGI IMG/M metagenome (GOLD analysis project Ga0315549, IMG submission 203101) | Salt marsh sediment microbial communities from the Plum Island Ecosystem LTER, Massachusetts, United States - Salt Marsh Sediment SW1601-200 ... | reverse complement strand
GCAGCGGCTCACAACTTTTTATGAGTTCGACGGTGCTGTTTTCTCGCACAAGGCCCGATTGCATTTCGGAGATGTAAGCGATTATTTCCACGGCTTCGGTCGCAGCCACGGCCAGTATCGGGTCACCCGTGTTGACTACCTCACCAGGCCTTGCCATCATCTTCTCACCGGGTCTTTGAGTGAGAGCCTCGTTTGCTCGGACTGGTATAGGTATCACTATGCCGTCGATAGGTGACTTCAGCTCTAACGTCCTCCTGGCCTTCAGTGCCTCCAATTGGCTTAAAAGGCCCTGTACGAGCCTTTCCTGCACCTTGATTTCATTTCGTATGACTTCCAGCGCGTTGTCTATCGACGGATGCTGCAACTGACGCTTGGCGAATTCGTCGCTTCGCACTTGCGTTTGAGTTAGGTCGGCTTTTGCCTGGTCTAGAAGCAGTTGGTTTTCCTGTATCTTCTTGGCAAGGCTGTTGTATTGTACCTGTATGCGCTCCAGCTCGTAGGGTGCGGCTGCATCCTGCTGGACAAGATTCTGGAGGACCTTGACTTCTACGGCGAGGTCCTCAAGGGTGATCTGGTCGGATGCAATCAGGGCACTGAGTTCGAGTATGCGAAGTCTGGTGTTTTCTACATCGACGAGGAATCTGCGCATCTCTGCGTCAAGATTAACCTCACGGTCGAGCTCTTCAGCCACCAAAGTATCCTGCGTCGGGACCAACTGCGCCGCGAGGTGCTTAATCTCTGCTGAAGCCGCAGCAAACTGGGTCTTGATCTCAGCTTCGATCTGTTGCTCATTGTCAAGCACGGTGTCCACAATGGCGACGGTCTGTCCTTCTTTGACGGCTTCGAACAGTTGAACCGGTATGCTCTTTATTCTCGCAGTGCATGTGGCGGCAACGTGACGAACTTGACCGTGCGCAATGCCGACAACCTCAAAGCGTTTGGATCGTTGGTACAACAACCCAACTATCACCGCAACTGCTGCCAGCCATACAACTGCAGGCACAACGTGATGATGATATGAAGGATGGTATCTATGGTCTCTGGAGTTCTTTTTCCTCATTTTCTGATCAGACCTCCAGGAGCTGCTCCTGCATTGTCAGGTTAATGCTCTCAATTCCCTCGACCCTCTCCAGCTCAGATATCATCTGCTCGTTCTTAGCAGCGTTCCGTATCAGTACCTGGTATGCGTATTCAGCCGGACCGCCAAACCCGGTGTCCTGCACCGAGATAAGCGTAAAATTACCGCAGAATCGCTTCAGAATACGGACAATCGGATGATCTGGACCAATATGGCCTCTCAGTCCGAAACGTAAAAAACCGTTGTGAGGCTGATGTGTTCCGAAGCCGGTAAGATACAAATATAGTGCAATCAAACTCAGGACAATGGTTCCAATAATAGCCGTCGCATACCTGTGTGAGCCTGTTGCCATGCCTACAACCAACGAGCAGAAAATAAAGGCTATGTCGCGGGTGTCTTTAATTATGTTTCGAAAACGTATGATTGCCAGTGCACCCATCAATCCAACGGCAGTAATAATATTGTTGCCAATGACGGCCATAACCATAGCGACAACCACGGTTATCATAATCAACGATTGCACAAAGGACCTTGAATATGACAAGCCACTATGTGTAGCATAGTAAACCCACGCTAAAACCTGACCGAGCACAAAAGCGAGCAGTAATGATAGAAGAACACCCTGAGCGGTAAAGGTTCCCCCGGTCAAAGGGGCCTCTTCCAATACTTGCCAAATTCTATCCATATCTTACCCCCTCAACCGTGGTGCGCAAAAACCCAATAAGCAAGACTGCTCTATGGAAGTTGCGTATTTGGATATTGACCTTTGTCGCAAATTAAAGCGTTCGACAATGTAGCTCAGCCAAGCGGGGTAGCGATCGGTGAACTTAATTTCCAGAATCACTGAACCTTTGGTAAAGGGATGGGACTGCCACCCTTGACCGTCAAGCCTCACTTCAGGATTGTTAGTGACCTTGTAGTACAATTCTCGGTCAAATGTTACCCTGACTCTGTTTTCCGAATTGTTCTCGTATGCTTTCCGCATGTAGCGAACTAATATCACAGGCTTTGCTTTAATACTACTGACATACAAATTAAATTGATTCAGTACTTGCTCATCCGTGGTGTAACTCTGAGGCGGTAGGCGTAATCCTTCTAAAAGTGTTTGCACGTGCTGATCCATTATGCGCGCCCTGCTTTTAACAATGACGTTGTTAATACGGCGTTTGATCTCAAAGAAACGTGGATAATCCAATTCGTCAGTGTAACTACGAATTCGTAGCTTAAAGCGATTCTTCTGTCCGGTGAGACTTTCTCGACAGAGGTGTAAATCGTCCGAGTCCAGATAGAGGCTTACAATCGGATAAAAACCTCTTGGCTGCAATTTACTATAGCGGTCCGGTTGTAAAAAGTGTCTTATATATTGAATAATCGCCTCGGCATTTGCTTCACTGACCAAGTACTTTATCTCATGCCGGCACGCTAAGGTGCGCTCTACGTATAGGCTTGGTCTTGTTGTAGGTCTCTCGCCACCCTTACGTTGTTCGGGCTTGGCTTTCTTCTTAAAAGATGGTCTTTGTAATTCGTCTTTGAGCATAGTAACCCCTGCTGCCAACCCCGTCGGTAGTCGAACATGCCGACATCTCTAACTTATGTTGAGTAAGGCAGTTATGCGCTTCTGATTCTCTCTCCTCTCAAGCCGACATTACCAGAGGATACGCAGAAGACAGCTTCTATTTTATCAACTGCCTTTGTTATATATAATCGAAGGTCGCAGTCCAACACCCTGACCTATTTTAACATACGCCCAAGGTTAAAGTCAATAAGTTTCTCATCCGACAGTTACCCAATGTCCCAGCTATCTATTAAGGCCGATAATGATGGGTAGTTCGACCGATAGCAGCCGCTGTACCGACAGCTCATCGGGCTTTTATTCCAGGTGAGTTCGTTATGGATTTGTTTGGCCAGGTGATGGTTCAGCGGCCTGCCAATTCACAACGTCATTGCCATAATCAGAGGGCACCATCCGTGATAACGATAAACCGCCTCCATCAGCCTCCATCGGCCAAAGATCTTCGCCCACAGGATGAGAACCATCGCTATATACCACCCTGTCCACTCGTATCCACTGACGTACGCCCTGACCATCTACATCTCCAGGCTTACTTAACTGAATCTTCTCGCCGCCATTGGATAACTTGCCCGAACCCCACTCAAATACCAATTCACACAAAGGCTCGCCGAACCTCGCTCTATATATCTCAACATCCTTGACCAACAAGATATACTCGCCCGGCCCAACCGTAACCGCCGGCCCCGTCGGGAACAAAAACTCCAACCCAGGATCATCAGGATCATCCGTAAACCGCCAAGGCTCACCAGTGATGGAATCATACAACAAAACAGAATCACCCGTTATGTTGAGCAACTCCACGTACTCAGCATCACCCTCAATGTCCGGATGGTACATTATCTCATTAATCACTACAGGCCCTACCAACGGATACGCATTGGCATAACCTACAGTATTTTCGCTCATAGCCACAAAGTTGTACGTACCCGTACTTTTGCCGTATCTGCCAAAAGCTACGCCTGTTTCCGAAGCTCCGAAGTTTTCCTGCTCACTATATCCTGTCAACTGTCCATCTCGGCCTGAGTGTAGATACAAGGTCTCGCCGTTCTCACTCAGTGCGAACGGCACATGACAGCCGGAATCAGCAGGATTGCCAAAGTGAACGTCCTCGTAAAAGACTATGTAGCCATTTGCAGGTATCGCTGTGCCTAATGCGATCTCGTACTTGGTAAAATCGCTGTCATCGTCACTTAAGAACCAGCCGCCAATATTTATGGTGTGGTCTGTGGTATTGTGCAGCTCTATCCAGTCAGGCTCTCCTAAGTGGGAATGCGTGAGTATCTCATTTATTACGACAGAGCCGAGCACCGGCACCTCATCGCTGTCATCATAACCCGGTGAGCCGTCGATTGTGGCGCTGGGCCTCCAGTCGGCCTTATCACCATAGACATCGGGGTCGGTATTTACAGGGTCTTTTATGGTAAGTGAGAAGCCAAGACCATCGGTGATATCGTACCAGTTGTCTCTGTATCGGAAGTTATGAATAGGCTGGCCAATAGCATCCTGCAATTCTATTCTCTCTCCGGCATTGTTGAGTGAGCCTGAATACTCGCCTGCGATGAGACCTGAGAATGAAGGATATTTGCCTAAGAAGGCGGATTCATCTTTTACTATCAGAACAAATCCACCTGGAGCAAGTTCTATATCGCTGAAGGTAAAGTCTACACCGTTGGTGAATTTGACGAGGTTTAGGTTTATGGTTTCTGAGCCGATGTTGGTTAGTTCTATATATTCTGTTCCCTCGGCTGCGCTCGGGACAGGATTAGGATCGTTTGGCTCATTGTAGTCGCCCGGATTGTACATGATTTCTGTGATACGCAGATTTTCTTTGACTGGCCCAACGGCAAAGATAGCCTCATTAAGAGCACTCCAGGTGTTGCCCTGCAGGACGCGAGCTTTGACCTGAGTGGTCTTGTTGAGCGTGATCGGAGCTGTGTATGCAATTGCACTACCTGAGGCTCCGCCGCCATTGCCTGAGATGCTTTGGCCGGCAATTAGCTCAGCCAAGATTATAAAATCGGAGCTGGTGGTTGAGACGTTCAAGGCATGGATTGCCAGAATGTTGTCACCTGCCCGCAGGACATCGATGTGGTCGGAGACATCAAAGCTATCAGTTCCCTGAGCTTCATGGTTACCATCTGCCTGAGAATTCCAGGTGGGTGTTCCGGTGAAAAGTGCCCGTTGAATTTCGGTTCCGTTTAGATAAACGACAAAACCATCATCGTACTGTACGCGTAGGGTCATAAAGTTGAAGTCTGCTGGGTTGTCATCGAGATTGAATGGGATGCGGACATAGCAGCTTGTACGCTGGCCGTACATTTGTTGCTGTACATCGAGGCTGATAAGGCCTTCGTAGCCTGAGCTTCTTTCGTAGCCTATACCGCCTGGTGAGCCGGTACAGAGGCTCCAGGAGGAATCGTCGAAGGTTTCACCGCCTCTCCAGGCCTCGCCGATGTTGCCGGTGGGAATAAGCACCTGCTTTGTAGTGCTCTCAGCGATAAGGGCAGAGCTACCAATGATACTTCCCGACGTCTCAGGCAAGTGCGGTTCACTGCCATCGAGTGTGTAATAGATCTCACCGATAGTCGTAGTCATCGAAAGCATGTCACCTGCTGAAATCTGGCCACCGTGCTGATAAGAGCCATTGATGTGGAACACTGGGGGATCAATATCTGGATAAAGATTCTCGGAGCGCAGAATGTTGATAAGTGCGTAGTAGTTGGCTGCATTGTGAATAGCGGGGATGTAGTTGTTGATCACGTTGTCACGTTCCAGGACCCAGGAATCTTCACGAGTGAAGTAATAGTCGGGGCCATGCGGAGGCATTGGGTAATACGGATCGTCCGGATTGTTCGGGTTGCTGGGTATCGGAATTGTGCTTCCGTAGGAGGTACTCATTTGTGTATCACCCCAGCGGGCCGACTCGGCTACGATGGCCTTGTCGATCCAGTTGGCAATCTTAAGATAGCGGTCCTGAGAGGCGGTAGCGCTGAGGGCACCGCCATTGAAACAATGTTTATAGACGCGATCGGCAAAGAGAAGTCGGAACTCCTCGCTGGTGCGCATATTCTGGAAAACAGAGCCAGCTCCACCGGTTCTGTCGATGCGTGTGGCACCGAGGCCGTGTTTGTCGAGCACAATTTCCTGATCCCAGACGAAGAAGCGGTACTTGCCGTCACCGCTGACGGTATTGACGGCGGCATAGCCATTGTGGTGGGGCCAGTCCTCGGAGTCGGCGTAGAAGTGCAGAAGCATATAGTCGGCGAAGTTTTCGACATCGAGGTACTCTTGAATCTGTGTATATCCGTCTATGGTAGAGGGGTTGATCGATATCATGGTTCTCCAGCGGGGACCAGGACTGGAGAAGTCCTGATTGATTTCCCAATCTTCGGGTTCACCTCCGAGGTGGTCGGCTAAGAAGTCGTCTGATAAACGCTCAGTGAAGTTATGGAGGCCAAAGTAGAGGCCGTTGACGTAGAGGTGCACGAAGTTCCCGTAACTGGAGGGTTGACCCATGTCACGGAGGCTTTCTTTCATCCAGACGTCATGAATATACTGGGAGTCGTTGGGACGGTAGCGGCCCGCATCCCAGGATACAAGGCCCCAGGAATCAGTAAAGGAGGCGCGAAGGACGAGTTGGTTGAATTCATCCACGGGAGATTCGGGAAAGAGAGGGTACTTAAGCTTAGCTGGGCCATATTGGCTAGTGAAGGTCAGGCGCAGAGAATGTTTCTGCATGCGCTGAGGATAACGGCTGGCACCACCATGAACTTCAATTTTACAGTCTTCCTGAAATCCATTGGTGCCGTCGGGAAGGATATATTCTACCGAACATTTGCGCTCCCAACGTTTAAATGGATTGGCGTAGATACCGTTTTCATCATTGTTAGTAATAAAGTCCTCAGGTAACATCGCGATAGAAACAGTCGGTATGTCAAGCAGGGCGTCACGGACCGAGTATCCGGGCAGAGTATTGTTGACGACTCGTGGGTCCATCTCGTAATCAGACGGGATTTTGCCAGTGATATAGAAAACTTTAAATTCCTGTTCTTCTCCCCAATCACTCGGCCAGCCAACCGGATCTGTGGGCTGCTGAGCAACATCGTCAACAAAGATATAGGTGTGGGTGTCTATGTTTGTGGACTTCCAGTCCGGCTTGAATGCTATGGCTCGCAGGCACGTAGTCGTAGTTATCAGAATAGGAGCGTTATAGATTATGCCTGTTGGGACCCCATGCTGCATATCAAAAGGTTCACTGCCGTCAAGCGTATAGTATATTGTGGCACCCTCAGTCTCGGTGTTGATCGTGACGGAAAAAGGCAAATCGTAAAAACCACGGTCGTGACTGAATTTTATATCTTCAACAACACCTAAATAAGCGCCGTTATTCTCTTGGCCAGGCGTGGGATAACCAAAGAAACGCAGATTACCACTTGCATCGGGGTAACGGCCATAAGAGATATCAACAGTTTGTTGGCCAAAAGAGATACTATCAATCACAGTATTGGCATCGGTGTTAAAAAGACCAAGCTCTTCGCCTGCCGCGTTAATGTTAAAGTTCGTATGTAAACCTGTATCCTGCGTGTCACCATCAGCCCAAATCACAAGATATCCGCCAGCAGAGATCGTTGTTAGGGACGGATTATTATCGGGAATTTGCCATTTTGCCGGCTCAGCTAAATCATCGGTCAAATACATGCCTCCAACATCAATAGCTACTTGCCCGGCATTATAGATTTCAATCCAGTCATCGTATTCATCTTGCGGGTCCGCATATTTGCTGTTGTTGGAAGCCATAAATTCGTTGATGACCAATGGGATGTTCGACTGGTGCCAGTCCTCTGCCAACAGGGCAAAGTCAATCATTCCAACTTCTTCGTCACCGTTCAAATCTGCTAGACTGGCTGAAGCAGTTAACCACTGTTCGGAAAAAAGTTGCAGGTCTTCTGCATCGACTTTAAAGTCCCCGTTTAGGTCGCCTACCGGATGCGTAGCACCTTCTGAAGTAGTCAAAAGCATCGCAAGAAAGAGACCAAGCAGCAAATATATACTGCTTCTAAGCATGGCACATCTCCTTCCTCACTTCCGGCTGAAAAAGCTTATCGTAGGCTCACACGCATGACAAATAAGCCCCAACGAATACAGGAATTATAACATATAGCCGGCAGCCAAGTCAAGCATCACACACTGAGGTAATCGTCCCAATGATTGTGAGATTATTTTTTTGATTTTTACTCTTTAATGCCCCCCCGCTTCTAATCATTTATGAATCTACTCATGCCACGAGACACGCCTAACGAGCTACGAGTCACACACAACCATGAAGCCTCTAAAGAAACCTTGCTAAAAAACCGATAACAAATAATATGAAAGCAGAATTAGTCACATATAATTGCGAAGAACAGTCGATACAGGAGCAAAACAAGCCCCTCGCAGAAAAGGCGACTGGTATGAAGAAATGTCCCTTTTGTGCCGAGCAGATTCAGGCAGAGGCTGTCAAGTGTCGGTACTGTGGCGAGTTTCTTGACGGTTCCAGTCGTGCCGGCTCGAGGCCTCGGCAGAAAAAATGGTACTTTACCACACCAAGCGTGGTAATTGCATTGCTATGTCTTGGTCCGCTGGCCCTTCCGCTTGTGTGGCTGAATCCTCGTTATAAACCCGCCACCAGGGCGATCATCACTGTGATAGTTTTAGTTGTAACGATTCTTTGCATGTACCTGATGGCCTTCGTTTATCAGCAGTTGCTCAACCAGTTTACGGAACTGGGGATGTAGGACAGATTACTTGAGCCTATAACAGTAACGTAGGTTAGGCTTGAGCCCAAGCTATGCGGACGCAGCCATAGGTCAAGAACTATTGGAAACTGTAGATAAATGAGGCCTGCGCGCGCAGACTATCGGCATCTCCCGGTCCTCGATACTCTGTGCGCCAATGGGAAAGCTCAAAACCAACCTTAGCGTGTTCGTTGAACGCATAAATTGCGTTTCCAAACACGCAACAGTTCAGAACGCGGTCGCCTACATTTACATCGGCAGCATCTACATCATCAATGCCAGCACCAATATTAAAACACCAATTATCCCAGGGCCCTAAACCTATAGCGACCCAGCCCCCTTTGCTTGTGATTTCGTTACCGTGGTTTATAGTGACCCCATTAGCATCTTTGATTGGTCTGATGCCCTGACCTATACCGCCGAAATACGTGTTCAAGTTCTCTCCTGAGAATAACTCTCCCTTGATATTCAGCCAATCGTTTATTGGTTGCTCGATATCCAGATTGACCGACCAACTATGGAACTTTTTATGGGCGCCGCTTGTGGCAATGTCGTATTCTTCCTCGCCCCAGTGACCTGACAGCCCGACTTTAGTGGGTTTGTCATTTAGCCAAGGAAAGTTCAGGCCAACTCGACCTTGAACGGATGGAAATCCTGCGTCTTCACCGGATTCTGACCCTGTTATTGCGCTTGTTGTGCCGATAGTCCGCGCCACGGCACCCTGTAGCTCAAGCTTAATGTCACTATCCAAAGTCATGTCTTTCGTCAAACGTATTTGAGGACGTCTGTAGCCTATGTTTCCAGCATCCCAAAGAACCGTGTAGTTTAGAGTTGAAGGGTTCAAAGGTGAAAAGACATCCGAAGTCTGGCCTGCAAGGATGCTGAAATGCCTGTCGGGCCAATCCATCTGTAAGTAGGCATGTCTCATCTGAATCTTCGCCTTGTTCTCCGCAGCATTGCTTCCGTAGAAATCAAACTCAATACGCCCTGCCGCATGAAAATGATCGTCTTGTGGTCCGTTGATTCTCATGCCAAGCCTTGTTTCGTTTGCTGTCAGATTGAACTCGTTATCGCTTTTGTTCATGGCCTCAGAATTTACCCAAACAACATAGTTTCCGGGAGTAGTTCGTGAGCTGTCGTATGATGCGTCAGCTTTGATGAAACCATATATTTGTACATCCAGATTCGACCAGACGACTTTTTTGCTTTCCGAGTCCTTATCGCTATCAGGCGATGGTTTAGAAGTTGATGTCTCCGTCTTCTGTACAAGAGCTTCCTTGAGTTTTTCTACATCCTCTTCGAGGTTCTGCACTCTACTGCGAAGTTCAGCGTTCTCTTCAGCGAGCTGATTTTCACTATTCGGCCAACAGATATTTGTGATTGTTAGCAGTACGAGAGTCTGTAGAATTACACGGTTTTTCATGAGCTGTGCCTCTGTATTTCAAACTTGATCTTATTCCTTCCAGGAAATTTCAGGTTATACTACATATGGCACGTGATTCTGAAATAAAAACGTGCATTTTATTCGAATGCTGAACAGTGTCAAGCAATGTTAGGTAGGATTTCGGCGTGTGATACCAATCATAAAAAGAATATACGCTGCTGCCCAGACGGTTCGTCGCTCGTCGCCAGTTGCCCGTGACTCGTAAAACAAAATGAGTTTCGAGCGACGAGTCACGAGACACGAGCGACGAATATTTGCCAATCGTAACCTCCATGTTTTTCTTGCGTGCCTCCCCCGAGTCTTCTGTCCTGCTGCCTCGACTTGCGTCGAGAGACGCAGAGGCAGGCGAAGACAGAATCGGGGGCAGGCGAAAGCAAGAATGGGGGCTAAATACAGGAATCTATCCGGCTTGGTAATGAATATGAGGTAAACGGACAAAACGCATTTATTTTACATGGTCCGTATTACATCTGATAAGCATGGAGGGAAAAAGACATATTCGGTAGGTCAATTAAAGCAGAATTTATGTACCTACATAATAGTTGTTTGCCTTTCCTGCTGCGATCACTTCGCTCACACCGGGTTTTGGCAC
>Ga0315549_1005377_pt1 | contig 10462 bp, 8 predicted proteins | sample SalMarSW160200MG_FD_203101 | JGI IMG/M metagenome (GOLD analysis project Ga0315549, IMG submission 203101) | Salt marsh sediment microbial communities from the Plum Island Ecosystem LTER, Massachusetts, United States - Salt Marsh Sediment SW1601-200 ... | reverse complement strand
TGGACGAGGACATCGTGCGGTACGCTCGCCAAAAGTACAACCTCTACATCGGCGAGCGTATGGCCGAGCGGACCAAAATCAGTATTGGATCGGCGTACCCGCTGCCGGAGGAGATGACGATGACGCTGCGTGGGCGCAATCTGGTCACCGGGTTACCCGAGGCGATCGAGGTCAGCAGCATCGAGATCCGAGAGGCGTTGAGCGGGTCAGTCGGCATCATCGTGGATCTCGTCAAGGACACGCTGGACGCGACGCCGCCAGAGTTGATCGCCGACCTGATGGAGACTGGCATCTGCCTGGCGGGCGGTTGTTCTATGTTGAAGGGCATGGCTGAGCGGCTCAGTGAAGAGACGAACATGCGGGCCTGGGTTGCCCAGGACGCGATGACCTGCGTGGCCCGTGGCGCTGGCAAGGTGCTGGAGGAACTGGATACACTCCATGAGGTATTGGTCAGCACCGACGACCGGCGACCCAGGCCCCCTGGTTTCTGATGGAAACCCTTGCGAAGGTTTGTGAGCAGGTTTTAGGCCAGAGGTGCCTTCGTCCATCGGAAACGGTCCCATTGCCAATGCTATTCGCAACCTTCGCAAGGGTGGCTGGATGCTTTCGGTGTCTGAGCGCCGGTTGGATGGGATTATGAGGGAGTCTCCCCGCCGTTCGTGGCTTCCCCTGCTGTTGCTCGTCCTCGGGCTGTTGCTTCTGGTACTCCATGAGTCCGGCTATCTGACCCCAGTGGAGAATGTGTTCCACTACGTGCTCGATCCGTTGCAGCGCGCGCTTTCGAGCGTGGTGGAAGTCACAGGCGGCCTGTTCGAGACAGTACGCGAAGTGCGTGAACTGCGTGCCCAGGTCGAGGAGTTGCAGGCGCGGGTGGACGCTCTAACGGTCGAGAACGTCCGCTTGAGAGAGTCGGCGGGGGCCGAGGTCGAACAACTCCGTGACCTGCTGGAGTTCGTCAGCGAGAATCCGCTCTTGGCCTATCTGGGGGCCGATGTGGTTGGCCGGGAGGTATGCGACACTTTCCCGTGTGGGGAGGTGGTAGGCGCAGAGCCGAACCCCTACCTGCGCTACGTCACCATCAACGTGGGCGCGCAGCAGGGAGTAGGGGTGGGGATGCCGGCCGTCAGCGGCGGAGCCGGGCTGGTGGGGCGAGTCGCGCAGGTGGGTCCGCGCACGGCCAAAGTCCAACTTCTCACCGATCCCGACAGTGCTATCGCTGCTCTCCTTCAGACCTCCCGCGTCACTGGCCTGGTCGTGGGGCGGCCCGATGGTACGTTGTGTATGGAGTATATCCCGCAAGAGGAAAGCGTCAGCGTCGGCGACATTGTGCTAACCTCCGGACTGGGCGGCTTCGTACCCAAAGGATTGGTCATTGGCCAGGTCGCTGAAGTGCAGCAGATGGACTACGCGTTGTTCCAGACTGCTATCGTGCGGCCGGCGGTGGACTTCTCGCGGTTGGAACTGGTATTGGTGATCACGGCCTTTGAGCAGATTCCTCTCGAAGAATCCCCGCCCGAGGAGCCGTAGTGTCACGCACCACGCATTGCGTTTTACGCTTCACGCTCTGGAAGTAAAACGTAATGCGCAAGACGTAATTGTCGTAGGAGGTGTGCCATTAACCTCTACCTGACTCTCCCTCTTCTGACCAGCGTAGCCTTGCTCCAGAGTGTCTTGCTATCGCGGCTGAATCTGTGGGGGGCACGACCTGATCTGATGCTGCTGGTTGTGCTGGCGTGGGCTGTAGTGCGCGGCGTGGACGAGGGACTGATGTGGGGTTTCATCGGTGGGCTAATCGTTGATCTACTCTCCGGAGGGCCGCTGGGCGCGACGGCACTGGCCCTGTTGGCGGTGGCCCTGGCCGGGCGGCCGTGGGGTAGGGGCGCGGTCACCGTGCCCGTACTCGGCCCGCCAGTGATAAGTTTTCTGCTCCTGACGTTTCTCGGTGTAGTGGTCTACCATCTGGTCTTGCTGTTTGTCCTGGCCTGGACGGGGCATGCGGTGGATTGGAGGTTTGCACTGACGCAGGTGGTTGGTCCGTCGGCGCTGCTCAACGTAGCGCTGGCTCCGTTCGTCCGGCAACCACTGGCCTGGCTGGAGCGGAGAACCCGGCGGGAGGGATTCGCGCTGTGATCAATCTCGTAGGGGCGCGGTCCCCGCGCCCGTACTCAAGAGACCCTGGGCGGAAAACAGGGCAGGAGGGCTTCGCGCTGTGACACTGCACGGAGCACCGCAGCGGGCTGCCCTTCGACAGGCTCAGGACACCGCTCAGAGCCGATGGCAGGCGCGTTGGGCGGCAATCCTGGGAGCACCCCGGGTCATCGCGTTGGGCCTGCTGATCCTGTGCGTCTTTGGGGTTTTCTGTTTTCGATTGTGGAATTTGCAATTTGTACGGAGCGAAGACTACCGCGCCTGGGCGGACCGGCAGCGGTTGAGACCGGTCACCCTTCCTGCTGCCCGGGGTATTATCTACGACCGCGATGGCACGCCACTGGTGCGCAACGTCCCTAGTTTCAACGTCGCTGTCGTCCCCGCCTATCTGCCTGATGACGAGGACGAGGCGGAGGCTGTGCTCATCCGCCTGGCCGTGCTGCTCGATATGCCCTACTACAGCGCTGGAGGTGAAAGCAAGGGCTTGCGCGAGATGGTGCCTTATACTTATACAGCCGGCTACAGCCCGTTGGTGGTCAAGCGGGGTATAGAGCGGGATACAGCGTTGCTGGTGAAACAGGAGGCGATGACACTGCCCGGCGTGTTGGTCGAGATAGAGCCGGTGCGTGACTATCCTTACGGCCCGCTGGTGTCGCAAATGCTGGGATACCTGCTGCCCATTCCTGAGGAAGGCGAAGAGGAGTACGTCGCGCGAGGCTACGATTCGGACACAGACCGTATCGGCGTCGCCAGCGTCGAGGCGACCTACGAGGACGCGTTGCGGGGGACGAAGGGTCATCGGCTCATTGAGGAAGACGTGATGGGCCGGGAGATCCGCGTGATCGAGGAGCAGGACGCGCCTGTACCGGGCGACAATGTCTATCTAACGCTCGATCTCGACTTGCAGCGGTTTGTCGAGGAAGCATTGCGGCGTGGAATGGCGCAGCCGAACGTGAACTCGCCGCGCGGGGTGGCGATCGTGATGAACCCGCAGACGGGCGAGATTCTGGCGCTCGTCAGCCTGCCGACTTACGATAACAACCTTTTCGCCCAGGGTATCTCGGCGCGCGATTTGCAGCGTCTGGATGACCCCCACAGACCGCTGCTCAATCACGCTATCTCGGATCGTCTGCCGCCTGGGTCAACGTTTAAGATCGTGGTGGCGGCGGGCGCTCTCCAGGAAGAAGTGCTGACACCGCGCACGCGCCTCACCTGCCCCGGCAAGATCGTCGTGCCTAACAAATATTACCCCAATGACCCCGGCCGTGCGCAACCCTTTACCTGTTGGAAACTGTCTGGCCACGGCTCGCTGGACGTGGTGGGTGGCATTGCCCATTCGTGCGACATCTTCTTCTATAAAGTGGGGGGGGGCTTCGAAAAGACAGGCTTCGAAGGGCTGGGTGTGGAGCGCATTGCCCACTATGCTCGGTTGTTCGGCTTCGGTGAGCGCACCGGCGTGGAGTTGACAGCCGAGATCAGCGGTACGGTGCCCACGGCGACCTGGAAGCGGCTCGCATACGGCGAGTCCTGGTCCACCGGCGACACGTATAACCTGGCGATTGGACAGGGCTTCCTTGAAGTCACACCTTTGCAGATGCTCAATGCCGTCAACGTCGTCGCCAACGGCGGCACGCTCTACCGCCCGCGCATCGTGCATCACGTCGCCGATGCCCAGGGGGTCGTGATTCAGACTTTCGAGCCGGAGATCATCCGCACGCTGCCTATCAGCCCGGAGAACTGGTCGCTGGTCCAACAGGGGATGGAGGGGGCGGTGGCCTACGGTACAGCGCCGCGAGCACGGATCGAGGGGCTGCGCGTGGCCGGCAAGACTGGCACAGCCCAGTACTGCGACGACATTGCGCTGGAGACGGGTATCTGTGGTGCCGGGCTGGAACAGCCGACCCACGCCTGGTTCGCCGCCTTCGCGCCGGTGGAGGAGCCGGAGGTTTCTGTCATCGTCTTCCTATACAACGGGGGTGAGGGATCGGTGGCGGCGGTGCCGGTGGCGCACGACATTCTAGAGTATTATTTCGGCCGCGATGAAACCGCGCCCTGACGACTGCTTGCCTGTAGCAGTGGTCGGCGGGGCAGGCGCGATCTGGGGACTGGGCCTGGCCCGCCTGATGGCGGAAGCGGGTTTCTGGACGCTGCTCTACGTCTCTCCCCTGGCCGTTGCCGGGGTAGCCATTGTCTGCGCTGCAATAGTCCTCGCTCTGCTTGAATGGAAGCGCCAACTTGTTGGCGTCACAGGGCCACCGAAACAACTTTCGGCTTCCAGTCGAAGTGGCGGTGTGGTGGCTCTCCTCCCTCGTTCCCCGTTGGTCATTGGTCATTGGTCATTGGTCATTTCCTTGACTCTTCCTCTCCTCTACGTCACAGGTGTCGTTTCGCGTCCTCTGGCCGGCTGTGTGTTGTTGATTGGCGGGGCCACGCTGGCGCTGTTGCTGGCGTGGGGGAACCGGGTGCGTTGGATGCCGCCCCTTGTGCTGGGCCTGGCACCGTTTGCGCTTTACCTGCGCACGCTGTTGCCCTCCGTCGGCCAGGCCGATACCTTCGAGTTCCAGGTCGTCGTCCCACGGCTAGCGGTGGCACACCCCACCGGCTACCCGCTCTATGTCCTGCTGGGCAAGTTATTCACGCTGCTGCCACTCGGCAACGTGGCCTGGCGTGTGAACCTGGCCTCGGCCGTCTTCGCCACCGCCGCGGTGCTGGTGCTTTACGCCCTCCTGCTGCGTCTGACCGCACGGTGGCTACCCGCCTTCCTGGCTGCATTGGCCTTTGCCTTCTCATCCACCTTCTGGTCCCAGGCCATCGTCGCCGAAGTCTACACCCTACACAACTTGCTCGTAGCGGCCATCTTGTGGCTCCTGCTCGACACACTCCCACACTCCCACACTCCCACACACTCCTTACCATCGGCGCGTCGCTGGCAAGCAGTCTTCTTCCTGGTCGGCCTGAGCCTCACCAATCATCTGACGACGCTGTTGCTGCTGCCCGCCGTGGCGCTGGCTCTGCTCTGGGATCGGCCCTGGCTGCGGCCTAAGGACTGGCTGATCGCCGGGGGGGTATTGCTCCTGGGCCTGTCGGTCTATCTGTTCATCCCGCTGCGCTGGCCAGCGCTGAACCACGGCGAGTGGATGACGCCGCGCGACTTTATCGCCTACGTCAGCGGCGGCCAATTCCACGGGGCGCTGCGGCTCGATGGCTGGCGCGACCCCGTCCGCTGGAGTATCGTCGGACGGCTGCTGCGCGAGCCCTTCGGCTGGGTCGGGCTGGGGCTGGCGGCGGTGGGAGTAGTGCAACTGGCGGTTCGCCAGAGGCGGGCGCTGGCGCTGACCGGCGCGATCTTCCTGGCATTTGCCCTCTATGGACTCGACTACTATGTCCCTGACATCTCCGTCTTCTTGCTCCCCGCCCATCTGATCCTCGCGGTCTGGATCGGCGCCGGCATCTCTTTCCTCGCCGATCTACCCTCGCGACTTCGCCATCTGCCATTTGTCATTTGTCATTGGCCATTTGTCATTGGTCATTGGTCATTGTTCATTGCCTCATTGTTCATTGTTCATTGCCTCAGTCGCATCTGGCTGAACCTTCCGCTGGTGGACCAGAGCCACAATCGAGGCGGCTATGCTTGGGGCCAATACGTGTTGAGCCTTCCGCTTGCGGCGGAGAGCGCGGTGCTGGCCGACGTGGAAAAATTTGCCCCGCTGTACTATCTGCAACAGATCGAGGGGGTGCGGCCTGACCTCGACCTGGTGCTGCTGGGCAGCGAGGAACTCTACCAGGCGGAACTGGCGGCGCGCCTGGGGATGGGACAGGAGGTCTACCTGGCGCGCTATCTGCCGCATCTGGAGGGGTTGCATCTGCGCTCGTTGGGGCCGTTGGTAGAAGTGGGAGTGGAGTCCTTCGGACACCCCTCTCCCAACTTTGGGAGAAGGGACGGGGGTGAGGGCGGAGATGGAGCGGGTGTGAGTTTCGGCGAGGCGATCCGGCTGCTGGATGCCAAAGTGAGCACCGACCCGCTGGGACGAGCGTTGTATCACCTGACGCTCTACTGGCGGGCCGAGATGCACGTGGACGGCGACTTCGTCGTCCGGCTGCGGCTGGTGGATGCCGAGGGTGAGGTGCGCTGGGAGGGCGATGGGGTGCGGCCGGTGGGCGGGCTGTATCCGACCAATGCCTGGCCTGTGGGCGTGGTAGTGTCCGACTACCACGAGGTGTCGCCTCCACCCTGGCTGCCACCCGGAGAGTATGGGCTGGAGGTGGGGCTGTTTTCCCCCTTCGACGATGTGGGCCTGGAGCGGTGTCCTGAGCCTGTCGAAGGAGTGGACGACGGGGCGACGGCATGGCTGACTTTGGAGGCGCTGGAGGTTGCCCCGCCGTCCGGGTCACTGCCTCCTCTGCCATACGAACGACGCTACTGCTTCGCCGGCGGCGGGTGGTTGACGGGTTATAATCTGGCTGGTGAGACCACCACCGGCGCGCCCTTCGCGGCCGACCTCTCCTGGCGCGGGGTCGAGACAGGCGAGGAGGTACGTCTGGCCTGGGTGGACAGGCACGGGCGGGAGGTCGGGGTGGCCCTGGCGGCCGACCACCTCGTCGCCGGGGTGCTACGTAGCCACCACGTCATCGCTGCGCCTCAGAACCCCGGCAGCCACACACTGCGCGTGGGGCTCGTAGGCGAGACTGCTCGCTGCGGCTGGCTGGCTCCGCCGGCCGACGACTGCCCGCTTGCTGCGGTCGAGGTTGTGCCGGTGCAGGAAGGGTTGGTGAACTTCGCGGGTCTGGTGCTCTTGCTGAACGCTGAAGTTGGCAGTACCAACGCACGACCGGGTGGGCCTGTCCCCGTAGCACTGCAGTGGCGGGCGCTGCGAGCAATGGAGGAGGACTATACCGTCTTCGTGCACCTGGTAGGTCCCGACGGACGGCTGCATGGTCAGGTTGATACGTGGCCGGTGCAGGGGAGTTACCCCACCAGCCGGTGGACGCCTGGCGAGAAACTGACCGATCTCCACGAGGTACGATTGGCCCCAGATGCCCCCCCCGGCCACTACCGGGTCGAGATTGGCTGGTATCTGCTGGCGACGATGGGGCGTCTGCAAATTGTGAATGTAGATGGGCAGCCCATTGGCGATTCGCTCGTCGTAGGTGAGTTTGACGTTAGCGATTAGGGTGATGCCTGCATGCAGTTTTTTCGTTCTTGTGCTATAATTAGCAACTATGAGTCCAGATACTACTGTCAAGGGTATCCGCCAGGGGTTGCTTGTCTCGCTGGGAGAGGAGGATTGGAACGCCGGACTGCTCGCGTTGGAGGCATATCTCGGCGCTAACCCCGCTTTCTTTCGCGGTGGCCGTGTCGCCCTCGACGTCGGGGCGCGGGAATTGACCCGCTCCGAGATTGATGAGGCGCGTGCGCTATTCGCCCACCACCAGGTTGAGTTATGGGCGGTGATCAGCACGAATCCCACCACAGAGGCGGCCGCGCAGGGGTTGGGGCTGGTGATTAGCCTCGGCCCGCCTCACCCACGTGCGCCGGAGACTGTGGCCGCAGGGGGCGAGGCACCCGTCGTCGAAGGGATGGTTGTGCGGCGCACGCTTCGTTCTGGCCAGAGCCTGCGTTATCCGGGCCACGTCGTGGTCATCGGCGACGTCAACCCTGGGGCGGAAGTAGTGGCGGGTGGTGACATCGTGGTGTGGGGCCGGGTGCGCGGGGTGGTGCATGCCGGAGCATTGGGGGATGAGGGGGCTATGATCTGTGCCCTCGATCTGGTTCCCACGCAACTCCGCATCGCTGGACACATCGCGCGCTCCCCGGATGAGCAGCGGCGCAAGCCTATGCCGGAGATGGCCTCGGTGCGCGAGGGAAAGATTGTGGCTGTTCCCTGGAATGGCAAGTGAGGTAGGGGCGTGGTAACCATGCCCTGGCTGGGCGGGGTAAGGAGAGCCGATGGCGGCAAGAGCGATTACAATTACTTCTGGCAAGGGTGGGGTGGGCAAGACGACCCTCGTCGCCAATCTGGGTGTCGCGCTGGCGATGCAGGGGCAGCGAGTGGTGATCATTGACGCCGATGTCGGCTTGCGCAACCTTGATGTGATGATGGGCCTCGAAAACCGTATCGTCTATGACCTGGTGGACGTGATCGAGGGACGCTGCCGGCTGCGCCAGGCGCTGGTGCGTGATAAGCGGCTCTCTGAACTCTTCCTGCTGCCGGCCGCGCAGACCCGCGACAAGAGCGCGGTCCAGCCTGACGACATGGTGCGTGTCTGCGAGAGCCTGCAGGAGCAGCACGATTTTGTTCTGATCGACTCGCCTGCTGGCATCGAGCAGGGCTTCCGCTACGCCATCGCCCCAGCCGATGAGATCCTCATCGTCACCAATCCAGAGGTGGCCGCCGTGCGCGACGCCGACCGGGTCATCGGCTTGATCGAGGCGGAGGAGAAAGGCCCCGCACGGCTGATTATCAACCGGGTCAAGCCGGACCTGGTGCGGCGCGGTGAGATGCTGGACATCGCCGACGTCATCGAATTGCTGGCTATTGATCTCGTCGGCATCGTGCCGGAGGACAAAGCCATCCTGATCACTACGAATCGGGGGCGGCCTCTGGCCTTCTCCAGCGACAATTCCCTGGCTGGACGGGCGTTTCACAACATCGCTCGCCGGCTGCGAGGGGAGGATGTGCCGTTCCAGCCCCTGCGCGGTTCTGGTGTGCTTGAACGGATTTTCCGTTTCGTGGGCCTTGAGTAGGAGATTGATTATGAAGTTCTTTGAACGCCTGTTAGGCCGTCGTCATGAACCGTCGAGCGGGGAAGTTGCCAAGGAGCGGTTGCGCCTGGTACTGGCCCATGACCGAACCAGCATCTCACCCGCGCTGCTGGACACGCTTAAGGACGAAATCATCACAGTGATTTCGCGCCACGTCGCCATTGACGCCGAGAGTGTTCAAGTGACCTTCTCCCAGAGTGCGCGCGAATCACGCCTGGTCGCCGACATTCCCTTGTTGACCACGCGCGGGCGGCGCAAGTGAAAGCGACACGTGGAGTGGCTTTCGAGCCTGTCAGCAGCCTGCTCCACGTGCGTTTTCTATTCCAGTGCGAGGTAGGATGACGAGGTTTCGTATCTGGCGGCACTTTGACTACGTGCTGCTCGCGGTCACTGTTCTGCTGACCGCCTACGGTGTGGTGATGATCTACAGCGCCAACCTGGGCAGCCTTGACCCAGATCTGGCCGATCTGTGGCGGCGACAGGCGATTCTGGGGGCTGCTGGGGTGGGGCTGATTCTTCTTCTGGCTGCTTTTCCCCGCGATTATCAGTGGCTCGGCGACTTCTGGTGGCTGGCCTACCTTTTGGCCGGCGTCCTGTTGGTGCTCGTGCTTTTCTTCGGGCAGAGCGAAATAGGCGAGGTAAGGGGCTGGCTTGACCTGGGCTTTCTCCGCTTTCAGCCCTCGTTCCTGGCGATGAACCTGCTCGCCATCTCGGTGGGAGCCATACTCGGCCGGCGGCGGCGGAAGCACGGGGCCACCGCCACCCCGATCTTCGGAGCGCCCAAGACGAGCGTGATCGAGGAACCCGCCGAGCGCCCCGATTTGGTCAATTATTTACTTTCCGCTGTTATGGCGCTTGCTCTGGCGGCATTAGTCTTCCTGGAGCCCGATATGGCTACTGCTGCCGTGTTCGTCTTTATGTGGCTGGCCATGCTGTTGGAGTCGGACGTAGAGATGCGATACCTGGTGCTGACGGCGGTGGTGGGGCTGGGGGCGCTCTATCCGCTCTGGCAACTGGTGGACCTGCTTGGCTTTGAATATATGCATGAGCGCGTGCTGGGTTTCCTCAACCCTGGCAGCAATCCTTACGTCGAGTATCAGCTCAAGCAGGCATCTATCGCCATCGGCTCAGGCGGTCTGTGGGGACAAGGGTTCGGCCAGGGTGCGTCGAGCCGACTCCGTTACCTGCCGGTGCGCCACACGGACTTCATTTTCGCCATTATCGGCGAGGAACTCGGCTTTGCGGGCGTAATGCTGCTGTTTGCCCTCTACCTGGTGCTGTTCATCCGCCTGCTGCGGATTATCCTGCTTGCGCCGGATGGGTTTGGACGGCTGCTGGTGACGGGCACGCTGGCGATGGTCCTGTTCCAGGCCATTGTCAACATTGGCATGAACCTGGGGCTGCTGCCTGTCGCGGGATTGCCGTTGCCTTTCATCAGTTATGGCCCCGCTGCGCTGCTGACGACGATGATCGGCATCGGGCTGGCGGAGAACGTGGCGATGCGTCACCGCAAGTTGGAGTTCTAACAGTTTCCTGCATCTTCCCGGCTCG
>Ga0315549_1005370_pt1 | contig 10467 bp, 10 predicted proteins | sample SalMarSW160200MG_FD_203101 | JGI IMG/M metagenome (GOLD analysis project Ga0315549, IMG submission 203101) | Salt marsh sediment microbial communities from the Plum Island Ecosystem LTER, Massachusetts, United States - Salt Marsh Sediment SW1601-200 ... | reverse complement strand
CGACCATAATTGCCAGAGGCTGCGCCGCGCGAGAGTGAGGGCTTGGGATAGCTTCGTGGCAGAGTGGCTGCACAATCGCAGGCCAAGGCGAAGGAGGTGGACAGCGGCCATGAGCAGGCTCGATGGGAAAGTAGCGATCGTCACCGGCGGTGCCTCGGGGATCGGCAAGCGCACCGCCGCAATGTTCGTCGAGGAGGGGGCGCGCGTCATCATCGGCGACCTCAACGGCGACGGCGTGACAGCGGTAGTCGGCCAGCTTGGCCACGACCACGCCGACGGCATGCAGGTGGATGTCCGCGATGAAGAAACGGTCAAGCAGATGGTGGACCAAGCCTTTTCCCGCTTCGGGCGGCTCGACATCGCCTTCAACAACGCCGGCATTATGGGATTCTGTCCCGTGCAGCTATACCCGCTCGAAGAGTGGGACCGGATCATTGGCGTGTGCCTCACCGGCACCTTCCTTTGCATTAAGCACGAGGCGAGCCGCCTAATCGCTCAGGGACAGGGCGGGAGCATCATCAACGTGGCGAGCATCAACGCCATTCAAGCTGCGGAAGGCTTCGCCGCGTACTGCTCGGCGAAAGCGGGGGTGGCCCTGCTAACGAAGGTGGCCGCGCTCGAACTCGGCCGGCAGCGCATACGGGTGAATGGCATCGGTCCTGGCGTCATCCGCACGCCCATGACCGAGACGCCGCTCGCGAGTGTCGCTGGCCTCGAAGAGGCATTCATCGACGAGGCGCCCATCGGCCGTCTCGGCGAGCCCGAAGATGTTGCTCGCCTCGCCGTCTACCTCGCCTCCGATGAGTCGTCGCTGATGACCGGCCAGACCCTCTTCATCGACGGTGGCACCACTCTGAAGAAGTACCCTGAACTCTTCAACTACTTTCGCCTGCTGGGCGGGTAGCAAGCAGATCACTTGCTCTCGGTCAGCGCCCCGATGATCTCGCGGCAGAAGGCGCCCAGGTCGCTGGGCTGGCGCGAGGTGATGATGTTGCCGTCGCGCACCACCTCCGCATCGACGCGGTCGGCGCCAGCGTTACGGACGTCGTCCGCGATGGCGTAGAAGCAGGTGACCCGCTTCCCCTTGAGAATGCCCGCCGAGACCAGCACCCAGGGGGCGTGACAGATGGCGGCCACCACCTTGCCCTGCTGGTAAACCTCTCGCACCAGGCGCAGGACGGCCGGGTAGCGGCGAAGCCTGTCGGGGGCGTAGCCGCCGGGCACGATGACGGCGTCTACCTCGTCGGCGCTCACCTGGTCGATAGTGGCATCCACGGTCAGCGGATATCCCTTTAGACCGGTATAGCTGGCGCTGCTGCCTGTCCCCGCGATGACCACCTCCGCCCCTTCCTCGCGCAGACGCAGGACGGGGTACCATAGCTCCAGGTCCTCGTACATATCCTCAGCCAAGACCACAGCCTTCTGACCCGTAAGGAGCATATTCTCCTCCCATCGCGTATTCTTGGTGGCATCATGGCATATGCTCTGCCGCCCCGCAACGTGTCTCCAGCAGGGAGCCTGGCAAGGGGACGTGCTATCATATGGCGGAGACGATGGGAGGCGGGCGGACGGTGGTATGAGGGCCTGAGTGTGGCCAGTCTTGATCGATAGGCTTGCTTGCGGGCCTGTGTCGGTTGATGCTATGCTGAGCGTGGAGGGAACGCAGGGAGGAAGCTATGCCGTCCTTGATCTTTCAAAGCTTTGGCTGGCCTGAGCTACTCATTATCCTGGCGGTTCTCATTGTCGTCTTCGGGGTGAGCAAGCTGGCCGACGTGGGAGGCGCCCTGGGGCGCTCGATCCGCGAGTTCCGCCGCGAGCTGAGAGAGGGCCAGGAGGAGGAGCAGCAGAACGAGGAGGCAGCGAAGGTCGAGGGAGGGAGCGAGGAGGAGAAGAAGAGCTAGGCGAGGGCGGTCGTCTTTATTGGAAAGCAAGTAAGCCAGCCTTGGGCTGGCTTATTCTGTTGGTGTGGGGGTTCCCTCGGACTCTTCGATGGTCACGGAAAGGATCTCGTCGCCGGGCGGCGCGTCCCGGTCGCGCGGGTCTCGTGGTGTAAGGGATTGGATGACGTCCATGCCCTCAACCACCTGTCCGAATACCGTATTGCGACCCTCCAACTCGGGCAGATTCCGAAGGGCTATGAAGAACTGGCTGCCGTTGGTCAACTGGCTCTTGTCCTCGGCCATGGCTACCGAACCGGCGTCGTGCTCCATGTCGTTCGTCTCTTCGGGCAGAGTGTAGCCAGGCCCATCTTCCCCTATACAAGTGACGGCGATGTTCGTAGTGCACGTGGGATCCCCTGTCTGAGCCGCTAGTTCAGGATCGACGTAGTGGAAGGTGAGGCCGTCGTAGAAGCCATCGCGCGCCAGGAAGACAAAGTTGTTCACCGTTTGTGACGCCTCATCAGGGAATAGCTCCAGGCGGATGTCGCCCTTCTTGGTCTCGATCACAGCGAAGTACTGCTTGCTCGTGTCGATGGTCATCTCGGGTGGGCTGGAGTAGGTCTTGACCTGGAGCGGCGTGGGCTCGGGGGTGACCTCTCCGGCTTGTTGGGTAGCGGTCGGCGTGGGCGTGACGGTGGGTTGTGTGCTGCCGCCGCCTCCCATGGTTCCGGACATGACGGCGCCCAGGCCTACGCTACCGACGATGCCGACAAGGGCAACAATGTAGAAGGCGCGGACGTTGAACAGAAGGGATACTGGGAAGGGGGGCTTAGCCCGCGCCTGACTAGCCAGCGACTCCCGCCTTAGCCGCCCTCGTAGTCGTCCCTGCCGTCGCTTTTCCCTGCCCAGAGTCGATCACTCCTTTGCCAATGGTACCCCCGGCGGGACTCGAACCCACGCACCCGGCTCCGGAGGCCGGTGCTCTATCCGACTGAGCTACGGGGGCCTGCATCAATCATAGCCTGGTCGCTGCTCCCCGACAAGTCCAGCCGCCAGGCGAGCGTCTAGAGGAGGTAGCGAAGCCACATATAGGCGGTGGCTATAAGCAGTGAGACCATGGTCACCAACACGCTATAGCGCAGGAACTGAACGAAAGTGACCCTGTAGCCGGCGCGCTCGGCTACGCCGATGACATAGACATTGGCGGCAGCCGCCACGGGGGTAAAGTTGGCCCCCAGGCCTGCCCCCAGGGCCAGAGCCCACCAGAGGGGATTGTCGGCTCCATGTCCCAGGGCCAGGTCGCGGCTCGTCTGTTCCAGCACCGGGATCATCGCTGCCGCGTACGGTATCTGGTTGACTATGCTGGATAGGATGCCCGCGGGCCAGAGGGTGAGCATGGCCGCCGCCGATAGATGCCCGCCGCTGGCATCGGCCATCCTCTCGCCGATATCCTCCAGCAGCCCTACCTCTTCCGCACCGCCCACCACCATGAACAAGCCCACAAAGAAGAAGATGGTGGGCCACTCCACCTCCAGCAGCGCCTCGCGGGGGTGCTGACGGCCGACCAGGATGAGAACGGTGGCTCCAGCCAGAGCTATCGTGGCTGGCTCGTAGTCCAGGGGGCCGTGGAGGAGAAAGCCGACGGCAACCAAGGCAAGGACGATCAGCGACTTGTGCAGAAGGCCGCGATCGGTGAGGACCTCACTCTCGTCCAGTTCCATGATGCGGTGCTGAAGCTCGGGGCGCGTTTGGAGTTGATGGCGAAAGAGGAAGAACACCAGGACTAAGAAGACGGCCAGAATCAGGAGAACGACTGGCCCGAGGTGAACCAGGAAGTCGATAAAGTCCAGGTCAGCGCCGCTGCTGATGATGATGTTGGGCGGGTCGCCGATGAGAGTGCCTGTGCCGCCGATGTTGGAGGCCATGATGAGGGTCAGCAGGAAGGGCACTGGATTAACCTGGAGAATGCTGGCCACAAAGAGGCTCAGGGGGGCCATGAGGACGACAGTGGTGACGTTGTCCAGGAAAGCGGATGCCACTGCCGTAATGACTGCCATGAACAAGAGAATTCGGATGGGATCCCCTTTGGCTGCCTTGGCCCCCCGAATGGCCAGCCACTGGAAGGCGCCCGTCTTCCCCAGGGTGTTGGCTATGATCATCATGCCTATCAGAAGGAAGATGACGTTGAAATCGATGAAGCCGAAGGCGTCCTCCTGGTCGAGGACGCGAAAGGCGATCATCGCCAGACCGCCAGCCAGGGCGGCTATCGTCTTGTGAATTCGTTCAGAGATGATGAGGAGATAGGTAACGGAGAAGATGAGGGAGGCGAGGGCCAGGTCGTTCAATCGCCTCCCTCCGTGCCGCCTTGCCAGGACTGCCGATGACCTTTGTCCCCCCTAGCCCATTCCTGACGCTTGTGAAGCCACAGTCGCACGAGCTGCAAGCGACTCAGACAGGCAATGACCCGCATTTCCTCGTCCACGACGGGCAGGCTGTCCAGTTTGTTCTCATGCATCCGGATAAAGGCATCCCTGGCGCTGTCTTTCCTGGTGAGATAGACAGGAGACTGCATCAGTTCCTTGGCCGTTTGCGCCCGGCTGATCTTGCCGAACTCCTCGATATTCTCGAAGGCCCGCATGCCTACCAGGAACTCCTCGGGGGCCACATGCAGATAGAGTTCGGCCAGGAGCAAGTGCATGGGGATCACGCCCACCAGGCGCCCCTGCTCATCCACTACCGCCGCTGTATGGGTGCCCAGATTGGCGGCCATGGACTCAGTCACCTGGAGGAGATCGTCCTCCTCCTTCACAATGCATGCCGAGATGCCCACCAGTCCCAAGCCCTCGCCGACGGAGGTCTCGCGGGTGATGGTGTCCGCCTCCTCCTCTGAGGGCCGACCGCCAGGTAGTTCCTCTTTGTCTCCAGTCATGCTTTCCCCCCAGTCCTGACGCCTAGCGCCGATTATAACACGGCCGCCGTGCAGCGCCTGCCGGCGGGCAGGGAGCTCTGCTCAGGTTGACAGGCTTCACTCTTTGGGGCATGCTGGCAGGAGAAAAAATAATGGAGAGTCGCCAATCCTACTTCGACAAGAAACAAGAACGCTTTCAGGAACTGTGCCAGCGGATGCTGGCCGAACGTCGCCTGATCGTTGCCAGCAACCGAGGCCCCGTGGACTACACGCTGGCTCCGGACGGTAGCTTCTGCGCACAGCGGGGCAGCGGTGGGCTGGTCGCTGCCCTTAGCCCCGTCAGTCGTTTCATCCCCCTGACCTGGGTAGCGACCGCCATGAGCGAGGGCGACCGTCGCCTGGCCGAGGAGGCCGGCGGTCACATAAGGGCGCCCCTGCCCGGGCAGGAGATATACCTGCGCTTCGTGGTGGTGCCTCGGTCTGTCTACCACCGCTTCTACTCGGTGTTCTGCAACCCCTTGCTGTGGTTCATTCAGCACTACATGTGGAACACTCCCCGCACACCCAGCATCGGTCGCCCGGTATACGAGGCCTGGGAGCAGGGATATGTACGGGTGAATCAGGCCTTTGCGCGAGCAGTGGTCGAGGAGGCAAGCGGGGACAAACGCACGCCCTTCATCTTCCTGCATGACTACCATCTGTATCTGGCGCCCGCGGAGATCCGCGAGCTTCTGCCCGACGCGCCCATCCTCCACTTCACCCATATCCCTTGGCCGGGGCCCAGGTACTGGAGCATTCTGCCGGAGTTCATGCGGCGCGAGATACACCAGAAGATCTGCGCCGCCGACATCGTCAGCTTTCAGACCATGCGCGATGTGCGCGATTTCCTCGTGTGCTGCGAGGAATTCCTGAAGGGAGTGACGGTAGACCATCGAGCCTGCACGGTTGCTCAGGATGGCTGGCTTACCCGCGTCACTTACTATCCCATCTCCATAGATGCTGCCGGGCTGTGCCAGTTCGCTGTCTCCCCCGAGGTGCAGCACTATGAGGAACGCCTCAGCCAGCTCTGCCGAGAGATAACCATCGTGCGGGTAGACCGTGCCGAGCCCAGCAAGAATATCATCCGTGGCTTCAGAGCCTACGACAATCTGCTGGATCGCTACCCCGGCCTGCATCGGCGGGTCGTCTTTCTGGCCTTTCTGGTGCCCTCCCGCGGCGAAGTATCCATCTATCGAGCCTACGCCAGGGATCTAATGGAACTGGCCGAGGCCATCAATAGCAAGTACGGAGACGATGAGTGGCAGCCCGTCCACGTCTTCTACGAGGACAACTATGCCCAGGCTATCGCTGCCATGCGCCTCTACGACGTTCTTCTGGTGAACCCCATCATCGACGGCATGAACCTGGTGGCTAAGGAAGGCCCGCTGGTAAACACCAGAGACGGGGTGCTCGTCCTTTCCGAGATGGCGGGAGCTCACGAGCAACTGGGCGAGTACGCCCTGTCGATTTGCCCGACCGATCTGGAGGGAACGGTGCGCGCTCTCGCCTCCGCCATCACCATGTCGGTCGAGGAGAAGAGGCGACGAGCCGCCGCCCTGCGCAGGGCTGTCCAGGAGGAGGACCTTACCTTCTGGATGCAGCGCCAGTTCCGCGATCTCATGGCCGTTTCGCGCCGACGGCACTAGCTATCGCGCCGAGCAGCCACTCCACCCCAGGGACGCCATCAACCCAATAGTCGGCCTCATCCATCACCGTGAGCGCGCGCTCAGGGTTGGCCACAGCAACGGCAGCGCCGCTTACCTTGCCTTCCTCTCGCCAGTGGCGCAGCACCTTGAACGCGTCCACATCGGTCAAATCATCCCCCAGGTAGAGTATGCCGCTCAGGCGATGCGTCTCCACGAGGCGGGCCAGGGCAGTGCCTTTGTCGATGTCCAGGGGCGGGCCCAGTTCGAAGACTAGCCGGCCCTGGCGTATGCGCAGACCTTGCGTCTGCCAGGGGGCTAGGGCAGCCATAATGGCCTCACGAGCGGCCTCGCGATCGGCACAGAGGCGGTAATGCAGGGCGAGGATTGGCCCCTTGTCTTCCAGGATGAGGCCGGGCAGGTCGAGACGGACGGCTAGGTCCCTCTTCGCGTCCCTGATCATCGCTTCGTAGGGTACCGCCTCGACCAGTGTCTCCGCCCGGCCCTGCCGCCACCAGGACAGGCCGTGGTTGCCGATGTAGACCAACTCCTCCAGGCCGACGAGACGGCGGGCAACCTCGGGGGCACGCCCGCTTATCGCCGCTACCACCTCCACTCGCTGCCTTATCTCCGCAAGATGGCGACGGCAGATGGGGGTAACTACCGCCGCGTCGGGCGTATCGGCTATAGGGCTGATGGTGCCGTCGATGTCCGTCGCCAGGCCGAAGGGGCGCTGGGCGAGGATGGGCTTCAGGGGGCCGATGTCATCGAGGCGAACGGTCATCACGGCTAGAAGAATAGCACACCCACGCTACGCTCTGCTTCTTTGCCTGCCGGCCAGTCCTGTCGGGCAGGCATTGGTGACATAGCGGGGAAAAGCCTAGCAGCATTGTTGGATGGGGCAAATGACGTTGAGTGGCGAGATGGAAAGAATGGTGAGGGAGAGGGCGTCGAGGCAGGGTCGCTGTTGACCTGGGGGCAGGATGGTGCTAAGTTTGCTGCGGGAATTCTCTGCCAGGAGTTCAATGCCGTTCTTCGTGCTGCAATCAGGTAGGGACGGAGCAAGACGAGCGTTCGGCGATGGCGCAGTGGTAGCGCCATCGTTGGCTTTTTCGGGAGCCTGCTAATGCGCTTCCCGCTGATCCCTAGGAACTATCGCTTCTACGATCTCTTCGAGGAGAGCGCTCACAATCTGGTGACCGCCGCTGAAACAATGGTGGACCTGATGGAGCACTTCGAGAACGTGGACATGAAGACGGCCCGCATGAAAGAACTGGAGCGCGTCGGCGACGGCATAATCCACGAGATCGTGGAGCAGCTTCACAAGACCTTCGTGACGCCCCTCGACCGGGAGGACATAACCGGCCTGGCCCAACATATGGACGACGTGATGGACTACATGGAGGGGGCCACCACCGCCATCCGCATCTACGGTATCCACCGTCCCACGGTGGCTGCTTGCGGTGGGGCTGACCTCATCCGCCTACAGACCGTCCAGGTAGAGAGGGCCCTTCCCAAGCTGCGGCAGCGGTCGCAGCTCAGGAGCGTGCTGGAGCACTGCGTGGAGATCCAGCGGCTGGAGAATGAGGCTGACACCCTCTTCCTGGGTGCTACGGCCAGACTCTTCGAGGAAGAGCCTAGCCCGGTTGAGATCATCAAGTGGCGGGAGATCTACGATCAACTGGAGCGGGCCACCGATAGCTGCGAACATGTTGCCATCGTTCTTGAGGGAATCGTCCTCAAGCATGCCTAGGGCCCTCGATGTTTGTGGAGCCGATACGAGAGGAAGCCTGACGCTTCCTCTCTTCCTATGCCCTTCGCTTCAGAGGCGCGCATGACCGACACCTTCGCCTTTCTCGTCATCACCTTTATCATAGTTCTGGGCTTCGAGGCCGTAAACGGCTGGACGGACGCCCCCAACGCTATCGCTACTGTGGTCTCCACACGGGTGTTGGCCCCCGCGGCAGCCGTGGCTATGGCTGCCCTGTTCAATCTGGTGGGCGCGCTCTCGGGCACAGCGGTGGCCACCACCATAGGCAAAGAGATCATCAACCTGGACGTGGTGCCCCTGGAGGTGCTAGCGGCGGGGGCACTGGCGGTCATCATCTGGAGCACGTTCGCCTGGTACTTTGGCCTGCCCACGAGTGAGAGCCATGGACTTGTGGCCGGCCTGGCTGGCGCTGCCATGGCGGTGGCAGGCAGAGATGTCCTCCTTTTGGATGGCTGGATAAAGGTTTTTGCGGGGGTAGGTCTAGCAGTGGTGGTGGGCTTTGGGGGTGGTTTGATGCTGATGAACCTGCTCTTGTTGGCCATTCGTAGGCTGAGCCCTTCGGCCGTGAGACGCATTTTCAGCCCCTTGCAGGTGGTCTCGGCGGCCTTTATGGCCTGGGCGCACGGCACCGCCGACGGCCAGAAGTCCATAGGCGTGCTGGCCGCCGCCATCGCCATCTACGAGGGGAAGGGCACCGAGGGGTTCGTGGTGCCCTTGTGGATCATCCTTCTGGCAGCTACAACTATGGCTGTAAGCACGGCCCTGGGCGGCTGGCGGATCATCCGCACTCTGGGCATGCGACTTACCCATCTGGAGCCCGTGCATGGATTCGCCGCCGAGACGACGGCGGCGAGCACCCTGGGCGTCGCCTCTCACTTCGGCTTGGGCATTCCTCTCAGCACCACCCATACCATCGGCTCGGCTATCATGGGCGTGGGCGCCAGCAAGCGGCTCTCGGCGGTGCGCTGGGGGATCGGTTACAACATCGTCGGGGCCTGGATCCTCACCTTCCCCATCTGCTTCGCGCTGGGCTGGCTGATTGCTTCGATCGTCCACCTAGCTGCCTAGGTTCCTTCAAGCCAGCTTCTGCCACATTGGGGCCGCGTGCCAGGGCATTATTGCAGGTGGAGCCGATTGTGTAACATGATAGCTTTGGTAGCATGAGCCGTTGTATCATCCACGGCGATCTCGATGCCTTTTTCGCCTCGGTGGAGCAACTGGACAACCCAGACCTGCGCGGCCGGCCAGTAGTGGTGGGCGGCCCCCCCGAGTCGCGTGGGGTGGTCGCGGCCGCTTCGTACGAGGCTCGCGCCTACGGCGTCCATTCTGCCATGGCTATGCGCATCGCCCTGAGCCTGTGCCCGCAGGCGGTGCGCGTTTCTCCTCGCTTCCAGCGCTATGCCGAGATATCGAAGCGAGTGATGGACATCTTCCGCCAGGTCACACCCCTGGTGGAACAAATGTCGATGGACGAGGCATTCCTGGACGTCAGTGAGCGCGTCGGCAAGGGCTGGTCTCCTGAACAGGTGGCCGGCACGGTGAAGGAGCGGGTGCGTCAAGAGGTTGGGCTTACGGTCTCGGTGGGCGTGGCTTCATCCAAGTCTGTGGCCAAGATCGCATCCGGGCTCAACAAGCCCGATGGCCTCACTGTGGTGCCGCCAGGGGGTGAGCGGCAGTTCCTGGCTCCACTCCCTGTCCAGAGCCTCTGGGGTGTAGGGCCGAAGACCGCCGAGCGCCTGGCTGACGACTCCATAACCACAATAGGGGACCTGGCGGGGCAGTCCGAGGAGTGGGCGAGGAGTCGCTTCGGTGCTCGCGGTGCCTATTTCGTGAGCCTGGCCAGGGGCATCGACGATAGGCCGGTGATGGTCGAGCATGAGACGAAGTCGGTCAGCGTGGAGACAACCTTCCCCAAGGACGTGGATGACCCGAAGGCGCTGGAGGCTAGCCTGCGCAAGCTGGCCGAGAATACCGCCCGCCGCCTGCGACGCGCTGGTTTGCGGGGGAGGACGATAAAGCTCAAGCTTCGGCTGGCCGATTTCACTACATTCACCCGTCAGACCACCATAGCCCGTCCTACCGATAGTGTGGAGGTTATCTTGGCAGAGGCTTCTGGCCTTCTGGCCAGGGAATTGCACGCAGGCCGTCGCTTTCGCCTCCTGGGAGTGGGCGTATCCAACTTCCGCGAGGCAGAGGCAGAGAGGCAGCCCTCCCTCTTCCAGTTCG
>Ga0315549_1005369_pt1 | contig 10467 bp, 8 predicted proteins | sample SalMarSW160200MG_FD_203101 | JGI IMG/M metagenome (GOLD analysis project Ga0315549, IMG submission 203101) | Salt marsh sediment microbial communities from the Plum Island Ecosystem LTER, Massachusetts, United States - Salt Marsh Sediment SW1601-200 ... | reverse complement strand
CGGCGTTGACGGGGCTTTAATTCAGGGAAGAGTTAAGAATAAGGAGCTGGGCTATGTCGGCGAGGTGGCTAAAATCAACCCCGCCCCCCTGGAGGTGCTGCTTAAAGCCGGCTATATACCGGTGGTGGCGCCCATCGCCATGGCTGATAAGGCGGAGAAGTCCCCCCGCGTGCTCAATATCAATGCCGATATCGTTGCCGGGGAGATTGCCGCCGCCATCGGCGCCGAAAAGCTGGTCTTCCTGACCGATGTCGCCGGCGTCAGCGATAGCTCCGGCAATCTGCTGGCTCATCTTTCCCCCGCTGAGGCCGAAGCGCTGGTGGCTTCGGGCACGGCGTCGGGGGGGATGATTCCCAAAATCAGGGCATGCCTGACGGCTTTATCGGGGGCTTCGGTGGCATGCATTATCGCCGATGGCCGCCAGTCGCACGCCCTCCTCGACGACATTAACGGCAAAAGCGGCGGCACTGTAATAAAGAAATAAAGAAGATATCTTTTCCCGCCCACCGCCCTTATAATGAAGGGTTACGCCCCACCCCTTGAGGGGAGTGGGAATTAAAGCCACCGCCCTTATATGGAAGGTAACTGAACAGAGAGTTTTAGAGGGACGAAGTCCCTCTCATAAAAACCCCTCCCCCTCCCTTATAAGGGAGGGGGATAAAGGGGGAGGGTTGCTAAGTAAACAGATAAGTGTTAAAGTAGATGCTTTCACCAGATAGGAAAGCTAAGATGACTGACTGGCAGGAAATAGAGAAGAAATACTACATGAAGACCTTCGAGCGCCTGCCCCTGACCATCGTCAGGGGCAAGGGCCCCTATGTCTGGGACGATAAGGGCAAACAGTACCTGGACTTTGTCGGCGGCTGGGCGGTGACCACTCTGGGGCACTGCCACCCGGCGCTGACCAAAGCCCTCACCGAGCAGGCAAACCTGCTCATCCAGACCTCCAACCAGTTCTATACCGTTCCCCAGCTCCAGCTGGCGCAGCTTCTGGTGGAAAACAGCTGTCTGGACAGGGTCTTCTTCGGCAACAGCGGCGCCGAAGCCAATGAAGGGGCGGTCAAGCTGGCGCGCCGCTACGGGCAGTTGAACTTAAAAGGTGCCTACGAGGTCATCAGCACCTTCAGCTCCTTTCACGGGCGCACGCTGGCTATGGTTGCGGCTACCGGCCAGCCCAGGTACCAGGAATCTTATCCACCCCTCCCCACCGGCTTCGTCAATGTCCCGTTTAACGATATCGAAGCCGTAAAGGCGGCGACTACCGAGCGCACCTGCGCCGTGATGCTGGAGCCTATCCAGGGCGAGGGCGGGGTCAACCTCCCCGCCGAGGGCTACCTGCCCGCCATACGTAAGTGGTGCGACCGGAAGGGCATCCTGCTTATTTTAGACGAGATTCAGACCGGCGTCGGCAGGACGGGGACGCTCTTTGCCTACGAGCAATACGGCGTTGAACCTGATATAATGACACTGGCTAAGGGCTTAGCCAGCGGCGTGCCCATCGGGGCTATTTTAGCCAAAGAAAAGGCTTCGGTCTTCGTCCCCGGAGAGCACGGCTCAACCTTCGGGGGCAATCCCCTGGCTTGCGCCGCCGGCTACGCCACGGTCAAGTTCGTTATCGAAAACAATATTTCCGGCAGGGTGAAAGAGGTGGGGCAGTATCTCGCTGGCAGTCTGGAAAAGATGAAGCCTAAATTCCCCGCCATCACCGATATTCGGGGGCGGGGACTGCTGGTGGCTATAGAGTTTAACGGCAACATCGCCCCGGCGCTGGTGACAGCCTGCCTTGAGCGGGGCCTGCTGGTAAATCAGTTAAAGCCCAACGCCCTGCGCTTTATGCCCCCCCTCATTATCGGCAAAAAAGAGGTCGACGAGGCTTTAGGGGTTCTGGGTGAAGCGCTGGTTAGTGTGGCAAAATAAGGGGGTGGGAGCCTCCCCCGATTATATCTATTCCCACCCACCGCCCTTATAAGGAAGGGGTTACGAAGCCCCCCTTTAAGGGAGTAAAATAACGGAGAATTATCATGGCAGAAAAAGTAGTGCTGGCTTACAGCGGCGGCGTGGACACTTCGGTAGCCGTCAAGTGGCTGCAGGAGAAATATAACCTGCAGGTTATCGCCTTCAGCGTTGATGTCGGCAGCGAGCCCGACTTCCCGGCAATCAGGGAAAAAGCATTGAAACTGGGCGCGGTCAAGGCGGTGGTCGCCGACGCCAGGAAGGCTTTTGTCGACGAGTTCGTCTTTCCGGCGTTAAAAGCTAACGCCCTCTATCAGGGGCAGTACCCCCTGGCGACGGCTCTGGCGCGCCCCCTGATGGCGCGCCTGCTGGTGGAAACGGCGCTAAAAGAAGGGGCGAAATCGGTGGCTCACGGCTGCACCGGCAAGGGCAACGACCAGGTGCGCTTTGACGTCAGCGTAGCTGGCCTGGCGCCGGACCTTAAAATATTGGCCCCCGCCCGCGACTGGGATATGACCCGTGATGAAACGATTGACTACGCCAAAAAGTATAATATTCCCCTCCCTGTCACCGCCGAAAGCCCCTACTCCATAGACCAGAACCTCTGGGGGCGCAGCATCGAGTGTGGGGTGATGGAAGACCCCTGGGCGGAGCCCCCCGAAGACGCCTTTATCTGGGTAAGGCCGGTGGAAAATACCCCGGATAAGGCGGAGTATGTCGAAATCGGCTTTGAGAAGGGAATTCCGGTGGCGCTCAACGGTCATGAGCTGGACGGCTTAACCCTCATACAGCAGGCAAACGACCTGGCCGGCAAACACGGCATCGGCAGGATTGACCATATCGAAGACAGGGTGGTCGGCATCAAGTCCCGCGAGGTCTACGAAGCCCCCGCCGCCCTGCTATTGATTCAGGCGCACAAGGCGCTGGAGTCGCTGACGCTGTCCAAAGAGCAGCTCCGCTTCAAGCAGATTGTATCCGCCGAATATTCCGACCTGGTCTTTAACGGCCTCTGGTTTACCTCTTACCGTGAAGACCTGACCGCTTATATAGAGTCCTCCCAGCGCTTTGTCACCGGCACGGTCAGGCTCAAACTGCATAAAGGCAGCTGCACGGTAGTGGGGCGCAAGTCCTCCTACTCCCTCTACCGCCACGATTTGGCAACTTACGATGAGGGTGATACCTTCGACCAGAGCGCCGCCGTCGGCTTTATCCATCTCTGGGGCTTGCCCGCCCGCACGCAGGCAAGGATGCAGGGCAAAAAGAAGAAGGAAGGCTAAAATGAGCCATATAAGGGGCCGCTTTAAGAAGGCGGCGGACAAAAAAGTGAACCAGTACACCGCCTCTATCCCCTACGACTGGCGCCTCTACCCCTACGACATCGCCGGCAGCGTCGCCCACGCCCGCATGCTGGCAAAGCAGGGCATCATCACCGATAAAGAGGCGGAGACCATCGTCATCGGCTTAAACGGCATTAAAGAAGAGATAGCCCTGGGCCAGTTCCTCTTCAAGGCGGAGCTGGAAGACATCCACATGCACATCGAAGCCCGTCTGATAGAGAAAATCGGCGAGGTGGGGGGTAAGCTCCACACCGCCCGCTCCCGCAACGACCAGATAGCTCTGGATATGCGCCTCTTCGCCAAGGACGCCGTCGCCAACACCCTGGTCGAGATGGGCGAGTTCCAGAAGGCGCTGGTCGGTCTGGCTGAAGCCAATAAAGAGGTAATTATCCCCGGCTATACCCACCTCCAGGTGGCACAGCCGGTACTTTTAGCGCACCACCTGTTAGCCTATTTTGAGATGCTCCAGCGCGATACCGCCCGCTTTATCGACTGTTTAAAGCGCGTTGATATCATGCCGCTGGGTAGCGGTGCCCTGGCGGGAGTCGCCTATAATATTGACCGCGAATTTTTAGCCAAAGAGCTCGGTTTCAGCCAGGTGAGCCAGAACAGCCTGGACGCCGTCTCGGACCGGGACTTTAATATAGAGTACCAGGCGGCGGCAAGCCTCTGTATGATGCACCTCTCCCGACTGGCCGAAGAGATTATTTTATGGTCTTCCGCTGAATTCGGCTTTATTGAGCTGGACGAAGCCTACGCCACCGGCTCCAGCATCATGCCCCAGAAGAAGAACCCCGATGTCGCCGAGCTGGCGCGGGGCAAGACGGGGCGCGTTTACGGCAACCTGATGGCTCTGCTCACTACCATGAAGGCGCTGCCCCTGGCATATAACCGTGACCTGCAGGAGGATAAAGAGGGCTTCTTCGATACGGTGGACACCATCCTCTCGACGCTGGATGTCTTCTCCGGCATGGTCAAGGCTATCAAGGTAAACGCCCAAAACGCCCGTCAGGCTTTAGAAAAGGGCTATATTTTAGCCACCGATTTGGCTGACTACCTGGTCAAAAAGGGCATGGCTTTCCGCCCCGCCCACGAAGCCGTAGCCAAACTGGTCAGCTATGCCGCAGAGCAGGATAAACCGCTCGGCAAACTCACCGTCACCGAGTATAAAAAGTTCTCCAGGCTTTTTGAGAAAGACGTCTTATCTATAACCATTGAATCTTCTGTCGCCGCCCGTGATGTCGTCGGCGGCACCGCACCCAAACAGGTAGAAAAGGCTTTGGCGGCGGCTAAGAAAGCCATCGGAGACCGGGGTGGCAGGTAAGCCGGAGGTAAAGCTCGCCCCCTCCATCCTCTCCGCCGATTTCGCCCGCCTTGGCGAACAGGTTGCCGAAGCGGCTAACGCCGGCGCCGACTATATCCACGTAGATGTCATGGACGGGCAGTTCGTCCCTCCCATAACCATAGGCGCCCCGGTGGTGGCGGCGCTCCGCCGCTGGACGGGACTCCCCCTCGATGTCCACCTCATGATTGAGACCCCGGAAAAGCAGTTAGAGCAGTTCGCCAAGGCCGGCGCCGATATTATCACCGTACACATCGAAACCTGCCCCAATATTAAACAGGTGGTTAAATCAATTAAAGCTCTAGGGGTCAAGGCGGGGGTATCGCTCAATCCGGCAACACTGGCGTCGGCGGTCACTGAAATACTGCCCGAAATCGATTTGCTGCTGGTGATGACGGTCAATCCCGGCTACGGCGGCCAGCCCTTCATTGAATCTACGCTGGAAAAGATAGCCGGTTTACGGGCGGAACTGGATGAGAAAAATTTACCCGCCGAACTGGAAGTAGACGGCGGCATAAACATTGAGGTCGCCCCCAGGGCGGTCAAGGCGGGAGCCAGGGTGCTGGTAGCCGGGGCGGCTGTATTCAGTTCGGGGAAAACGGTGGCTCAGGCTCTCAAGGAGCTGAGGGAGAGCTTACTTTAGCCAGCTTGTGCTGGGTACGCAGGCAGCGGGTGCACAGGTTCATCTTCTTGGGCTTACCGTCCACGGTTATGGTAACCGGGTGTATATTGGGCGTCCACTGGCGGTTGGTATGCCGTTTAGAGTGGCTCACATTATGACCGAATTGAGGTGTTTTGCCACAGATATCGCACTTCAAGGTCTTTCTCCTTTGACTAATGGGTCGTTTTAGGGTAGAATTCCGTCGTCCATAAATATTAACACAGCCGCCCCCCGCTGGCAAGGATGAGATAGATGGTAGAGGCTAATTCCATCAGCGGTAAAGAATTGCGGGAGATGTTCATCGCCGCCACCGGCTGGTTGGAGAAGAGCGCCGCCGATGTCGACGCTCTCAACGTTTTCCCCGTCCCCGACGGCGATACCGGTACCAACATGCTGCTCACCATGCGTTCCTCCATCGAGGAGGCTTATCAGGTGCCCAACAGTAGTGTCTCGGAGGTAGCCCAGGCAATAGCCCGGGGGGCGCTGATAGGGGCAAGGGGCAACAGCGGCGTTATTTTATCCCAGATATGGAACGGGCTGGCGCAGGGACTGGACGAAAAGGACGAAATGAACGGCGCTGACCTGGTGGAATGCCTCCTGCTGGCTTCCAAAACGGCATACAACGGTCTTAGCAACCCGGTGGAGGGGACTATCCTCACCGTAATCAGGGAGGCGGCAGAGGCGGCAAAAGCCCACGCTGCCGATGTCAGCAACGAGGTCGTCTCGGTGATGGAAGCCACTGTGGAAGCCGCCCGGGAATCGGTAGCCAACACCCCCACCCTTTTACAGGTGCTAAAGGACGCCGGGGTGGTCGATGCCGGGGGGCAGGGTCTCTACACCATACTGGAAGGCGCCCTCCACTACCTCAAGGGCGAAACCGAACAGCTAAAGCTGCGCCGCCCCTGGATGGTAGCCAGCAGCGTCCCCCTCACCACCAGGGCTCCCCAGATGGTGGGGACGGCGGACGAAGTCCCCTACGGCTACTGCACCAATTTCGTTATCAAGGGTACCGAGCTTGACCCGGAAAAGCTCCGCAAGCGGCTGGAGAAGAAGGGGCTGTCGGTAATTGTCATCGGCGATAACTCGGCGGTCAGGGTTCACATCCACACCCTTGACCCCGGCGATATCATGCACTACGTTAACCCGCTGGGCACCCTGCACCAGATTAACATACGCAATATGGACGAACAGTACCGCGACTTTCTGGAGATGCAGAAGGAGCGCATGCCGGAGGTGGATACCGCTATCATAGCAGTGGTAGCCGGGGAGGGCTTGAGCCAGGTCTTCACCAGCCTGGGGACAACTATAATCGTCCCCGGCGGCCAGACGATGAACCCCAGCACCAATGATTTGCTGCAGGCGGTGGAAGCTGTCCCCTCGGAGAAGGTTATTATCCTGCCCAACAACAAGAATATCGTCCTCACCGCCGAGCAGGTGTCGGGGCTGACCGAGAAAAAGATTCATGTGGTGCCCACCAGGACCATCCCCCAGGGGGTAGCCGCCCTGCTGGCATTTGACTACGAAGCCGACCTGGAGACCAATACGGTGAGCATGTACCAGGCGCAGGCGGAGGTAAAATCAATAGAAGTTACCCGGGCGGTGCGGGCAACCCGGCTGGGCAGGCTGGATATCAAGAAGAATCAGGCAATCGGCTTTCTGGACGGGGATTTGGTGGCGGTGGGCGATAAAACGGATGCAGTCCTCAACGAGGTGCTGGAGAGGGTAGAGCCGGATAAAGCCGAGGTGGTTACCATATACTACGGGTCGGATACCAAGTCGGCCGAGGCGGAGCAGGTGGCGGCGGCTATCCGCGAAGGCTATCCCCAGCTTCAGGTTGAGGTAGTCCAGGGCGGCCAGCCGCACTATAACTATATCGCTTCCGTCGAGTAAGGGGTGGTTTTAATATGACGGTCAAGATTATTACCGATAGCCTGGGTGACATACCCGATGGTTTAGCCGAAGAGCTGGATATCACCGTAATCCCGATAAACGTTATCTTCGGCAGTATCAACTACCGCGACGGGGTCGACCTGACCACCGAGCAGTTCTACGAAAAGCTGACCAGCAGCAAGCTTTACCCCACCACTATCGTCCCCCCGCTGGGCAGATTCGCCGAAACCTACGATAAAGTCGCCGAAGAGACCGGCGATATCGTCGTTATCACCAACTCCCGCAAGCTCAGCGCCAGTTACGAAACGGCGGTGCTGGCTAAGGAGCGGATGAAAAAGAAATGCCGGGTGGAGGTTATCGATTCCCTCTCGGCGGTCATGGCGCAGGGGCTGATAGTTATGGCGGTAGCAAAAGCTGCTAAAGAGGGGGCTAAGCTGGATAAGGTTCTGGAGATAACCCGCCAGAGCATCCCCCGGGCGCATTCCCGCATGGCTTTTGGCACCCTGGAGTATCTAAGGCGGGGCGGTCGCATCGGCAAGGCAAAGACCTTTCTGGGCACGGTGCTAAAAATCAGCCCGATTTTAGGCATCAGGGGTGGGGAGGTCTACCCCTTCGCCCGGGAGCACTCGCGGGCCAAGGCGCTGGACTATTTATATGAATTCGCCGACAGCTTTACCAGCGTTGATGGTATCGGGGTGGAGCATGCCACCACCCCAAAGGAAGCCGATGAACTGGTGAAAAGGCTCCAGGCACGTTTTCCCGGGCAGACCATATACCGTTCCAAGGTCGGCCCGGCGGTAGGGGCACATGTCGGCCCCCGGGTTTTAGGAGTGGCGGTGCTGGGCGACAGAGACTAGATAGATATGACGGTCAAGATAGTTACCGACAGCGTAGCCGACCTGCCGCCGGCGGTGGCCAAGGAGCTGGACATCACCGTCGTTCCGCTGGTGCTTCGCTTCGGCGCCGAAACCTACCGCGACGGCATTGACATTAGCGCCGACCAGTTCTACGAAAAGCTAAAGACCAGCCGGGCTTTTCCGGCTACCTCGGTGCCGTCACCGCAGTCCTACGCTGAAGCCTATGACCGGCTGGCTGAGGAGGCTGATGCCATCGTGTCGGTGTCGGTTTCCTCCCGCTTGAGCGCCACCCACGAAGTAGCGCTGCAGAGTATTGAGGAGATGAAGAAGAAGTGCCGGGTGGAGGTAATCGACTCGGAAACGGCCACTATGGCCGAAGGCTTTATCGTGATTAAGGCGGCTCAGGCCGCTCAAGCCGGGGCAAAACTCGGCGAGGTGATAAAGGTCGCTCATCAGAATATCCCCCGGGCGGCGTTTCTGGCCGCCTTCGACACCCTGGAATACTTAAGGCGGGGCGGGCGCATCGGTCGGGCGCAGGCTTTGCTGGGGTCGATGCTCAAGATAAACCCCCTCATCGCCCTCAAAGACGGCCTGGTCGAGCCGGCGGGCCGGACCCGCTCGCGGTCTAAGTCCATAGACCAGCTGTATGATTTTGTTGCCGGCTATACTCGCATAGAGGAGCTATCGGTAGGCGATACCGCCTGCCCGGAGGAAGCCGAGGCGCTGTGTGAACGGCTCGGCGCTATATTTCCCAGAGAGCGCATCTATCGCTCCAAGATGACCCCGGTCATCGGCACCCATACCGGCCCCGGTCTGCTGCTGGTGGCGGTACTGGGCGACAGGGAGTGAGCCTTGGCGCTGAACATTGAGCCGCTGCGCAAAGTCCTTGAGCTGGAGCGCGAAAAGGGCTATGCCGATAAGGCGGTAATCGGCGGTCTGGACAAATTTCTGCGCCGCTGGGCGGCTCAGGCATTAGAATCAATAACCTCCCCCCCTCTTATGGCTGATTTTCGCCGGCTCCGCCTGGACGACCCCAGATACGCCTTGTTAAATCAGCAGCAGCGCCAGAAGTGGATAGCCGATATCTTCACCTTTCTGGAATCTAAAAAGATAGAAAAACCCGAAGTAAAACCGCCCCTCCCCAAAAGCGTTACTCCCCCCCGAAAGCGCGTTATAGCCGCTGTACCGGAGATAAGCGGGCAGTCTTTAGACCAGCCCGTCACCGCGCTAAAAGGGGTCAGCACCGCCATGGCGGTGAAATTCAAGAAGCTGGGGGTGCAGACAATCCGTGACCTGCTCTACTTCTTCCCCCACCGCCACCTCGATTACAGCCAGACCAGGCATATCGCCGAGCTTACCGGCGGCGAGGAGCAGACCATCACCGCCAATGTCTGGCAGGCTCAGGTCACCATGCTCGGCGGGCGGCGCGGCACCGAGGCTATCGTCGGCGACGAGACGGGCAACGTGCGGGCGGTCTGGTTCAACAACCCCTATATCGCCAAAAGCCTGCCGACTAATGCCCGCGTCGTCTTAAGCGGGCGGGTAACCGTCTTCGGCGGCCGCCATGTCTTCGAATCCCCGGAGTGGGAATTACTGGAAGACAAAGAGCTGGTGCACACCGGGCGGCTGGTGCCCCTCTACTCGCTGACACGGGGCTTGAAGCCCCGCCAGGTCAGGAAGCTGATGAAGCAGGTGGTCGACCAATTCGCCGGGCAGGTGGCTGATTTTCTCCCCCCCGGTTTAAAAAAACGCTGCAATCTGCTGGAGCTGCCCCGGGCAATCTTTCAGGCGCACTATCCGGAAGACGAAACGGCTAAAGATAACGCCCGTACCCGCCTCGCCTTCGACGAGCTATTTCTCCTCCAGTTGGGCGTGCTGGGCAGGAAGCACGAATGGCAGGAGAGCCAGCCGGCGGCGCCGGTAAGCCTTAAAAAGCCGGTGCTGGACACTTTTCTGAAATCTTTACCCTTTGAGTTAACCGCCGCCCAGCAGAAGGTGCTCAAAGAATTATTAGCTGATTTAGCCAAGCCGCGGGCGATGTCCCGGCTGCTCCAGGGCGAGGTCGGCAGCGGCAAGACGGTGGTGGCGACAGCGGCGCTGCTGGCGGCGGCATCCAGCGGCTACCAGGGGGCGTTCATGGCTCCCACCGAAATTTTAGCCGAACAGCACTTTACCAGCGTCAGCGAAGTATTATCCCGCACCGCCGCTAAAGTTACTGAAGAAGACAACCTGCGCCGCTTCAGCGGGCTTTTAGCCAAACCGCTTACACTGGCGCTGCTTATCGGCGATTTAAAACAGGCAAGCAAGCAGGCAATCCAGCAGCGCATCCGTGACGGTGAGGTTGATATAGTAATCGGCACCCACGCCCTCATCCAGAAGGAGGTCGATTTCCATAAGCTGGGTTTAGCCGTCGTCGACGAACAGCAC
>Ga0315549_1005360_pt1 | contig 10478 bp, 9 predicted proteins | sample SalMarSW160200MG_FD_203101 | JGI IMG/M metagenome (GOLD analysis project Ga0315549, IMG submission 203101) | Salt marsh sediment microbial communities from the Plum Island Ecosystem LTER, Massachusetts, United States - Salt Marsh Sediment SW1601-200 ... | reverse complement strand
AAAGAATTTATAATTCTCTTGAAGAGAGATAATGACTCTTCCAATCTTCCCGTCTGTTGAATATCTATAAAGAAGAATAATAAGTCAATGTTGTATAGATATATTTTTCTTTGTTCAAGATACCGTTCTAAATATATTTTCTGTCCTCCTAAATCCCATAGGATAATTTTTGAATTTTCTTCATTTATCAAATTCTCCTCATATCTATTTACTCCTTTTGTAGGTAATGTCTTAATAATTTCAGAATACCTTTTTTTTACACCATGAAGAAAACTTGTTTTTCCCGCCTTATCTAAACCTGCAAAAACTATTTTTATATTCCGTTTTGAAGAAAAAGGATCTTTTAATTCATTAATGAATTCATTTAATTCTTCTCTCAACAAATCCATTATTTCTTTATATTTATTTATATTAGAGAAATTTTGAATTTTAGTAGCTGTTCTATCAATTATAACTCTTAAATATTTCATATTCTCATAAAAAAACGTTTTATTATCCTCATCAACTAATATTGTAATTGTTGCTGCTTTAGCATTACCTCTTGCCATGGTATCAGGAATTAAAAAAAAATATGTAAGTCCATTTAATTTTATATCTGGAAAAGGAATTATACCAAAATAGTTAATCCCATCTGTTTCATAGCTATCTTGATAAGTTGAATCTCCCATTAAGAGACTAATTGTTTTCATGCTTATAATTAGTCTTGCTCCTTCATCCATATCAATTGGCCAACAAACAACTGGTGTGGGTCCATCTTCATCAAAAATAGATAGTATTACACTTTTAAGAACATCTTTTTTAATGTTCTTTATAATATCAACATCCTTATTATTGTTATCTTTATCCATTTTACCAAATTATGATGTACTTTTTAAAAATATAAATTGACAAAAAAAAATATAATAAAATTTATTCTTTTTTTTTAATATAAAACATATCTTACAAGAATAAAAATTATCTTATCTGAAAAAACAATCTTTTTTTTTTAAAAATTGATATTATTGGAGAGTCCTTTTTTTTTTATGATATTAATAAATCAAATATAAATATGGAAGAAAAATGTGACTTTTCCCAAGTAAGTAATTTTTTCCAAGAAATTTATAATCTTATTAAAAATTCAAAAAGAGAATTGGATGAACCTTGGTATTTAATTAACCAAGTTGAATGTTTGAAAAAATTAAATGATTTAAATATAAACCAATTATCATTAACTTATAATTTTATAAAATATGAATGTTGGAATTATATTTCTATTAATAAAATTAGATTTATTCTTGAATCTCTTAGTTTTCTAAAATATGATATTAGAAATCTTTCCAAAATTTTAGATTATAGAGGATTTGAACAATTAATAAAGGAAATACTCAATTTAAAGAGCTATAATGTCGTAACGAATTTTAGATTTTCTGATCAATCATCTTTTAAATTTGAGACATTTCAAAAAAGATATGAAATTGATATTTTAGGATTAAAAGAAAATATCCTTTTATTAATAGATGCTAAACAATGGAATAAGAAAGCTTCATTTAATATAATTGATAAAGTGGCAAATTTGCAATTTCAAAGAATTGTGGCTTTAAAAAAAAATCCAGAGATATTATATAGATTAATTTTAGATTTGATAAAATCAGATAAAAATATAAAGAATATACTTCCATTGAAATTATTACCTGTTGTTATAACTCTCGAGGAAAATAGTATCTTAACGAATAAAATCCGAATTCCGCTTGTTTCTATTTATAAACTTAATTCTTTTTTACAAGAATTAAAAATTAATATCGATCTGTTTAATTATATAAAAATAAATAAAATCTTTATCCAAAAAATGTTATCTAAAAAAAAATAATTTTTATTTAATTCCTAGATATTGTTTTACTTGTTTATTTACTAAATTTTTTGCAATGTTAATGATTCCACTTTTAACTTTAGGATGTGAAAAAATAATTAAAATCATATTCTTCAAGTTAGAATTTTCTTGCTCTAGGGGAGCTAAATGTAATACTCCTTCAGAACCTCGAATTGCAATGGAATATAATTCTCCAGCACTTAGACCATTTACTATATCACTTCCTATCATTGATAAATTTTGACCTACTGTAGCAAATAAAGAATCAGATATCCGATCTGAAATTGCTGATGCTAATATAGTTCCATCATTTTTAATAATAGCTGAAGCTTCAACGTTTATATCAATATTTAATAAATTTTTAAGAATTTCATTCATACTTTCTGGTTTAATTTCTTCTTTCTTCTTTTCTTTCTTTTTTGTAACTGCTTCTTCCATTGTATTATCTGTAATATCTAATTTCTCTGATAAAAATCCTAATACATCAATCATATCCTTTTCCAATTGTTTTTTTACCGTAATTTCTTTAGATTCTGATTTTTTTTCCTTTTCAACCTTTTTCTTAATTTTTATCTCATCTTCTTTTTGTTCTGTGATTAAAGTGCCAGAAGATGCTTTTTTTATTGATAATATACTACCATCATAAGGAATCGGTTCGATCTCTTCTAAAATTTGTTTACTTTTTTCAGTTTTTTCGGGTATATAATAATCTTTTTTTTTATCCTTGATTTCAACTTCATCTTGTTTAGGAATCTCTTGAAGTTGCATTTGCTTTTTAGATTTTTCAGTTTTTTTGTTATAAAAAATATTAGTTTCTCCTATCATTTCTAGGTTAGCATTATTAGGAATTTTTATTTCTGATTTTTTTTTTTCTTTTCCTTTTATATGCGTTTTAGGTTTTTTTTTATTTGATGAAATTTTCAGACGAGGTGCTTTAGAGGATATAGGAAGAAATGCACCACATTTTCTGCAAACTCTTCCTTCATCATCCGCATTAACAGAGCCACAGTTAGTACAAATAATCAAATCCACTTATCTCCTTATAATTTTCCTGTATTATATATAATCTATAATATATTTATTTAATAATTTAATTTTATTTTTCTATTCTCTCTTGATAAATTAGATCTATTAATTAATTAGAAATAACTTTTCTTCAATAAATATATACAAATTCACATATATATTAATTTCTCTCCAGAGAAAAAGATTTTTATTTAAAATCTTTAAGAGTATATATATTTGGATATAGAAAGAAAAAATTTTAAGAAATAGAAATTTCCTTATTTATATAAAATTTCCTTTAACAATATTGAAAGTGAATCAATATCTTCTTTATTATACTCTGGTTTCTCTTTTACTAATAATAAATAATATGGAGAAAATTCCTTTTTTAATGATATTTGCTTGAAAATAAAATATTTATTATTTCGTTTAACCATTACTTGATTCTCTGTATTCAATAATGATGAATTTCTCTTTTCAGCAACTTTAAAACTGTCATTAAGGGTTAAAAAATAGGGTGTTGATGAATTTAAGATTTCTTTAATATTATCATTTTTAAAAAAACCACCAATTTGTAGAGAATTATCATCTATTACCACTACACCTTCAGATTCGATTTTCTTAGCAAATTGTTTTATAGTTTTATCTATTAATTCGGATTTAGGATATAATGTTAAAAAGATTTCAGACATTGCTTTAATTAATGATGGTAAATCATATATAGATGTATTATAAAACAATAAGTCTTTATATTTCGTTGTTTTATTTATTTGTTGTTTTAATTCCGTTATTATATCTGTATACTCATTATAAGCGCTTTTTTCCAATGCAGGATCAAATTTATGAAAAAATAAATATATTGGTGGTTTTATTTCTAATTCTTTAAATTTTTTAATTACATCTTGAAGATAATTAATTGATTCTTTAATTCTCTCTTTATCTTGAATATCTATAACATAAATAGCAATTTCTGTATTATCAAAGTATTTATTTGGATTTCTTAGATAGGCAATACGATATAATTTTTGACCACCTAAATCCCATTCTGATATACTTTTTCCCAAAAAGTCAAAAATTCTTCTTTGTGCGCCCCGAGTAGGGGTTAGTATGGCAATCTTTGAAAATTCCCTCTTTAATGCCATTATTATTGAGGTTTTTCCTGCGCCATCAAGTCCCGTAAATAGGATCTTTTGACTTTCATCTGGTTCTTTTAAAAACTCCATTGTAAAATCTTATTTAAATAATAATGAATTAAAATAATAATAAAAACCAAACAAAATAAAGATTTATATAATTTTTAATAAAATTCTTATTCAAATTAATAACTAATTTTTAAATAATTTTTAAATTCTAAATAACTCCTTATTTCAGTTGGATTAGGGAATTCTTCTTTTTTTTGGATCAATTTTAAAGATTTAGGTAATTTAGGTATAATATTAATTAAATTTATTATTTCTTCAGGAAATTTAGCAGGATCTGCCGTCTCTAGAGTTATTGATTTGTAATTTTTAAATTTTGGAAATTCATTTCTATAGATTTGAAGAGCCGCCCATCCTACAGCTCCATGAGGTTCAATAATTTTATTCTGTTTCCTATAGAAATCTTTAATATTATCTTTAGTTAGCTCATTATTAATAGAATATGATATGATATCTTGTTTCATTTTCTTTATATTTGGTTGTTTATTGATTTTTCCTATTTCATCAATCTGTCCATCATATAAATCAATCAGACGAGCAAGATTGGAAGGATGTCCAACATTCATAGCATTGGAGATGCAATTTTTAGAAGGCTCAACTTTTTTATAATTACCTGTATTTAAAAATACAGGAAATTCATCATTCTCGTTAACTGCCGCAATGAATTTTCTAACTGGAAGTCCCATGTTATATGCTATTAATCCTCCCATTAAATTACCAAAATTCCCAGAAGGAACAGAAAAAATAACTTCTTCAGTTTTTTTCTCTATTATGCGTGAATAACTCCAAAAGTAATAAAGAGTTTGTGGTAATAACCTACCGAAATTTATAGAATTCGCTGAAGTTAGATTTAATTCTTTTAAATCATTATCTGCGAATGCTTTTTTCGCATATCTTTGACAATCATCAAATTTACCATTAATACCTATAGCTGTTATGTTTTTTCCTAGAGTTGTCATTTGTTTTCTTTGTAAATCACTTATCTCTTCCTTAGGATATAAAACTATGACTTTTATTCTATCCATCTCATAAAAAGCTTGGGCGACTGCACCACCAGTATCTCCTGAAGTAGCCGTTAAAATGATTATATTTTTATCCTCTTTTTTTAGAAAATATCCCATAATTCTTGCTAAAGTACGAGCACCAAAATCCTTAAAGCTACAAGTTGGTCCCCTATCTAAAAAACACATATAATCATTATCTGAAATTTGTTCAATAGGTACATCAAAATTTAATGCATCATCTATAATTTTTCTAAGATCCTTTTCAGGTATACTTTCTTTTATTACTTTAGAAAGCACATTATATCCAATCTCAGTAAATTTTAGATCTTTAAATGAATATATCTGCTTCTCTTCCAATTTGGGGATCTCATTAAGCATATATAATCCTTTATCTAAGGCTTGACCCCTTAGAATCGCTGTTTTAAAATCCACATCTTCTGTATTATAATTCGTTGAATGAAACATAATAATGTTTTTTTTAATGATTATTTACCAAAAAAGTTATGTTATAAATTATAACCAGAAATAATATTTCTTTGATTACTAATCAAGAATATAATCCTCCCAATGATATGTGTTAAGTTTATAATTTAAAAAAATAAAATATATAATATATTTATATTATTAGAGAATATATTTTATCCATGAGAATTATAAGAAATATTTCCCCAAAATATATACTATATATGATTATAGTACTGGTTTTGGTAATCATGGGGGGAGTAGCATATACGATCTTTTAGCTCTTAGGATTCCTTTAATGATTGTAGGATTTTGTATGATTTGTATTGTGGAGGCTGCCAATACAGAATATGACAGGGAGAATTAGATATAAATATCAATATTAATATTAATACTTTTTTTTTCTTGAATAATAATTATTTAAAAATCTTTAAAGCTTAAGTCTTTAAAATTATTTTTTTTAGATAATTCTAGGATTATATTTAAAACTTCCTGAGGATTTTTGGCACTATATATTAAATCTGGTCTTCTATCGTCTATTTTTTGATTAGCTAATTTTGATGACCATCCATCAACACTAGATAAAGCGATTAGGGGTTTACCATAAATCCATGCAAAACACATTTCAGAGAGCGTCCCAGCTTTTCCTCCTATAGCTACACAAATATCGCCACTTAATACAACAACTATGTTTCTTGCTTGAGAAAATGGGACGGGGATTGCAATATCTATATATTTATTAGCAGTACTTTTTTCTTTATGGGGAATAATCCCTATAGTTAAACCTCCTTCTTCCTTTGCTCCTTTACAAACTGCTTCCATAGCTCCAAATAATCCTCCACATGAGATAACATAATTATTTTTTGCCAAGAGACGCCCTATTTCAATTGCTTTCTCTTCTGTATCCTTATCTATCTCACTTCCACATATTATTGATATTATTCCTTTACACTCTTTTTTAAAATCAAATTTCATTAAAATCCTCAAATATAATGATTATTTTATAATTTTAAATAAAAATAAATGATGTTAAATTAAAACTTGATTATGCCTTTTTAAGTTTATTTCTCAATTTTAAAATGTTAATTAGGTCATTTAATATTGCTGATGCTGCTTCATAACCTCCAGCACCTCTCCCCATAATTATAATAGGGCCACCATATTTAGTTTGAAATTCAACCACATTTAAGGTTCCACCAATATTTAGAGGGGAATTAATCTCAATTAATCGTGGCTCAACAATTAAGGTATTATTTTCCGCAATGGCTAAATGTTTTATTATATATCCATCAGTTTTTGCCAAATCTATTGCTTGAGGTGTAATTTTTGTTATACCTTTGATTTTAACATCTTTAATTGTTTTTGACCAATTCAATAATTCATTTGCCAAAATAACTAATTTTCCTGCTGCATCATATCCTTCAATGTCTAGAGTAGGATCTGCTTCAGCATAACCTAATTCTTGTGCCTCTTTTAGAGCAACTGAAAATGATACTCCTTCAGAAGTCATACGACTTAAAATATAATTTGATGTTCCATTTAATATAGCTGTTATACTTAAAATTTCATTTCCAATTAAAGAATTTTTAATAGATAAAACAGGTACACAAGAGGCTACAGTTGCTTCATATTTTATAGATGTACCTGTTTTTTTTGCCAAATCATGTATTTCTTCATATTTTAAATAAAAAGGACCCTTACTAGATGATATAAAATTAATATTATTTATAAGTGCTTCTCTAATATGACTCTGTGCAGGTTCTCCTGTTTCTGAATTTGTCGGAGTTGTATCTATGCAAATATCTAATCCCAATTTTGAGATATGTTCTATTGCTTTTATATTATTTTTCCAATCCTCAAGGATTCTAAAATTTTCTTTCTTCTCTATTATCTTTGATAAATCCAAACCTTTTTCATTTATTAAAGCACCATCATATTCAAAAATAGCAATGACTTTAATCCTTATTCCATAACTATTTATCAAATAATTTTCTTTTCTTTTTAATAAATCGATAAAGGATGTACCTACATTCCCTTTCCCTATTAATCCAATTTTGATTTCCATAATTAATAACAATTAGGATGTTTAATTCCAATTTAATTTTTTTATAATAGTTAATAAAAAATTGGATAAATTTTTTATCTGAATTTAAATGTAACCTTAATATAAGATTCAATATATGAGTTTATTATCTATTATAAAATAAACTTAATATTTAAGATCTAATAAGAATTAGATTTTTTTCATTACATATTTTATTTAATTCATCAAGCATTTGATCTTTAGTAATTGATTCAGGAAAATCTATTTTTAATTTTACATTACTAACTTCAGATATTTCTGTAATTTTAGCCTGCAATTCGGATACTTTAATATTTTTAGAAGCTAATCTTTTTATTGTATCAACTATATCAGTATCAAATACATGTCCCGTTAATATAACAATTAGATGATGTTTCTCTACTCCTGAACTAACATTATCTATTTGAATTTTATTTTTCAAGAGTTGATTTTTAATATCTTCCAATCTTTTCTCTTTCAATTCTTCATTTAATTCAAAAGAAATATTCACTGGAATCATATTATTTATTTTTTTATCATGATGATGAAGTATTCCAAAAATATTTCCTCCATTGTTAGAAATTGGTTGTATTAATTCTATTAAACTTCCTGGAGTATCAGGAATTCTAACTTCTAAATTTATCATTTCTCTCAATTTTTTTTTAAATTTTTATTGATTAAGATGTTGGACTTGAATAACGTAAAAACTCTGGAATTCTATCACCACATTCGGGACATAATGATAATCCTTCCGGAATAATTTCTTGACATTTTGGGCACATAATTTTTTTTGCAGTTAGACCTTCAATAGTTTCATAAGATTTTGTATGTGGAATTGGTTTTTTGGAGACATCCTCCTTAGTTTTAAACTTTTTTATTAATATTATAGTGAAAGGAATTCCAATCACCCCAATGAAAAGAAACATCAAAATATATCCCATTACTAAAATAGATTCAAACAATACGATTTCATAAAAAAGACCAGATATACTTAAAATAAAATTATATTTTCCAGGAAAAGTGGATAATTTTGCTTGAGTTTTTATTATAAATGTTTGACTTTGATTATATCCAACTAACGTGAAATTTTGATTTATAGCATCAAAAGTATCATTACTGCCAAAATCATCCATAAAAATATTTATTTCTCCACTTTGATTAGATTTAATTGTGATTTCAACCTGACATTCAATCCAGATTATTTTTGGAAAGATATAATTCACTGAATGATTGTTCATTCCTTGAGATATTTTGATATCTTGATTTTGTGTATTATAATTTCCATAACCAATAAAATTGTTAGAAGATATAAAATATGAAACAAAACTGGATAAAAATATTAATGTAATAAACAAAGATAATATATAAAAATTTAATTTTTTAACTAACATATAAATAATATTTGATTTTTTTTTTAGAATTTATTCATATATATAGAATTTTTACGGTTATTTAATCTCAAAAGATTTTTTTATTTAATAATTTTTTCTATCTAATGAATAGATACATAATTTCTATATTATTATAGTTTTAGTTTAAACTTAATTTAATATTGAAAAACTTAAATTTAGATATAATAAATAAATAAAAATGTTTTTACTCCAAATTAAATTCAGATTTTGCTTGTTTATAATTTTCCAAATTCAATAAATATAGTAGTTTATTTGATTCATATTTTTTATTTAAAAGATCATATTGCTCCATTTTATCAATATACTTTTTAATTGTATTATAATGCATATTAAGATATTCAGCTAATTTAGTTTTAGTTATACCATTATTATTTTGTTTGAGAAAGTTGATTATCTTAATTGTTTTATTTCTTTCCAAGAAATGTATTTGCTTAACTTGTTTAAAATCTATTTGATTATTAAAATATATATAACGATTTTCAATTTGTTTTCTTTTAACTAGTGTGAATTTTTCCAAAATATTTAAATGCCAAATAACTACATTAAAATTTAAATTTAAATCTTTAACAATTTCAAGGAAATAAGTTCCTGGATGATTCGTTATATATTTAAATATTATTCTTCTTTTTTGATTATTTAATATGTTAGTTTTTACTAATTTTGACCCTTCTACAACAAAATTTTTCTTAATTAATGATCTTAATATATTTTGTATCCCATTTTTATTAACATTAATATTACTTAATCTGAATCTAATTTGAATTAATGATAATAATTTTTTCATATTGAACTCTCTCTTTTTTTCTAGATGTTGTTGAACAATATTTAGAATCAAATTCTCTTGATGAGTAAGTTTAATATGCATTTTTATATCTATCCTATTTGATTTTTTAATTCAAATTATTTTGATAAAATTTCAACTCATTGAAGATTTTTTGGCGCTTCTTCTCTGAGAAAAAAGCTAAATCATATAAAAATTCGGTTCTCTCATTTTGATCCCATTGAAATTGATCTATAAATGCTATATCTTTTCTGTTAAAACTGGTTAACTTAAGACCCTTAATATTACTTAAATTATCTATTATATTCTCTTGAACTAATTTCGACAAAACATTTTGGCCCCTAATAGGCTTTATGGGTAATTTTTTAGGACCTGTTTTACTTTTGAAACCTATTTTAGTAAATAGATTTTTTTTATGTAAATAAAATAATGCGAAGCCAGAGGCCCCAATTAAAGCTCCATTTATTAATGCAATATTTAAAATTGGAAAAATATCTTTTTTAGGTGATTTAAATACAGTGATTTTAATATTTGCACTATAATAATTATCATCACAATCATAAACACGTACTTCAATCCAATAAATTCCTACGTCTAAAATTGAGTTGTTAGTAATAATACCATTTATTTCTATATCAAAATTTAAAGTATCATTAATCCAATAATACGTAATCCCTGTAGGATCAGAAGCATTTATATCATAAGAA
>Ga0315549_1005351_pt1 | contig 10489 bp, 6 predicted proteins | sample SalMarSW160200MG_FD_203101 | JGI IMG/M metagenome (GOLD analysis project Ga0315549, IMG submission 203101) | Salt marsh sediment microbial communities from the Plum Island Ecosystem LTER, Massachusetts, United States - Salt Marsh Sediment SW1601-200 ... | reverse complement strand
GGGCTATTTTTTGCGCCTGCCGGGGCTTAAACCCCGGCAAGGCGTGTAATATCTTGGTTGGTCTAGCGACCTTTTGATGTTCGTCCCTGGTTCAAAAACGTCTGCGCATGTGAGTGCGAACACGGATCGGCCGGGCCCATGGCGGCTGCTTGGGCGCCTTGCCTGAATCGAGCTTCTTGCGCCACTCTTCGTCGCTCATCGGTCGGTTGCCCTTGAAATGATAGAACGATGACACCGCCCCGCGGGCGAGAATCAGGCGCCTTCCCAGGGGAACCGCCGCGATGATTACATCCACCGGCCCCGTGGCCACCAAGAGCGGCGTCTTTTCTCCGCTTTCGGGATCGCCGAAGTAGTAGACATCGGCAATCACCGGAACAGGATCCAGTCTCAACCTGCCGCGCCCGCCCAGGATGTGTTCGAAAGTGCTGCCGATATAGCTCAGCTGCTCATGCTCGTCTCGGCTCAAGCCCCGCCCGGATAACTCACGGAGAGCCATCCGGGCCAGAAAGTCCAGCAGTTGTTCTCCCTCCCCGAGCAGCTGAACGGGCGCGGTGCTTCGCGTGTAGGCCTTCTCGAAGCCCTCTCCTCCGAACGCCAGCAGCGCGGCGCGCATGCTGGAAAGCACGAGCGCAAGCTCGCTGTACAGATCGGGAACCGGCTCGACGTACCCCGCCCGGGAGGGCGGCAACGACTCCTCGTCTCCGCCCTCGGCCCACATGATCGGTGGCTGAACGTAGAGAATGGTGTCCCGTCTCAGTTCTGCCCAGGAAGCGGCCGCGCACACCAGCATGCGCTCGGGCCAGGCGCGGCTCGTCTGGAAAGAGGCATACCCCTTGGGGTAATCGAGAAGCAGCCAACGCAAGGCAAGCAGCCAACGCCCGCTGATGGATTTCGTGTCACCAATCCCTCCCTCGCGCACCCTGCGAGAACCCTCGGCCAGGCGCCTGCCTAATTCGGGCCACTTCTTCACCTGTGGCTCCAGAAGTTCCCGGGCGCGCCTGGAACCCAGCGCGGCCAGCAGATCGAGGGGATCGGGATATGGCCTCTCGTCCACATCCACTCCCAGGATGAGCAGATTGTTGTCCGCGGGCCAGCGACGGGCGATCAGCGTCACCGGGGGATCTTCCTTGTTCCACTCGATCTTCTTGCCTTCCGCCCCTGGATCGGCGAAGTCGGGCTTGTCGCCGAACACGGCCTTCATCCGTTCTCGCAACAGAAGGGGCGTGAGATTCGCGGGTGGCCCGCTGAGCGCGGCCCCGAAACCTTCCAGCCAGGAAAGAACCCGGGTGCAGTTCTTGTCGGAAAAAACCAGGAAGGCGAGCAGGGCGATCTCCTGCGGGTCCGTGGTTCCGGCCTGGGAGAGAAACAGGTATGCCCTGAAGTAACGACTCAGAGCCTCGCTTTGGGTATAGTGCCCGCGTACCTTGTAGGCCGGGTAGTCGATGCCCAACGGGTTTTCGACGCCGCCCGCCGCCTTGGTTATCCGTTCGACCTCCGCCTGTACCCAGGCAAGCCTCTTTGTGCTCAGGTCCGAACTGTCTCCGTCCAGGAGGAAACAGGCGATCTGTAATCGTAAAAGCACCCGGTCGAGCGCGGACGCTAACTTCTCGGGCAGCTTGCCGACCAGGCGGGCGGCTTTTTCTCGCAGGGAGACTGCCAGCCTGGTGAGAGCCGGCGCCAGCACCTGCTTTTCGATCTCGGACAGGGCCTGATCGAGAAGAAGGTGGGTCAGGTGCAGGGCGGCGTCGGACGTCACCAGTGACGGAAGGCCCAGATATTGGTTTTCGATGTACAGACTGTGAAACTCGGGCGGCGGTTCGCCCGGGCGCAGAACCACGAAACCGTCGCGCACAAGACACCTGCGGGCGCGTCGCGGAAGCCAGCTGAACTTGCGCCGATTGGCCGCGTTGGAAAGGTTCTTCTTCAGCCGAACCCGGCGAATCTTCCCGGGCGCACGCTCGAAGGAAAAAGAAAGCTCCTTCAACAAGGGTGGGATCTTCACCTCGGCCGAAAAATCGGGCCTTTCAACAGCCGCATGCTTCAGCTCGTACGCGGGCGCCCGCGACGCCAGCTTCTTGTCTTCCACCAGGCCGTACCCTTCCCACCTGTAGACGCGCGTCTCCTCCCCGCCGGCCGAGCGCTCCCGCGCCAGCACCTCCACGTGCTTGTCCCGGTCGATATCCGCAAGGCCGAAATCGACAAGCCTGCCATTGCCTTCGGTACCGAGGAACTTCGGATTGAGCCGTCCCGAGCGCACTGAGAAAACGAACAGTCGCGGCCGGAATGTCCCGTCTTTCCCGGTCGCCCGCACCACGGCGACGATGACCTCGTCCCGCCCGTCACCGTCGAGATCTCCCAGGCAGGCTTTCACGATCGCAGGCTCCGGAAGAGGAATCGAAAGCCCCGCCGCCCGCGGACACGGCCAGGCCTCTGCCATAGCCAGCTGCGAGAGAGATAATAGCGCCGCAAAAAACGCAAAAGGCAACAGCCGTTTCATGGCCACCTCCAATCTTAATATAATACTGGTTGAGAGAAGAATGTAAGACCCAGGCGTGTGAAATATGCCTTGCCCGTTCCTCAGTCCTTCACCAGGCGCATGCGGCGGTTGTGCCGGCAGTGAGCGGGGGTTGGTCTGCGGCTCATGCGGGTTACGAAGATTCCTCCCACGTCGTGATCCAGAAGATAATCGCGCAGGCTCTCCTCGACCACGCGGCCCTCGAAGGCGTTGGCGTTGATCCAGTTGCCGGCGCCGCTGTAGACGCCTACGTGCCATACCCAGACGGGCTCTGCGTTCAACGAGCCGATTGACGGCTCGGCCTCGTTCTCGATCGGGTCAACTTCCATGATTACGTCTCCGGGAAGCAGGCGGGAGATATCGAGATTCCCGGTGACGACCGGATCCAACCCGGGCACGCGCAAACCCAACTCGGCTTTAACCACAGACACGGTCGGCAGGGTCGAGAAAGATTTCCAGCCGCAGCGACAGATGCGCTCGGCCGCGTAGAAGACCAGGCCCTGACAATCGATGCCCTCTTCACCGCTGCGCAGCCGGCCGCCGAAATCGTAGTCTACGCCGACTAGCTCACGCGCGGCCGCGATAAATCTTTGCGCCGTTTTCGCGCTCAGGCCGCGGGGAGGACGCAGCCGCACCCTGAGAAAATTGATCGGGTCGAGAAATCGTTTTGCGAGGTCGGCCCGGGTCATCGTCATCCACGAGGCAGTGCCGTAGTCATCGAAGAGTTTTCGGATCTCTAGATGCAGGTGGTCGTAGTTGCCACCAAGCTTGCGGGCTTCTGTGCGGGTAAAGAGGCGACCGAGCGGCGTTTCGAAATTCACCTGGCGACCGGGTTCGACGAAAACCTCGGCCAGGTGTTTATAAGAAGTGAAGATAACCGAGCCGTCAGGAAGATGATGCTTCAGGACAACGGTAGTATGAGGGGCGGCCAGGTGAACCGAGCACACTACTCCGGGGGCAACCGGAAAAACCTTGACGATCTCAGTGCGCCGGTGTCGCCGTGGCGCCATGTCGGTAGCAGTGTGAATGTGGCCGCGTTTGTAGCTCAGGCGCTTGGCGCAAAATGGGCTCACCAGGCGAATAGTCGAAAGCGACTTGCGATCATTCGTGTCGAATGGCAGATACCAGTCGGAAACAACAGTTGCGGGCTCGCCATTTACAAAGGCCGGTTCGAATCTCGCGGCCTGATCCTCGATCTCGCCAGCAAGAGAAACTCCCGTAGAAATAAGGACGAGCAAAACGGCCCAAAATCCAGGGCATCTTCTCAGAAGTAGCGGCATATTTCTCTCCTGTCACAGTATACGGAAAATACTTGCAGGACGCATGCCACCTGGAAAGAGCCGGTTATCATCTTGTAATTACGATGATTGTATATAAGTCGGTGTGTCAAACGACACACCCTGTCCGCGGAATTTAAGCCACGTCCCCCGTCAGATTGCCGAGCCTACGATGCTCATGGCTGAGTCATAGAGAATTGAGGTTACTATCTTTTGACCGAGCTCGCTGTCGGCCTGGTGGCTCTTTTCCAGAAAGCGTTGCTCGCTAACGCCCCTGGCCAGATACGAAAGCTCATCGGGCCTGCGGGAAAGCTGGTCGGATTCCATCAACGACTTGAGCGAGCCGGCGGTGCCGATAGCTGCCAGGGCGTTTCCTATCCCCGGGGCCATGGCGAGCTTGGCGCCGATGGCCGTTCCGAGATCGAGCATGCACCTCTTCACCCACTTGTCGCCGAAGCGGCCGCTCCTGACACGTCCCAGGTTCTGCATCTCGCTTTTTTCCAGGGCATACATCTTCTCGTGGTTGTCGAGCACGTAGGCCAAAAAGGAGTGCTTGTCGATTCCCGCCCTGAGCCCTTTCGTAAGCGCCGGGAACCGCTCGAAGACAGGAACGCTGCGGTTGTGCGGCAGATCGGCGGCCAGCGCGCGCAGCTCGTCCGCAGAGCGCCGCAGCGCGGCCTGGAAATCCGCAAGATGCATGGGGTCGCCCTTGTACATGGCACAACCGTGTGCTGAAAGCATTTTCTGCATGGAGCTTCTGGAGCCGAAGTTCTTCAGCTGAATGGCCAGGCCGGCCGCTTGCTCTCGGGTCAAACCATAGGCCTGCAGCTTGGCAGTCTCGTCGCGCAGGTTGGAAGACAACCCTGCTTCGAGTTTGTTAAGCAGCGCCGCACAGGCTTGCTTGTCGTTGGCGATGCCCTCCAGGCGTTCTGCCGCATCCCGCAACGCCCCGGCTACCACGGGCCTGATCTTTATGTCCGCCGCGCGGTAGACGGCATAGCCGATGTTTTCCTCCAAGTGGTGGGCAATTTCGTGAGCCTCTTTCATGCTGCACCCGAGTTCATAGTGGACATTCTTTCGCAGCATTATAAAGCTGTTATCGCGCGATTCCCGTGCCCAGGCCCCAAGATCGATTCGAGACGCGTATTTTTCGGACATATGAATCAGCTGGGTATCCCTGTGGCTATCGTGGCTCAGGTAACGGTCACGCACCACGTCTCTTTGTACATTGGCGATGTTTCCATGTCGATTTACCGATTCCATTTTTTTCTCCTTTCCCTTTTTGCCTGCCGGACATTTAGCAGGCAAAAAGCAACATCCATGCCATCTTGCAACGCCCCGTAATCACTGCGAGGTGGTTTTCAGGCGTGACCGGATTTCGGACACGGTGTCTTGAATCCGGTCACTATGCCGAGATCGGGACTATTCCGAGTAGCCAGAGATCGGTAAGGAGTGTATTAAGCGGTTAAGCCACGAGGCATCGGCCCATCAGCCCCTCGGCTGGATCTGCAGGCTTCTGTTCAGCACATTCTTCAGGAAGCGGCCGGTGTACGAGCGGCGCAGGCGGGACAGTTTTTCGGGGGTGCCGGTGGCTATCACCTTTCCACCGGCGTCTCCTCCCTCCGGCCCCAAATCTATTATGTAGTCGGCATGCTTGATCACATCGAGATTGTGCTCTATCACGATCACCGTGTTGCCTTGATTCACCAGGCGATCGAGCACCTCGAGCAACTGGCGGATGTCGTCCATGTGCAACCCGGTGGTGGGCTCATCGAGGATGTAGAGGGTCTTTCCGGTGGATCTCTTGGAAAGCTCCTTGGCCAGTTTGACTCTCTGCGCCTCACCGCCCGAGAGAGTGTTGGCGCTCTGGCCGAGTTGGACGTATCCCAAACCCACGTCCACCAGCGTCTGCAGCTTGCGCCCTATGGCCGGCTGGGCGGCGAAGAGTTCCATCGCCTCCGAGATTGTCAGATCCAGAACCCGGGCGATGTTCTTCCCGCGGTACTCTATCTCCAGCGTCTCGCGGTTAAAGCGCCGGCCTCCGCAGATCTCGCAGGTTACGTACATGTCGGGCAGAAAATGCATCTCGATCCGGATCTGGCCCCCGCCCTGGCAGGCCTCGCAGCGCCCTCCCTTGACGTTGAACGAATAGCGCCCCGGCCCATAGCCGCGCAGGCGGCTCTCGGGCAGCTTGGAAAACAGCTCGCGGATAGCGGTAAAAACACCCGTGTAGGTGGCCGGGTTGGAACGTGGGGTGCGTCCGATCGGGCTCTGGTCAATGTGGATCACCTTGTCTATTTTCGAGACGCCCGAAAAACCGTCGAACGGCGCGGTCAAGACGCGGGCACGATGCAGCTTCCTTGCCAGGCCGCGGTAGAGGGTGTCTATCACCAAAGTGCTCTTTCCCGAGCCGGATACTCCCGTGACGCAGGTGAACACTCCCAGCCCAAAACGTACCTCGATTCGCTTGAGGTTGTTTCCCCGCGCTCCGCGCAGTTCGAGAAAGCTCTTGGCGGTTCTGCGCTTTTGGGGCATCGGGATGGCCTTGCGCCCCGCCAGGTAGGCGCCGGTCAGCGAGCTTTTGTGATCCAGAATGTCTTGCGGCGTGCCGGCAACGACTATCTCACCGCCCCTGCGGCCGGCTCCGGGGCCCATGTCAACCACGAAATCCGCAGCCAGAATTGTGGCCGGATCGTGCTCCACCACGATCACGCTGTTGCCGTGATCGCGCAGCCTTCTGAGTGTATCCAGCAGGCGGCCGCAGTCGCGGGCGTGCAGGCCGATGGTCGGCTCGTCCAGGACATACATGACACCCACCAGCGACGAGCCGATCTGGGTCGCCAGGCGAATCCTCTGCGCCTCGCCCCCGGACAGGGTGGCGGATGAGCGATCCAGCGTCAGGTAGTTCAAGCCGACGTCCAGCAGAAACTTCAAGCGCGAGCGAATCTCGCGCAGGATCGGCCCGGCGACCGCGGCCGGGCGCGGACCCAACTCGATCCGGTCGAGGAATTCAAGCGCCGCTTGCACGCTCAGGGCGGTAATATCGGCTATCGACCTGCCGGCCACCAGAACACTCAGGCTCTCGCGCCGCAGACGCTTGCCGTGGCACTCCTGGCACTCTTTCAGGGCCATGTAAGCGCCGATATCAGCCCGGGCCCGATCGCTGGTCGTCTCTTTAAAGCGCCGCTCGAGGTTGGGAATGACCCCCTCGAACGATCTCCTGAAGCGGTGACTCATTCCCTCATGACCGAGCCTGAATTCGATTTCTTCGTCTCCTGAACCGAAAAGGATCGTGTCGCGGATCGATTTAGCGAGATCCGCAAACGGCGTCTGCATGTTAAAACTGTAATGACCGGCCAGCGTCTCGAGCATCTGGCGCTGGTACGAGGAGTGCATCCCGCCCCAGGCGGCGATGGCACCCTGGCCCAGGCTCAAGCCCGGGTCGGGCACCACCAGCTTGGGATCGACGTAACGGATGGATCCCAGGCCGTCGCATCCGGGGCAGGCCCCATGCGGGCTGTTGAACGAAAAAAGCCTGGGGGTCAACTCGGGCAGGCTGACGCCGCATTGGATGCAGGCATGTCGCTCGGAGTAGATCGCGTCTTCCCCATCCACTAAAGCGATCTCGACCAGGCCGTCCGCCAACTTCAGTGCCGTCTCCAGCGAGTCGCTCAGTCGAGTTTCTAGCCCCGGCCTAGCCACCAGGCGGTCGACGTAGACCTTGATGTCATGCTTTTTCTTGTGGCCCAGATCGATATCGTCTTCCAGATCAAAAAGCTCGCCGTCCACGCTCACCCGGGAAAAGCCCTGCTTGCGTAGATCTTCGAACAGCTTGCGGTGCTCGCCCTTTTTGCCGCGCACCACCGGCGCCAATACGGAGAAGCGCGCGCCCTTTGGCATCTCCATCACCTGGTCGACGATCTCCTGGACGGTCTGGGTGGTGATCGGACGCCCGCAGGTCGGGCAATGCGGATCGCCCGCCCGGGCGAAGAGCAGCCTCAGGTAATCATAGATTTCGGTGACGGTGCCAACCGTCGAGCGCGGGTTGTGACTGACCGTTTTCTGCTCGATCGAGATCGCCGGTGAGAGGCCCTCGATGGACTCGACATCGGGCTTGGACATCTGCTCGAGGAACTGGCGGGCATAGGCTGACAGGGACTCCACGTATCGCCGCTGGCCCTCGGCATAAAGGGTGTCGAAGGCCAGAGAAGATTTACCCGAACCGCTCAGTCCGGTGATGGCCACCAGTTTGTTCCTGGGTATGGAAAGGTCGATGTTCTTCAGGTTGTGAACGCGAGCGCCTCTGATGCGGATTTCACCGGGGCCTTCCCTGCTCATGCCGTTTTGTCTCTTTCGAGCATTTTTACCGCCAGCAACAAGGCCTCGGTCATGCTGTTCGGGTCGGCCTGGCCCTTGTGGGCGATATCGTAGGCTACGCCGTGATCGGGTGAGGTGCGAACGATACCAAGCCCCAGGGTCACGTTTACGGCACTGTTGAAATGAAGGACCTTGAGCGGGGCCAGGCCTTGATCGTGGTACATGGCCAGGACGGCATCGAATTTTCCCGCGGCCGCCCTGGCGAATACGGCGTCTCCGGGATACGGCCCGTAGGCATCGACACCCTGCCGGCGCAGATCTTCAACGGCCGGCCCAATGATCTCGCGCTCCTCGTAGCCGACCTGCCCGTTCACCTCACCGTGGGGATTCAGTGCGCACAGCGCGAGACGCGGCCCGGCCGGGAAAAAGTAGCGCCTGAGTTCCCGGCAGGCGATTAAACCCACATCCAGCAACCCTTCCCGCGTGATGTGCAGAGCGACCTGCGACAGCGGCAAGTGGGTCGTTGCCAACACGACCTTCAGACGCGGTCCCGAAAGCAGCATCACCGGCCGACGGCCGCCGAAGCGCGAGGCCAGCCACTCGGTCTGACCCGGCCCGGGCATGTCGCCGGCCACCAGCGCCCGCTTGTGGATCGGCCCGGTCACCAGGGCGTCGACCTCACCCCGCTCGAGCGCATCCGCCGCCGCTTTCAGATAGGCGCACTGGGCCAGCCCGCCCTCCCTGGTGAAGCGCCCCGGCGTCATGGCTGAAGCGCCAAGGCTGCCGACCCCGCGCACCTGCAATTCGGTTGAGAGATCGAGAGCCTTCATCAAGCGCGCCAGCAACTGGCAGTCTCCAAAGACGACTGCCTCGATCCCTTCGAGACGATCCCGCTCTGCCAGCGCCCGCAGGATGACCTCGGGGCCGACCCCGGCGGGATCACCCATTGTGATTCCAACACGGGTCACAGCTTGTATTCGACGAATGAATTGCGGCGCAGTTGTGTCAGCCAATCTTTCATGGCTTCGCGAAACTTCTCGCGATAAAGGTTGCTGCGGATCTCTTTGACAACCTTCTCCAGAGGGGGTGGTCCTTCCACGGCGCGGTCAGTCACCAGGATGATGTGATACCCCAGCTTGGTTCGTACCAGATCGCTGATTTGTCCTTTCTTCAGACCGAAAGCAGTCTTCTCGAAAGCGGCCATCATGTCTCCCCGGTGGAACCAACCCAGGTCGCCGCCCGCAGAGCCGCTGGGATCGTCCGAGAACTCCTTGGCCATCTTGGCAAACTCGGCTCCCTTACGGATCTTCGCCAGCACTTCCTGCGCCTTGTCGTTAATCACCTTCTCGGCGTCCTTACCCGTTTTAGGCGGAACGACGAACAGGATGTGGCTGGCGCGCACCTTTTCCTTGGATGCGGTGCTCCGGAAATGCTTCTGGTAATAGTCATCAACATCCTTCTCCCCGACCTGCACCCGCGCCCTCATGTCTGGATTGTTGCGCATCTGGGCATCGACCATTTTTTGTCTCTCCAACTGCCCGTGCAGGCTGCTCCGCAGGTCGGCGACCGTCCTGCCCTCCATCCTGAGCGCATCCGAGAACTGTTTTTCTGTCATATTGTTCATCTTTTTCATCTGCTCGATCTGCTGTTCGACCTCCTCGTCGCTGACGACGATCTTGTGCTCGTGCACCTGCTGCTTGAACAGCAATTCTTCTACCAGTTCATCGAGGGTCTGCTTGCGAACCTGCCGCTTGCGCTCGACCATCTTCGCCAACGGCAGGTTGGAGGGAATCTCGTCCAGCGCCGCCCGGCAACGGCTGTCGACTTCGCTCAAGAGGATGACATCGTCGTTGACGACGGCGGCGATGCGGTCGAGGATCCGCGCTGCGGCGGGTGAAATTGCCGCTGTTGCCAACAGCACAACAAGAGATATTCCCAGGCGTTTCATTTTGGCAGGCCTTTCTAGATTCTAATAATGCCAAGTCAGTGAATGCGATCCACCTGTTCCAGATCCCTTTCGATGCTCGCGCCTTCACGCAGCGTACGCAGGTAAAAGGCCTCGGCCTCCCTGGTCTTCTCCATCACCAGCCGTCTGGAGATCTTCTCGGTGGCCTGTTGAAGAGTGAGTTCCCGGGCCGGCTTACGATCCACCAGCTTGAACAGATGAAAACCGTAGGGAGAAGCCACCACCTTCGACACGTGAGGTGACCAGAGCTTGAAACAAGCCTCCTCGATTGCCGGAGGCATGCTTCCCTTCGAGAAGTAGCCTAAATCGCCGCCCCGCGAGGCCTCGGGCCCCAGCGAGAACTCTCGCGCCAGGTCATCGAAAGATTCACCGCGCAGGATTCGCTTGCGTAGCGTCTCGGCTTCTTCCTCGCTC
>Ga0315549_1005348_pt1 | contig 10491 bp, 13 predicted proteins | sample SalMarSW160200MG_FD_203101 | JGI IMG/M metagenome (GOLD analysis project Ga0315549, IMG submission 203101) | Salt marsh sediment microbial communities from the Plum Island Ecosystem LTER, Massachusetts, United States - Salt Marsh Sediment SW1601-200 ... | reverse complement strand
ATTAATTATATAATTTTACTCTCACAAAAGCAACCCTAACTAAAAATGACTAGAAAACAAACCAATCATCGGCCAGGCAGGCTGGGAGTATGGAATGATGAATTACCAGAAAGGGCATTCTCATTATGTGCCCGTTTAGGAGCAACCAACGAAGACCTTTCCATAGCATTTGGGGTAGGCATAAGTACAATAGAGAATTGGTTATTGGTGCATGAAAAGTTCAGCGAAAAAGTAAAAGAGGGCCGAGATAAGTTTGATAATGAAAAAGTAGAAAAAACCCTGTTACAAAGAGCATTAGGCTATACATACCTAGAAACGCACCATATCAAAGGCACCAATGCTAAAGGGCAACCATACAACTATACCAGAAAAGTAAAAAAACAAGTTTCACCAGATATAACAGCTATAATATTCTGGCTTAAAAATCGTCATAAAGAACGCTGGGCAGATGTAAGTGAACACCACCATAGATTTAATGGCAAGTTGGACATTACCCATCTACAGGATATACCAATAGAAGACTATTCACAGGAAGAAAAAGAAGCGTTATTCATTTTAGGAATGAAACAAATCACCGATGGAAGCAGACGTAATTGATCAGCCACAGATAACTACCCATCCACGTATGACTCGCAAGGATGAGCGTTTTAAACAAGCCTTACAAAATCCCTTACTCACCATAAGGAAACTTAATGACGAAAGCCTTTATAATTTTACTCGCTGCTTTTGGCCGGAAGTAACCCAAGATGAATTCATACCAAATTGGCACATACAAATTTTCTGTGATGAAGCTAAAAAACTAGCAAACCGAGTAGGTAACAGGCTAAAAAAACTATATGACCTAATAATAAATGTTCCACCTGGCACAACTAAGACAAAAGTATGGAGTGTAATGTTTCCAGTATGGTGCTGGACTAAGTGGTATTGGATGCAGTTTATTACAGGAAGTTATAGTCAGGCCTTAGCGTTAGAAGCAGCAGAATGCAGTAGGGATATAATGAGGAGTGAGAAGTTTAAGTTAATTTACCCAGAGCTAGACATCAAGCAGGACAAGGATACCAAGTCAAATTTTAAGGTCGTAAAACGATTTTGGGAGTATCCTGGACAGGCCCCACGGCAGATTGCTGGCGGTAATCGTTTTAGTACATCAGTAGGGGGGACTGCTACTGGGATGCATGGTCATATTAACATATTGGATGACCCGTTGAATCCTGAACAGGCAGCTAGTGACACGGAATTGCGGACAGCAAATCGCTGGGTTGATCAAACAATGAGCACTCGTAAAACCGATAAGAAAATAAGCGTAATGGTATTGATCATGCAACGGTTACATGAGGATGATCCTAGTGGGCATTTGCTTAAGAAACCTGGTAAACGATTTCGGCATATTTGCCTACCTGGTCAAATTGTTGATTATTATGACCAATTGAATCCAGAGGAGTTTGCCCAGTATTATGAAGATGGATTATTAGACATAAATCGCATGAGTTGGGATGTGTTAGAAGAAATGGAAGCCGATTTGGGTCAATATGGATTTAGCGGCCAGGTGGGGCAGAATCCAGTGCCGCCAAGCGGAGGTATGTTTAAGGTAGATCATATACAAATTATACAATCCATGCCAGCTCCTGTTAACATTGTGAAGACAATAAGGTTTTGGGACAAGGCAGGTACAAGTGAGAAGGAGTTGAAGGCAGGTTCGTCATCTCCACGAACAGCAGGAGTGAAGATTTGTAAGTTACAGAATGGAAAGTTCATTGTGGTAGATGTAAAGAAAGGGAGATGGAGTAGTGACGAAAGAGAACGAATCATAAGGGAGACCGCAGAGGTAGATGGGACAACAGTGGAGATCGGTGTTGAACAGGAGCCCGGCAGTGGAGGCAAAGAAAGTGCTCAAGGAACAATAATTAATTTAGCTGGATTTAATGTATACAGAGAATGTCCTACCGGAGACAAGGTTGCTCGGGCTGACAGGTTCAGTGTGCAGGTGAATGAAGGCAATGTAATGCTGTTGCAAGGCGATTGGAATCAGGATTTTATTAAGGAATACAGATTTTTTCCATTTGGCACTTTCAAAGATCAGGTGGATGCGGGCAGCAGCGCATTCAACAGATTAACAGGTAAAAAAGAGGTGCGGATTGTAAGATGAATAGTAGACTGGAATTAAAGATTAAAAAGAACGGTTATGAGTTCACACTCATAGAATGCGACCGGAAAGGATTGCAACCTCAACCTGCCTTCTTAGGCATTGGGAATTATGCTTTGAAAAGTTGTAAGAAGATAAATGGAAAGAGCAACCTACCAGCTATTGATTCTATTTCAGCTGTAGCAACCAAGCAAGACCTAACAGATATGTGTGAAGAATATCATAGAAATTAAGATACATGGTACGTAAAGACGATAAAACAACAATAGAAACCTTACAAGCTCGGTTAATAGCTTTGAGTGCATTGGTGGGTAGGGCTAACTTAGCAGCTTCAATGGGCTTATCATTTGGTGGAAAGCGTGATATTTATGATGCGCTAGGTTATCCTAAAAATATAAAGTATACCGATTATGCTGTAAGATACGCAAGGCAGGATATAGCAGGAGCAGTGATTGACCGTCCTGCGGATGCTACGTGGGATGGAGATTTGGAATTGTTAGAGGGAGAAGATGACAAGGATACTCGATTAGAAGAAGCCTGGAGAAAATTAAGGGATGATTTAAAATTGGTGTCGATATTCAATCGTGCGGATAAATTATCTGGCATAGGTAAGTATGCTGTGTTGGTGTTAGGATTAAGTGATGTGAAGAAAGTGGAAGATTTTGCTTTGCCCGTCACCAAATCAACTGAGAGTAAGGAAGGTAAAAGCAGCAAGCTGTTATATGTGTTACCAGTAGGTGAAGGCAATGCACCAGTAGATGCTTGGGAGAAACAACCAGATAATAAACGTTATGGCCTGCCTAAAACTTACCTTATTAAGATAAATGAGCCTGGAGGTAATACCCCCAGAGAAATTAAGGTACATTATACTAGGGTGATTCATATAGTACAGAATGTATTGGAGAGTGATGTAGAAGGTTACCCAGTATTGGAAGGTGTATATAATCGTTTGATGGATTTGGAAAAGCTTGTTGGCGGTAGTGCTGAGATGTTTTGGAGGGGTGCTCGTGGTGGGTATCAAGGCAAGGTAGATAAAGACTATACCTTGACTCCTGAGATAAAGGAGGATTTAAAAAAACAGTTAGATGAATATGAACACGACTTGCGTAGATTCTTGGTGAATGAAGGCGTTAGTATAGAATCTTTACAGCAGCAGCTAGCCGATCCCAAGAATGCTGTTGATGTGCAGATACAAATGATAAGTGCAAGGACACAGATACCAAAGCGCATATTAACAGGTAGTGAAAGAGGGGAATTAAGCAGCTCTCAGGATAAAGAAGAATGGAGCAATTATGTAAAAAGGCGCAGGGAGAAATTCGCCGAGCCTGCTATCGTAAGAGCTTTTATAGATATTTGTATGAAATATGGAATATTACCAGCTGTTGGCACTAAGGGAGGTTACCAGGTACAGTGGAGTGATTTGTTTGCATTGAGTGATGCTGATAAGGTTAAGATTGGCAAAGATCGTTCAGCAGCTATTAAAGAATATTCAGCTAATCCAATGGCTGAGATGATATTCCCACCAGACGCATTCTACCAATTCTGTTTAGGCTTGAATCCAGAGCAGATTGATTTGGTTAAGGAGATGTTAAAGGCGTTTAGAGAAGATCAGTTAGATGAAGAAGAAGAGGTAATAGAAGAAGAAGAGCAAATAATTGAAGAAACACAACAAACGATAGAGGAGGAATAAAATATGGCAATAAAACCACCAGATGATAATATAAACAAATTGCTTGAACTGTTAGGAGTAGATACACACAAGGCTAAAGCAGTGCATATTCATATTGCAGTTGATTCATTAATAATTCTTGAAATAGAGCAATATTTGGAGATTGACGATTCAAAAAAGTTCAATAAAAAATTAACTGAAATTAAGAAATATAATCTTGTCGAAGTAGAGGAATAAAATATGGCAATAAAATTATTAATCAAATCTATAAAGTATCAAATATATGATACTTGGAAATCATTAATAGCTACTGTCTGGAATAAAGGTATAAAACTGTTTTGGTTTGGATTATGGATAAGAAAGAATGAATTTCATAAATCACTTAGTCTTGATGTTAAGGCAATGATGTATATGAATAAAAAGCAGCAAAGCAGATATTTGCAAGATATAACTAAAAGAAGGCAGATCACCCATATGAGAAGTTTATGCTAACAACTCACCAACATAATATATTAAGGATTTATGCCAGTTATGATCCTACTCATACAACTACTCTAAGGAATGCTTTTGTAAGGGAGTTGAAACGTAGGTTCAAGGAGTTAAAACAACTAATCAAAAAAGCTATAGTTGAAAAGGATTGTTTTGGTATAGCTCCAACTCATTATCAGATGAACCTACCTGTTGACAGGGCTTTTATGTTTGCTCGTAGTGGAGATAAGGTAGCTGGTTTTATGACTTGGCTGCAAGGTGAGGTTGACAAAGGTATGTTAGAAATAAAAGAGATAAGTCAAGTTGGTAAGAGCGTAAATGCTACTTGGCAGAATAAATATATATACGATAGTTACAAGCGTGGTGTGATTAGAGCTAGGTATGAGATGAAGAAAGCTGGTTATGATATACCAACTATTGAAGCCACCGGAGGCATTGAGATTAGTATGAGTACTCCATTTCATTTGGATCGCTTAGGGTTGCTATATACTCGTGTTTATACAGAGTTAAAAGGTACTGTTAACGATATGATGGATAAACAGATCAGCCGTGTATTGGCTCAAGGTATTGCTGATGGGGATAATCCACGTCTTTTGGCTCGTAAATTGGTTGCTAGTATTGATGGTAAAGGAATAGGTGAATTAGGTTTGACAGATTCGCTTGGCAGGTTTATACCTGCGGAGCGGAGGGCTGAGATATTGGCTCGAACTGAGATTATAAGGGCTCATCATGTAGCTACCGTGCAGGAATATAAGAATTGGGCTGTGGAAGGGGTTATGGTTGAAGCTGAATTCAAAACCGCTGGGGATGATCGGGTTTGTGAGCAGTGCGCTAGTTTAGAAGGGGATGTTTATACGTTGGATCAGATTGAAGGTATGATTCCAGTACATCCACAGTGTCGTTGTGTAGCTTTGCCTTATAAGAAGGAATATGGTGAAACTAAAGGATGGAATGAATTACCTTACGTAAAGGAAGGTAGGTTGCCAAAACTTAAAGGTGGGAAATTTGTAAAAATTAAAAAATAAAAATAATGAATACTATAATAATTGGAATGGGGATTCTTACTTTGGTTTTGGTTTTTCAATTTGTTTATTGTGAATGGTATTATGTATGGAGAAATAAAAAAAATGAAAAAAGATAAAAGACCAGAATTTGAACCGGATTATTATGGCGACGCAATAATTATGAATAATAAAGTTATGTTATTATTATGGATTTTGATATTAATATTAACAGCATTAAAATAAAATAAAATGCCTTGGACAATAAAAGATGTAGATAAACACAAAAAAGGCTTAACAGATAAACAGAAAAAGAAATGGGTTGCAGTTGCTAATAGCAGCTATAATAAATGTATAGCTGCCGGAGGAACAGATGAAACCTGCGCTCCGAAAGCAATCAAACAAGCTAATGGAGTGACTAATATGCAGGTATACGCTGTATTCAATAATGAGTATGAAATCCGGGAAGAAAAATTACAGAATAAAGATTATCTGGTTGTACCAATAATTATGATGGTTGAAGGGGTGCATAACGGAAGTCACGGAGCAATATTACATACTGCGGAGGAGCTTGGTAAGCTGCCTGAAAGCTGGAATGGGATTCCAGTCATGATAAATCATCCAATGGATGAAGATGGAGTAAGTATTTCAGCCAACAGTCCGGAGGTATTGGAACAATATAAGGTTGGCAGTATATATAATGCCAAGATGATTGAAAAGAAGCTGGCTGCGGAAGCTTGGTTAGAACTCGAGCGGTTAGAGCAAATAAGTATTGAAACCAGTGAGAGTATCCTCAACATGGAATTGCTAGAAGTAAGTGTTGGGGTCTTTAATGATAGTGTTGATGAGCAAGGAACTTGGGAAGAAGAAGAATATGAAGCTATCGCTACCAATTACCGACCTGACCATTTGGCTTTGTTGCCAGGTAGTATTGGAGCTTGCAGTATTGAGGATGGTTGTGGAATAAGATCATATAAAAAAGGAGGTGATGATATGGATGTGAATGCCGTTGTCACTGGGATGGAGAAAAAGCGGAAGGAGCTTAATATGAGCGTAGATACTTTCTATGCTGTTCCACGTGATCCTCCTAGTGCTAGTAAATTACCAATATTTGATACTGTTCATGTGCGTAATGCTTTGGCTAGGTTTAGCCAGACTATAGGATTAACAGCAGATGAAAAGGCTAAGGCTAAGAAAAAGATATTGGCTAAGGCTAAGAAGTTTGATATTGATGCTAGTAGTTTGGAAACAGATGAGCAGATGGAAATGATTCAATCTTTAAATGCTGGTGGATATGCGGTGGCTAGGATTGGAAATTATGAAGAGCAAGGATATCAGCAAAGATTAAATTTAGTGTATGATGCCTTACGAGGTTTAAACTCTCAAAATACATATAATTATTTAGAAGAGCTTTATGATAATTATCTTATTTATCAACGTGAAGGAGATGGAAAGGCATTGTATTTTAAGCAATTCTATAAGATTGTTGAAGAAGATGAAGTAAATAAAGTTGAATTAGTTGGAGAAGCTATACCAGTCAAGAAAAAGACTGAATACATAACTTTTGAAAGAAAACAGAATGTTAATTTAAAGGAGGAGGACAAAATGACAAGGAAGAATGATTGCTGTGAAGATGTCATTAATGAACTCATTAATAATGAGAGGACTAAATTCACAGAGGAAGACAAGGCTTGGTTGGAGACTCTGGAGGAAGATCAGTTATTAAAGCTGATGCCAGAAGCTTCCAAGAAAGAAGAGCCTAAGAAAAAAGAGGAGCCTGTCCAGGTGAATACGAAACCTACTCAAGAACAGGCTATTGAAGTGTTGCGGGAAACTCTCAAGGATTCTGAAGGTTTTATTGGTTTATTACCAAAAAACATGCAGGATTCTGTGCGGAGTGGTTTAGCGTTACATGAAGAAGCTCGCCAGAAAATGGTGACTGCTATTATGGAGAATGCTAAGGATGTGTGGGCTAAAGAAGAGCTGGAAGCAATGAATTTTGATACCTTACGTAAGGTTCATAGTTCAATTCCAGAGATTGCTGACTATTCATTGAAGACTACGTCTAAAAAGAATAATACAGAAGAACCTAAAGAGGTATTAACAATGCCTGGCGTAGAACTTAAAGAAGAATAAGGAGGATTGAAAGATGGCATATAATACAATTAAAGTAAAAAGGTATTCCAATGTAGTTGAAGAGATGCAGGCTAATGCTGCTATCACTCCTGGAATGCTGATTGAAGAAATGAGTACTGGCAAGGTCAGAGCTCATGCTAATGCAGGGCAGCCAGCATTACCAATGTTTGCTTTGGAAGATGAATTACAAGGAGGAGGCATTGATGATGCTTATGCTGCGGATGATAGGGTACAATGTTGGATTCCTAATAGAGGAGACAATGTGAATGCGTTATTAGCTAATGGACAAACTGCTGCAATTGGGAGTTTTCTAGAATCTAATGGCGATGGGTACTTAAGAGTATACGCAGCAAGTTCGGAAGGTGTGGTTGAATATCCTTCAAGTATTGTAGGAGTAGCGTTAGAAGCTCTTGATTTATCAAGTTCAAGTGGAGCAGAATCTACTTATCGGTTATTAATTAGAGTAATTTAGGGAGGATAAAGACATGGAACCAAACATTGATTTTATTGCGAACGAACAAGCGTACGGAGATATTGCATTGTATTTAGCAACTTCTGGTAAACTTGATCCACAGGTTAAGCGTCCTTTTATTGACAGTAAAGGCCGCTATTGTATAAGTATACTGAAAAAAGGAGCTGATCCAACCAAATCCGCTTCATACGAAACTATACCATTAACCAACGGTACTGCCACATTACGTAGGGATGAGTGGAAACAGTTGGATGATGCTATTATGATGGTAGCTAGGCAAAGGTTAGGAGGAGCTCAGGACTTAATTGATAAAGGCTTAACTTACAATCTTGGTAATGCTATGGGAACAACTGTTCTTGAATGGCATGATGTAAGTGACAGTATGAATGCTGAATTAACGATGGATGGAATCTCAAGGAGTAAAGGGGATCGCCCGGTATTTCAGTACAATTACTTGCCTATTCCAATAATCCATGTGGACTATGAAATTAATGCTAGAGTATTGGAAGCTAGTCGCAAACTTGGCAATCCATTAGATACTACTGGAGCTGAGGCTGCTACTCGTAGAGTATTAGAAAAACTTGAAGATATGTTCTTCACTGATACTAGTTATCAGTTTGGAGAAACTGATAGCAGAAGCCGCAATACGATTTATAGCTATATAAATCATCCAGATCGTAATACTGGATCACTTGGGGCTGCTTGGGATAGCAGTAGCACCACTGGAGCTAATATCATAAATGATGTGAAGAATATGAAGCAAGCCAGCATTGATGATCGGCATTACGGCCCGTGGATGTTATATATTCCTACTGAATATGAAACCAAGTTGGATGAGGATTATAGTTCAGCTAAAGGTAGTAACACTATTCGTGAAAGGATTTTACAAATAGCAGGTATTAGTGGAATCAAAATAGTTGATCGCTTTACTGCAGGTAATGTACTTTTAGTGCAGATGACCAGTGATGTTGTAAGGTTAGTTCGAGGAATGGGCTTGACCAATGTTCAGTGGAGTGAAGAAGGTAATATGGTGAATAAATACAAGGTAATGACCATACAAGTTCCACAAATTCGTAGTGATCAGAATAGCAGGACTGGTATTGTTCATTATAGTGAGTAATTAATTAACCACTAATCATGTGGTTTTTTTTGTTTTTTAATCATAAAAATAAAAAAATGGAACGTAATAAAGAAAAAGATAAAGAAAAAGGAAGACCTAGCTGGAAGAAGATAGGTGGAGGATCATTCCGCTTAATTTATAAAGTTGGAGAATTAGCAGGTAAAAAGAAAATAGTCAAGCCAGGTGAAGTATTTGAAGCATTTCCAGAGGAGGTGCCTGAAGCTTTTAGGGATGTCGTTATACCATTGGATAAAGTTCAAAAACAGTCTGTTGAAGAGCAAGAAAGACCTATTCCTGGCATTAAGGCTATATATACAAAGAAGTTACGGAATGAAAAAGTTCCAGGATGGTTTGATGTAGTAGATGACAAAGGTAAGGCTCAGAATGAGAGGGCATTAAGAGAAGCAGCAGCCAATGAAATATTGAAAGCTCTTAATGAATAGATAAATGAGCTGGATAGTCCCTAAGTTGTGGGAGAATGGAGAATGCTTCATTGTCGGAGGAGGAGCTTCAATAATAAAGCAATTTAACATACCTGAAGATTTAGCTGATGCTGTAATTCAAAATAAATCTTCTCCAGCGGTATACTCTTCATATCTTTCTGCCATTCATGATAAGCATGTTATTGGAGTCAATCAGGCTTTCAGGCTTGGTAATTGGATTGATTTTGTAATATTTGGAGACAAAGGATTCTTTTTGAAAAATCAAGAAGATTTAGCTAAGCTTACTAATATCAGGATTGGTATACCAGCATATTTCAATGGCAGAGTAGACTGGGTTAAGTATCTTGCAAAAGACCTCAAAAAAACAAGTGGCTTATCTACCACACCAAGTAAAGTAACTTGGAATGGTAATACTGGAGCTGCTGCTATCAATCTTGCAGTTCATCTAGGAGTAAAGCGTATTATATTACTCGGTTTTGATATGAATGTAGATGAAAAAGGAAGACAGTGGTGGCATCAGCTATACAAACAAAGGGATTTGAAAAGAGGATTAAAAGCATTTACTAGGCACTCAGATGCTTTTCCAGAGATTGCAAGTGATGCAATAAAATTAGGAGTGGAAATATTAAACGCTAATCCTGACAGCAATATTAATTGTTTTAGAAAAGTGAATATAAAAGAATGCCTGTAATAATAGATGAAATAGGAACTATATACTGGAAGAAGAATACGGTGAAGGCTGCAATTCTTAATGAATTAAACAAGCCTTTGATTGTAGATGATATTAAGTTGCCTGGGAGTTTGGCAATCGGGCAAGTATTGGTAAAAATTGAATGCAGTACGATTTGCGGAGCTCAGATCGGAGAGATTACTGGAGCTAAAGGTGAGGATAAATACTTACCGCATCTATTAGGACATGAAGGTTGTGGTAGAGTAATAGAAATAGGACAAGGAGTAACCAATGTAAAGGTAGCAGACAGAGTTGTGATGCATTGGAGAAAGGGTAATGGTATAAATG
>Ga0315549_1005345_pt1 | contig 10503 bp, 10 predicted proteins | sample SalMarSW160200MG_FD_203101 | JGI IMG/M metagenome (GOLD analysis project Ga0315549, IMG submission 203101) | Salt marsh sediment microbial communities from the Plum Island Ecosystem LTER, Massachusetts, United States - Salt Marsh Sediment SW1601-200 ... | reverse complement strand
TAGTAAATACTTACTAACCTAGCTTGAGCTATCTTTGTTTTTGAAGTTGCTCATAAGAAGAAAAAAAGTTTTGTGATTAGAAGCGAACTTTAGTTCGCAAGGAGTTTTTTTTCTTATTTTTCTATTCTTTTCCAAAAAAAATCATTTGTCATTAAATATTATAAATTTGTTAGATATTAAACAGAAACAATGAATAATTAAGAATATAAATTATTAATTATTAAAAGTTACCCTCAAATCCATAAAAAATTAAAACAATCAAATATTTTTCATATTAATTATTTTATTAAGAATTTTGTTAAACTGATATGAGTGAAAAAGAAAACAAGAACAAGATTACACTATTTAATAGATGGTCTTTTGATGATATTGAAGTAAATGATTGGACCCTTGAAAGATATATAAATTTAAAACCTATCATTATTCCTCACTCATGTGGAAGACATGAAAAAAAAACATTTTGGAAAACAACAAAAGTTTCTGTTATTGAAAGATTTGTTAATAGATTATTATCACCTGGGTTTATTGCAACAAAGACAAAAGGTCATAAAAGTTCATATCATCAAGGAAAAAAGAATCATATCTTGAAAACAATAAAAAATGCATTTATGTTAATAGATATAAAAACTGGAAAGAATCCTGTTAAAGTATTAGTTGATGCTATATGCAATACTGCTCCTAGAGAAGAAATTACTAGGATAGCGATGGGTGGAATTTCATATTCCTCTGCCGTCGACATTGCCCCCCAGAGACGAGTAGATTTAGCAATAAAATTTCTAGTTCAGGCAATTGGTTCAGCAACCCATCATAATATAAAAACTTTTGAAGAAAATGTAGCTCAAGAATTAATTTTAGCTGCCAGAAACAGTCAAGATTCAAAAGCAATTAAAAAAAAGGATGAAATCGAGAGGATTTCTTTATCAGCGCGGTAAAGGATTATTATATTTATTTTATTTTTAATAACTATACATTCTATCTAATTTTAATTGATAAATATTATTTTTAACTATAATTTTCTATTAATAAGATATGTCTATTTACTTTTTTGTTTCTTTTTAATTTTTTTGATAAATTCTTCCTGCTTTTCTTTAATAGTTCGTTATTTTGCCATATTCTTTCAGTTCATCATATATTGATATCTTTTAATTCTTATCATCAAAAAATACCATTTATAGAGTGATTTTTTTTCTTATCTATTTAATAATCATAAAAAGATAAGGATTCAGTCTCAAAAATATTAAATAGATTTTATATTATTAAATATATACCAAATAGCAAAAAGAAAAATCTCAAGGAGATAAAAGAAGTAAAAATATAGAGAAATTAGACAAATTATTAAAGTTAAGTTGGCATTGGAGGGAAATTTATGTTCATAACACCTAAAGTAGATAAAGATATTTCTAATTTAAGTAAATTTATAGATTTTGATTGAAGAAAAAATATTTTTTATGATAACTTATACATTAAAGATCGTAATCTCGTGATTAAATTGCCTCTCTTATTTAGGAAAAAACTAGAACATGAAATTAGATTTGAAAAATTCGACCTAACTAGATATACTTATCTTTTTGATTATGATTAAATAGAAGACATCCTATAAAGAAGCTTAAATTAGAAATATCTCTAAAATAATGTGATAATTATTCAGTAAAAAAATTTAGAAATACAAAAGAGAAATGAGAGTGTAATAACCAAATTAGATAGAAACTTTTTTGAATTCAAGAGAAAAAAAACTTAAAATAATGAATGGAAATAAGTTAATGTCCAATATAAATAAAAATAGAGAAACGCTAAAAAAACACATAGAATTCATTATCATGACTCTTAAAACAGAATTGATTCCAGAATCTAAGAATTCATTAGGTCAATTAAAGGTTTTAACAATAGGTAGCGAAATAAAACTCATTGTTGAGGAATATCTCAATAGAATATTGTATCTTTTAGAAACTGATAAGGAATCTGATATAAATCTAAAGGATTTTTTTTTTAAAATGATGAAAAAATATAAGCAAAAAATAGAAACAAATAACAAGAACATATTAATACTTCAAAAAATATCTGAATTAAACCTAATTCATGATTTCTATCAAATAATAGAAAATTTGAAGGAATTTGATTTAATAGATATAGATATAGATGTAGATTTCATTTTATCTTATTTAGCTATGTTTAACATTAAAAAAAGGATTGAGAGATATTATATCTTCTTCTGTCCTTTTTCTCGAAAATGTGTTTTACCCAAAAAGGAGTCAATTTGTAATTTTCCGAATAATAAATTATGTCCAGAATATCAGTTAAAAGAAAAGAATTTAAAGTTAAAATTCAGAAATCTTTAATAATTTTCACATTAAGTCTTATTCAATACCATAATTTTTATAAAAAAACATGATTAATTGATTAAATTCTATTTGGAATCATTTGATAAATCTTTAATTCTTAAAGAATTTAAATAATCATTTAGGATTTAATCTATTAAACAAAAAAGTATAAATTATACGTTGTACCTAAGCAAGATATAGATATGAGGCTAACTAAAAAGATAGTAATTATAGGACCTGCTGGGACAGGAAAAACAACATTAAAAAAGGTTTTTTTTGAAATGGTTAATCCATTGGAATTATTAGAGAAATCCCTAGATCCTACTAAAGGAATAGAGTCAATCGTCTACTCATTTTTTGATTTAGATTTTGCCGTATTTGACTTAGCTGGTCAAGAAAATAACATTTGGTTTGATAAAGATAAAGATATTTTCATTAATTCTAATATAATTATTTGTGTCTTAGATATTAACAGTTATTTGAAAGATATTATTAAATTTCTAAATAACCTCATTACTCTTTATAACAAAATGAAGCTGATTGATATTGAAATCGTTATATTATTACACAAGATAGATTTAATAGATGGTTTATATCTGCAACATAAAATTAAAGCAATTAATGAGTTTATAGACAAAGAAATGAAAATTGATTTTAAAATTACTATTCATACAACATCAATCGCTAAAAAATATTTCTTCAAAACCTTTTGTCTAATCTCCGAATTAATTATTAAAATATCAGATAAAAACAAATATTTAGAATTTGTTTTTCAAAACTATAAAAATGACTTAGAAATTATATTAAATTATGATTATGAAAAGAAATACAGTACTAATGACTTATTTTTAGACTTAAATTTATCAAAAAAAGATGCAATTTTACATTTGAAAAGATTAGAAAAATTAGGTTTTATTAAATTGGATGAATATTCAAATAATTTTAAATTAACAGAGAGAGTTAATTTTTTCAAATTTGGATTAGAATCACAGAAAAAAGACTATGAAATTAATAAAATCCTCGAAATGTTTCTTATATTTTCAAATATAAATAAAAAAAGCCTAAATTCATCATAAATTTCATATGAATTGATTATATATTTTTACACTTTCAAAAATATCAAAGATTGATTCTAGTATTCGTGAATAAATTTATCCTGAATTTAATACACCTCACAATAGAAATATAAATGCTTTCTTTAATATTAGAAATGAAGGATTAAGTATTCTAAGATAAAAATATATCATGATTATAAAAAACAATGATTATATGGTAGGAGCTACTATTAATACAATTGAAGAAGATGTAAGACTGATGTTATGTCAATAATTTTCAATGAATTATGAATCTATTACCTTTAGATAGTAATAGTTCAACGAAGTATCGAAATATAATTATTAAAGCATCTTATTTTAAAAATTCATAATATTGAAGATTATCAAATGATATTTTTTTCTAATAACTAAACTCTAAAGATAATCAGATAACTATATTAAGCTAAATTAAGTTTAATTATTTATATTTTTTAAAGATAGATAAAATTATAACATCCTTATGAGTGTTAAAATAATTTTACTTGGGAGACCTGCTGTTGGAAAAACAAGTATAAAAAAAATCATATTTGAAGGTGTTGATCCTTCAGACATATTAAAAATTGCATTGGAGCCAACTAGGGGAATTGAGACTATAACATACAAATGGATGGATTTAGAATTAGGATTATTTGATATGTCTGGGCAAGAATTGAATTATATTTTACAAGATGAAGAAGAAAAACTTAATTCATTTGCTGACACCAAAGCTTTCATATATATTTTAGATTATAATAATTGGGAGACTTATTATCAAGATTGTAAGATTGATATAGAAAGGATTTTTAATATCATTCAAAAATATAATATTAATTCTGAATTGATAATATTTCTTCATAAAATTGATTTATTTGAAAGAAATAAAGAAAAAATAAACTTTCAAAAGATAAAAAAGAAATTTCTTAAATCAATAAACCTATCTATCATACCAAAAATGTATATAACAAGCATAATGCCTGATTTTATATATTATATGTATAATTCCTTTTTTGAGATATTAGTGAGTTTTTCAACTCATACTCTTGATATTAAAAAAATAATTGATAAAACTCTTGAGAAATATTCAAAAATATTCTGTATAGTTAATAATGTTTCTAAAAGTATTATTGTTCAATCTATTACAGATGATTTTGAACCAGAAATAATAAGTGATATCTACAAGAGAATAGCAAAACAAAAATTGATTTCTGATAAGAGAGGTTCAATTGCTTTAAATATAAAACGAATTAAAGATGTTGGACCAGTGATATCTGATGTTTACAAAGATGAAAAAGAGATCAATCATCCTCTTATTATGAATATAATATATGTTTTTGAGAACCTTGAAAGAAATAAAATTTTTGCTTTAATGAAAAATATAAGGAAAAAAGTTAGTAATTATTATCTAAAATGGGCTGATGAGAATTTATTTGATAAATAAATACTTTAATCAGATGAAAAAATTCATTCTGATAAAATCAAAATCCTTAAATTCAACTTAGCGAAATATTATTATCTTGTTTTAATTATGAGTGATAAGAAATAAAAATTTGCGTATTATATTATTATAATTATAAAGTTATATAATAATAAATCATAAGCAATATATTCTAAATTAAAAAAAAAAAATATTTTAATCTCTTAATTATAGTTGGTAGAAAAATGTCTAAGAAAAAATCCCCTGATGAGAAGGAATTAGATTGTTATAGTAATATAATCAATTTATTTTCAAAATTTGATAAAGATCCAATTACAATGGAGAAATGGAAAGGTAATTTAATTACTCGCCTTATGAATGCATTAAAAGAACCAGAAAATGAAAATTGGTTAAAAAATGCTCTAATTATTTTATTATCATTAGTTGACAATAAACCTTCTGATATATATGAAAATAAAGGAGATAATCTCAATATATTATCAAAAGAAGAAAAAGAACAGATTCTTTTAAAATTAAAAGAAGAATTTATTTCAGATGATGAAAATAAAGACCTATAGATCATTAATTTGTATCGAGTCTTTTAATTTGAATATCTTTTAGGTTCTATATCATAATTTGAGTAGAATTATTATTTGTTTTCAAGTTCAATTTATATTAAATTTTTATATATTTATTAATGTTAATCTTTACTAAATTTTTATATTATTGTATATCCTATTATTTTATAAATAGAGTTTTCTTAGTAGGTAATTCTAATAAAAAATATAATGGATTCCGACAAAATTTCAAAGCTTTTAGAAAAACATTTAAAAGTGATTGGAAAAAGAATAAGATTGGATATTTTAAAACAATTGTATGTTACAGAGAAGAACTTATCTTTCTCTGAGATTCAAAAAGAAATATTAGGATCAGAGAATAATTCCGTTAATTTATCATTTCATTTGAATGTGTTAAAAGAAGTGGATTTTATCGAATCCTCTTCAGATGGTTATTTAATTACAAAATTGGGTAAAAAAATTTTAATAAAAATACTGGATATTGAACAAACTTTAAATGAAGTTAATGAAAAAGTCTTAATTAGAACTTCAAAATATTCTACTGAACCTTTTAATATTGAAAAAGTAAGGGATTATTTAGTTAAAGAAGCGGAGATGGATTCTTTTTTAGCAAATCAAATAGCAAAAGTAGTAAAAAAGAGACTATTAAAAACGAATATAAAATATTTAACTACACCATTAATGAGAGAATATATTAATGGGATTTTATTAGAAGAAGGATTAGAACATTGTAGGCATAAACTAACTAGATTAGGTGTCCCTCCTTTTGATACATTTGAATTATTTCACAATAAATCATATAATCCTGATAAATTTATAAAAAAGCTAGGGTCAGAAGTATCAGAACAGTTTTTATTATTAAACCTTTTACCTAATAAACTTGCTGATCTGTATTTATCTAATAGAATTATATTATTAAATTTAAATTATTGGGCAATCAAACCTCTGAGTATTTTTCTACAATCAAAATCACTTTTACAATATCTCATAGAAACAAACCTAGGTGTATCTTTAAAAAATAAAATAAATAATATTAAATGTTCTAAATTAATTATAGAATTTTGTAAATTTCTTGATTTATTCAATCCGTATTTTTCGAGCAATATTCTATTAGTTAATTTTGAAGAATTTATTGATACTTTCAATTTCCCTGATAATAAATTAAATCATACTATAAATTTATTACTTTCACAAATTTCAAGATTTAATAGGAAAAATACTATCTCAAATATAGAGTTAGGATTAAATTTGAAAAACAATCTAGATAATTATGATACTAATAGATACTTAAAAACAATTCAAAAAATATTTGAGACTAATTATTTTAAAGATATTGAATATTCTCCCTATTTATTCTTTAATTATCTAAATGTAAAAAATCAAGGAATATTAAATGAATTGTTAAATAACTTGGATTTTTTCAAATATTTACATAAATATATATTTTATAATGGTAAAAATAACCTATTAAATTCGAATTTAGTTAGTTTTGGAATCAATAATTCTAAGAATTCTAATAAAATTATTTTAGATAAAATATTAATTAATTTACATTATATTGCCTTGGAAGCACACCAAGATGATGATAAATTTTATGAGATTCTGGAAAATCGTATATACTCCGTATTTGACCTTTTTAAAATTAAAGAATCACTAATGATAAAAAAAATAGGGAATTCGATTGAATGGCAAAAAATAATTGATCACTTTTTTGAATATAGATCAAACTCTTTAGCAAATAATATGATTAAATCTGTGAGTTTTATAGGTTTAAATGAAGCAATAAAACACCATTGTGGTTTAGAATTAGATCAAATTAATCAGAGTGAATTATTTGCTCTGAAAATTATGAAAAAAATGAAAGAGATAATTAATATGAGAAATAATACAGAAAATAATAAATATTGTTTATCTCAACCTCATAATGGTATTTATTTAAAAGAATATTCAATTAATAATAAAATAAAATCAAAAAATAATACTAATCCTTATTCTTATAGAATTATTAGAAAGAATTCTAAATTACCTATAGAAAGACATCTTTCTTTATTTAAGAAATTTAATAAAATCATTGATGGAGGATCTTTATTTGAAATGCCTATTAAATCCAATAAGTCAGATGATTTGACCCTAACTATTAATAAGTTATTGAATTCTAATTTAACTGCTTTTAAATTCAATCCTATAGAATAATTAGTCTTTTAATAATTCCGCTAGAATTGCTTGTCTCATTTTTAATCCATAATATGTCTGTTCGAAATATATGGTTTTTTCTGATTTATCTATATCTGTGGAAATTTCATTAATTCTGGGTAAGGGGTGTAGTAATTTGAAATTGTCTTTTGTTTGGTTAAGATCTTTTTTTGTAAAAACATAAACATCTTTTATTCTTTCATATTCTTCCAAATCAGCGAATCTTTCTTTTTGAATTCGAGTCATATATAAAACGTCTAATATATCTAATATTTTTCTATAGTTGGTGATTTCTTTAAATTTAATTCTTCTATGTTGATAAAGGTAATCCTTATATCTATTTCTCATTTTTAATTCTTCAGGACTAATGAAATATAAACTTACATTGAAATTAGAGAGTAAAATGGCTAAAGAATGCACGGTTCTACCATATTTTAAATCTCCCATGATTCCTATATTTATTCCATCTAAAGTGCCAATTTCTTCTTTTATCGTTAATAGATCTAATAAAGCTTGTGTAGGATGTTCTTTACTACCTGAACCAGCATTTATTATTGGAATACTAGAAAATCTTGCAGCCATTTTAGCAGAACCCTCTCTTGAATGACGTATTACTATACAATCACAATAGTTTTCTACAGTTCGTATTGTATCTGCTAAACTCTCTCCTTTTTTAATTGAAGAGACATCTCCTGATTGAAAACCTATAACATCTCCACCTAATCTATGCATTGCTGATTCAAAACTTAATCTTGTACGTGTTGAGGGTTCAAAAAATAATGTAGCTAAGATTTTTCCTTCAAGTATTTTAGAATTCTTAATATTTATCATTTCATGGCCTTTTTCCAGAAGATATTCTATATCTTCCCTATTAAAATCACGAGCACTTATTATACCATCCTTAAATTTCTCCCTAAACATAAAAAATCTTTTTTTTTCTTTTTGTAATAATTTAGATCACTATTTTATATAATTTTTATTACTAACCATAAGTAATCTGCAGAATAAGTAAAAAAATTTAAAATTTATAATTAATTAATAGCAATAAGTTAATGGAAAAAGATTGAAATAAAAATGAAGTACCCTAAAGAAGTAAATCGATATTGTAAGCATTGCAGAAAACATGTGAAACATGATGTATCTGTTTATAAAAAAGGAAAGGAACGTATGCTTAATCAAGGAAGAAGAAGAGTCGAAAGAAAAAAGAGAGGATATGGATCTTTCCCAAAAGAAATTTTCCATAAGAATGCAAAAATAAATAAAAGAACCCAACTTATGTTTCAATGCTCAGAATGTAGTAAAAAAGAATATGGAAAATCTTACAGAGTTAAAAAATTTGAGATTCAACAAGTTTAACTCATGATTTATTTTATAATTTAAAATATCATTAAATACTCTTTAATTCTTTCCTTAAAATAATCTTTTAAAATTTTCCTAGCCTTAACAGGTATAAATTAGGTTATTTTTATTTTGTTCCCATTACAACTAATGGTTTCATAATAAGTTCTAATTCAGAATATTTCTCTAATTTTTTTCTTATTTCAGGAGTTAATAATTTCTTTATAATGATGTTTTCTTCACTAATGAATTTAATATTCTCAAAATATTTTTTAAAAATAATTTTATACTCATTTAATCTGAGTTTATTCAAATATACATTAGGTTTAAAAGATTTATCTAATAAATGGTCCCAAGGATTATTTGGGTCGAATTTATGACCTCCAAAATATTTTGTATATACATCTATCGCAATATAGAATTTTCCTCCCTTTTTTAAAACTCTTTTTATTTCTTTAACACATTTTTCCACATTTTCAAGATGTTCAAAACTATATATCGAAATTATGAAGTCAAAAGTATGATCTTGAAATTCTAAATTCTCTGCATTCATTTCTATAATATTAAAATTAGCTTTTTTCGAAATATTATTCAATTTTGATAACTTTTTGAAAAAAATGCGGTCAAAAACAAGAGAACGTATAAATGTTTTTAGAAATCGATTAAAACCATTTTTTTTAATAATTGAGATATAGTCTATTAGATTATGCTTTAATAAAATTATATCAAGATCTATCCCAATAACATTATTATTTTTACCTAAAAGGTAAGTATAAGGAAATCTCTGACCACATCCAATATCTAAAATTTTCTTATTTTCCAATTTTTCCTCTAAAATCTCTTGGATTTCTTGATTAAATTTCACATAATTCATATATACGCCTTTTACCTTGCTCTTTGTTAAACAGAGATTTTGTTTGAATAAATTAATAAAATCTTTCAACCTAGAATGTGAATATGTTTTCATTGTATTATAATAACTTTTTTAGAAATTATTCAGATAAGCATATTTTATTTATTATTATCTTTATTTTTTTTTAAATTAGGAAATTTTTGAGGGAAAAATTTTTAATTTATAAATGACCTTAATTCATAAGGAAAGTAAGAAAAATATATTGATGATTAATTTATATGGCTCATAAAAAAAGAATAAAAGAACTTATACCCCAACCAAAAAGTAGATTTTTACGAGTTAAGTGTTTACATTGCGGAAATCAACAAGTTATTTTTGGATGTGCGGCTCAAGATGTTAATTGTGAAGTATGTGGAAAAATAATCCTTCAATCCACTGGGGGTAAAGCACGTATATTAACTAAAATTATAGAAGTATTAACATAAGAAGAAAATTCTTTAATCTTATTTATTTTCATTAAAATCTTATTCTCTACTATAGAAATCATTTAAGAAAATTCACAAATCTATAGAAAAAAAAGTTATAACTAAATATCTTGATATTTTCTACAGTTTTTATGCTTTTTTGATGAAGTTTTTGATTAAATCTTTCTACTAATTTTTGTTTACGAAAATTATAGTACACAAGTGGTATCAAGCTTATGGCCATACCAATAAAAGGAGCAAAAAATATCGGA
>Ga0315549_1005344_pt1 | contig 10504 bp, 13 predicted proteins | sample SalMarSW160200MG_FD_203101 | JGI IMG/M metagenome (GOLD analysis project Ga0315549, IMG submission 203101) | Salt marsh sediment microbial communities from the Plum Island Ecosystem LTER, Massachusetts, United States - Salt Marsh Sediment SW1601-200 ... | reverse complement strand
TTCGCGTGCACCCTCACGGCTGCCCGCGCATGACTCGGGGCCATAATGGAGCAGCTACTCCTTTCATGTAGGGCTCTTTCGTCCCCTACTCTATGCCGGTTTATCCCGGCGCTTTCCGAGCGTCCCCCATTACGGTTTACGGCAGGCAGCAGTTGCGGCGATTCGCATCGCATCAAATAGGATCGAGTGCCTTTCCTGGATACCTCAGCCGGGCGATTCTCACATCCATCCCAAGGACAGCCTAATCGGCAGTGTAATCAGGTCAATGCTGCGTAGGCCAAGAGGCATCGTTAGGATGGTCAGCCGTCATCTGTGAATATCACCACCTCCATCTCTTACCATCAGGCGTAAAGGGGTTCGTCAGATCGAATTCCGGTTCATCCTTCTCGTGGTCATATCTGCGGTATGGCAGCCGGATCTCCTCCAAGACCCACAGAAGGGAAAGCACCACACCATAGCCTCCCAGGGCCATGGAGTGCTCCACAATTTCAGCCTCGCCGTCTACGCCTCCTGCCAGCCAGGCGTAAGCCGGCACTCTCTCCGGCCGCTCGGGCATGTCCACACCGTCAAAATAGTCGAAGGCATGCGTGCAAGGGCTGAGTTTCTCTCCTACCTTGACATGGAAATCGAAACTCCCCGATTTCTTGTACCACCTGATTGTCCCCTCCTTGCAGACAACGATGGCGCAGGCTTCAGAAGAGACCTGCGCATACCGCAGGGCTGTGGCTGTAAGCGTCGTTCTGAATTCACGAGCGATTTCAGAAACAGTGTTCATATTAGGGGACTGGTCTCTGCAATAGCGGGAAAAGATGTCTTGAGGCATCAGGATAGAAGCTGCGAATTCGTTCGCCTCGATTTCCTGCTCTTGGCTCTCATTCCATAGATACATATCCTCCTCGGTGCACAAGACAAGCTGGGAGTCGCTGTGCAGCTCGAAATGCCCAAGCTCGTGAGCGATGGCGAATCTCTTTCGGCCTTCTTCTGGAATCGATCTGTTCACAGTGATTATGCCGATCTTTCCCTTCCGCACCAAGCGGCCCTCTGATCCTTCCAAGCACCTTTCTCTTACCAATGCCCCGCGCTCCATAGAGATATCCCGTATGCATACCTCATCAGGGTTCCTTATTTGCAGGCTTTCGATGATTGCGGCCGCTCTTGCGGATGCCAGCGGTGTATTCATAGCTAACCGTCTTTTTCCTTTTCCAAAAGATTTAGATCTTCCAAATCCTCTATCAGGCTCTCAAGATCATTTTTAGAAAAGGAATCCCGCTTGCGGAAATAGGCCTCTGCATGGGAAAGGGCTCCCTGTCCGTAGCTGCCCATGAGGATTTCTCTGACCTTATCCTTCAGGTCAAGAGCTGCTTTTCCTATCTGCTTGGATTTCAGCATATCTTCTATTTCTGCTCTCCTGGCCTTTGCTTGGTCGCGCCATGCAAGCCGCCTGGCAGCTGAACCTCTTCTTGCAATCTCATCTGCCGCAGCCGTCAGTTCAGCGGTATCAATTCCTAGCTCTTCCAATTCAGAGGCTATCTTTTCCTGGGTGAGCCCCTCAGAGTCGCCCATAAAATCGGTAAGGCATTCTATGAATCCCTTTTTTTTCATTTCTCCCCCTTTCTAATGAGATCCTTAAGCTTGGCAGCCTTTCTGAAAAGCTTTTTTTTCACATTATTTGCCTTGGTCACATCCCAGCCCGTCTGCTCAGCGAGATCCTGGGGCTTGTCGATTCCTTCATCAAAGTACAGCATGAGAGTCTCAAGGTCCTCATCTCCCTCCACCATTGCGTAGAGTTCATCCCTTATGTCGTCTTCATAGGTCTTGTTTTCCCCGGCAATCAGATGCTCCTCTGGATTGGGCGTTTCGCTGGCCCGATCAAATGTGGTCTCTGGCATTCTCCTGGTTTTCTCGTGCTCCTTTGAGGTAAAGAGGTGGTCGATGTCGCTGTCGACTATCCACTTGAGATGGGTGTACAGATTCGGATACTTATCCGGATCCCACTCCCGCACCCCCATCCAGACTTTCTCGATAGCATCGAGGGCCATGTCCTGCGGCGTCTTTCCTCCAGGCAACTGATCAGCGCTTCCGGATTTCCAGGCATAGCGACAGGCTTTCCAGAAGGCGTAGTGCGTCAACCTGAAAATGATGTCCTTCCAGTCTGCACTCTCCAGAAGGTCAAGGACCCTATCCTGTACCATCACCCCTCCTATTTAATTACGCCAGGCTATGGGGAAATTTGCCACTTTCTTTTGGCAATTTTTCAGTTTCGCCGGTCTGTATATAGTAGGAAGCAAATACCAATAATAAGGAGAAACGCGCTATGGAAAGAAATCCATCAGAATCGCAGCAACATCGTAACTTGATTAGCATGATGGCGAATCATTTTAAAAACGAAGGCTTTCGGAACATTCGGGCAGATATTCCGGGCCTTCCTGATCCTGAAGTGATTCACGGGACCAAAAAGAACCATTTGCCTGACCTCACAGCGAACAAGAATGGCACTCACATCATCCTGGAGGCAGAAACATCCGGCAGTATCTTCGATGACCACACTGTCAGCCAGTGGACTTTGTTCGCGGACGCTGCTCAGAAAGCCGGTGGTGAATTCCACGTGGTGGTTCCGAAAGGATCAAGGAGCGCAGCAGAGAAAAGGGCGACCAGTCTCGGGATTCAGCTGGACAATCTCTGGACTTTAGAATATTAGCATAACCCTTCTGCAGCGTCAAGTACGCATGATATCAGGCACTTAAGGAGGCTTTGAAATGGCCAGAAAGACACATCATGTGGTGCCTTCGGGCAGCGGCTGGAAAGTCGTAAAAGGAGGCTCCAAAATGGCTTCCGGGCAGTTCAGTCATAAGCAGGTCGCAGTATCAAGGGCAAGGGAGATCAGGACTGAATATCCCCGCAACGGACACAAATTGATTGACAACATGATGCAGTCAAATTGTTGGGATGTTCCGACAGACCCTCTGGACCAGATCCGTCTGATGGGGTTGCTCACCGGAAGTCACCGAGATTTTGACTCCAAAGCAAAAGCAACATCGAAAGATACCTATGTTTTGATCGATGCGGTCCATAATTTTCCAAATCGAGCCCAACATCCCGATGGTCAACCCCTACACCTTGTTGTGGCCGTGGCTGCCATCATGACTTGTTTGGAGCTGCTGGCATGTCTAGAACGTAAAATAGAGACCTGAAAGCATGTCTGTTTCCTACATACCTGAGTCTGTTAAGTTACGCCTATGGGGAAAATCCGGTGGGCGCTGTCAATACGAAGGCTGTTCTAAGGCTCTATGGATGGACGATCTAACCAAAGCTGAATTCAATACAGCATACATTGCGCACATTGTTGCGGATAAAGCAACTGGGCCCCGAGGCCATTCCGAGCTTTCGGAAAAGCTCAAATCAGACATAAGCAATCTGATGTTGATGTGCGATGAACATCATCGCCTCATTGATAAAATTGATGTTCAAGGCCATCCAGTGGAACGCCTTCGGCGAATGAAAGCAAGTCACGAAGCACGCATCCAACTTTTAACCTCCTTGCAGGAGGATAAGAAGAGCCATGTGCTTCTTTACGGTGCAAATATTGGGGAACAGAATGCCTCCCTTAGCTGGAGGAAAGCTGTTCAAGCCCTGATTCCCATACAGTACCCGGCTGAACCACGGGCCATTGAGTTAAGCCTGGGCAACAGTGCAGTTGAGGATCACACTAATGAGTTTTGGGACATGGAGCGCCGAAATCTCCAACTTCAGTTTAATCGCAGAATTAAGCCAAGAGTTGCCGGATCGGGGGATGTCGAGCACCTGTCCATCTTCGGTTTCGCCCCCATACCACTTCTCATCGAGCTAGGGCGACTCCTTTCAGATATCCATGCCGCAGAAGTTTATCAGCTGCATCGAGAACCACCCGATTGGAAATGGCAGGAAGGACCTGAAATCTTTGACTTCTTTATAGAAGAACCGAGCGTAGCGAATACTACTGTGGCTTTGAACCTTTCGCTTAGCGCCAATATCGATAACTTTCGAATTTCGGCTGTGTTTCCGGGGAAAGATCTGTCAATTTGGCGCATGTACATTGCCACACCCCATAATGATTTTTTAAAGAGCCGGGGACAATTACGACTGTTCCGGCAGCAATTCCGGCTCCTCTTGGACCGCGTCAAGGCTCGTCATGGCCAGGATATGGTTCTCCATGTATTCCCAGCCGTCCCGGTTTCGGTTGCAGTGGAGATTGGACGTGTGTGGATGCCCAAGGCGGACTTGCCGCTTTACATATACGACCAGAACCGGAAGCTGGGCGGATTCACGAAAGCACTAGCATTACCAGAGAACAAGAATAAGGGGGACTAAAAAATGGTATCAGAACGCCGTGATGAATTCAGCCGGTTTCTTCAGGGATTGGCGGAAGAGTTGGATATTTCCGAGACCCAGTATGAGGCTGCCGTCAAGCACTATGAAGCGGTTGGAGATTGGTTGAACAAAGAAGATTCGCCGATTGCTGCACATGATCCCCAGATCTTTCCGCAAGGTTCCTTCCGGATAGGTACGATTATCAAGCCCATCAATGACACCGACGACTATGATATCGATCTCGTGTGCGAGATAAAAAGGCTCAGCAAGCAGTTTGTAACTCAAAAGCAGCTTAAAGACATGGTTGGCGACCGTCTGAAGGCGAACGAACGTTATCAAAAAATGCTTGAAGAAAAAAATCGTTGCTGGAGACTGCAGTACGCTGATTTAGCGCGCTTTCACATGGATATTCTTCCGGCCATTCCAGATCACGACACCAATGGGATTGCTCGCATAATCGGCGTGAATCTTGCCGCCACTGCTATTCTCATCACCGACAAAGACTTGCGGGAATGGCAACGCAGCAACCCCATTGGATACGTCGAATGGTTTAAGGGACGCATGCGTGTTCAGTTTGATGCGCAACGAATGCTGTTGGCTGAGTCAATTCGAGCAAACGTCGAAGAGATTCCTGAATACAAGGTAAAGACAACGCTGCAGCGTTCGATTCAGATCCTCAAGCGGCATCGGGATATTATGTTTGAGGGCGATCAGGACGATCGCCCGATATCAATCATCATTTCCACCCTTGCCGCAAGGGCATACAACAATGAAGCCGACCTTGTGGATGCACTGCAAAATATTGTCAACCAGATGCCTGGTTTGATTGAGCGTGATGAAGAGGGAAACGCGCTCGTTGAAAATCCGGTCAACCCACTCGAAAACTTTGCCGACAAATGGAAAAAGCACCCAGAACGGGAAGCCAAGTTCCGGCAGTGGTTGCATCAGGTCCAGGACGATCTGGATTCCGCACTCCGCGCCGATGGCCTGCTTGATATGACCGAGGGACTCAAGCCCCGGTTTGGCGACCGCATCGTCAACGACGCGGCTTCGAAAACCTTAACAACTCATAATAGCTCAATAAAAATCGCTGCATCGGTCGCCCCGAGCATCCGCATATCCAAGCCCAGCAAGCCATGGGGGCGTATGGCTTGAATAACGGCAGGGAAACACTGATAAGGCAGCAGTTCATGGAATTAGTCCAATCTTTTCCTGGGCTGAAGCTTTGCCAGGATACCCCTGGGCGTTGGGTGATTCGGGGTACGCTATCTTTCTCTGCCACATTTCAAGGCGTGACCATCTCGGACGCGTTCTCAGTATTTATCTTGCTGCCCAATGATTATCCGGAATCACCGCCTGTCGTTCAGGAGACCGGCAGTCGCATCCCTGCCAACTTTCATCAGTATGGCGACCGTACCCTTTGCCTTGGCGCACCGACCGAAGTCAACCGACGCTTCAAAGCAGATCCCAGGCTTATATCCTTTGTCGGGACACTGGTAGTCGAATACCTTTACGGCTACGCCCATTTTGAAAAAACAGGTACATTACCTTTCGGAGAGCTCTCTCACGGGTGCCAGGGGATTCGTGAGTATTACCAGGAGGCCTTCAGCACCGATGATGTTCGGATTACACTGGCGCTGCTGAAGGTGCTTTCCGATGGCGCATACCGAGGGCATCACGCCTGCCCATGCAATTCCGGAAAGATCTTGCGGAAATGCCACGGACCGGTACTGCTCGAGCTTTTAAAACATCAACCGAAGGAAAGGTTCCTACTGGATGTCACCAACATTCTCTACAGCTTGAATCATAATGAACTGGAAGACTTTAACTGGGATCTGCTGCCCAAACAGTTGAAGCGCGAACTTGATGCAATGGCGCGCGAGAGAGCCAAGCGGGAGAAATGCGCATAACTATGATGGCTTTTATCGTTCTTGGGGATGTTTTTCGCGTCGCCAGTCGGACTTCCATAGTGGGATGGAGCGAGGAAGTTGTAGTCTTATCGGAGTTAGAATCGAACTACAGTTATGCGACATAGGATGAGGTTCAGATATCTGCTATTGATGCCAGAATTACCTATTTTTCCTATACTATCCTGAGATCACAGTTCTGAAACCGACAAGCTTTTGATTTAGAGAAATAAAGCCGCATACAATATGTTGTATATGACCCTTTCAGTTCGAAACCTTCAGCTTCTGCTATTAATCATAACCCATACCATCCTCTGAAGGCTTTGCAATACTGTTTTTAATCTATGCTTTGAACTGTGAAAATGCCGCGGCTCCCAGTTTGCGCTCCTTACCTTCCTTGACAGGACGTTCTGGTTACATCCCCCTTGACCTTGATATCTTCCCAAGCAAGGAGGTGGGGGTCAGACTTTTCGTATTGAAATCTTGAATCAGATCTCATGGGTATTCTTTCTTACCCATTGCGGCATATTCCTTATCCTCCACCAGCTCCGCATCCACAATCTCCGCAATGGCTTCAATCGTCTCAATGGCAGAGAGATCTTCAAGCTGAAGGTTTTCGGCAGCGGAAATACGACGGGCCTGAAGCTCGCTTGCCTTTACAATTTGAGCCTGAATGGTCTTCATCCCTGTATAGTCCCGGACGGCTCGAAATCGGCGTTCTCCTGCAATCAGTTCATAGCGATCCCTTTTAGGACGGACGACAATCGGCTCAATTAGTCCCTCGCTTTGAATGCTCACCGCAAGTTCTCTCAGTTTATTCCCATCAAAGTGTCTGCGATGTTGATAAGGAGAGGGATCGATCTTTTGGAGGTCAGTGACGGCTTGTCTATAATCGAGCTCACTGGGTGGTGTTTTTGACATGGCATGAACAGAGAGAAAAGGGCTTGCAATTACCCATATTTATTGTCAAAATAATCAGAAAATTGCCAGATAGTCAATCCTTTATTTAAGGAGGTAATGATTATGCGCCTAATTGAACCCGCCTGCCATAGCTCACAACAGATCGGTTAATTAACCGGCAATTTAACAAGCAACACCGTTGAGTCTTCTTTGGTTTGGGGGAAGGCATAGCGGGCAGGCCCGCCTGCCATAGCTCATAGTTGTCCAGTTAGCAATCAGCGAGTTTACCGAGAAACACAGTGGAGTCTTCTTTGGCATGGGAATCAGGCATAGCGGGCAGGGAAAGTCCGAATCCAAATCTTGGGCGGGTGAAAAAAACCTGTGGACTCAGGGCAAATCACTCGGAATGAAACCAGCTATTCATTGAGGCAATTAAAATACAAATTGCTCTCATTTACCCAAGATGCCAAGTCGCCTGAAAAGGGGATGAGGTTTTGACTACCAAACGCTAGAGCTTTTAACTATGGCCCTGAAACGCGCGCGGAGGTGATAAGAGTTGCGGGCAGCAGGTTTCTGCTGGCCAGCGATGGTGTTATGTGCTGTACTAAAGGTATAGGGAAAGATGGAGATGAAGTATAAGACTCTCAACGAGTTAAAAGAGGCCCTTGATGTAGCTCCCCGCAGCAAGCTGCGGCGTATCGGAGCGAAATTGCGTCGTAGCCAACCCGTCTTCGCTCTAGAGAGCTTCGACGCGGTTCGCCTCACCATTCATCCCTCTAGCAAGCTGTAGGGTATTCTGGCGAAGTCGAATAAAACAGAAGAGTGGGCGGTCGGGACGGCTGGATTTGAACCAGCGACCCCAGCGTCCCGAATACAGTCGTTGCATGTAACTTATTGAAATTATTTGGCAGTTAACTGCCTGTAAATGCTACTTTTCGGCAGTTTTTGAAAGTTTTCTGTCACGTTTTACTGTCACGTTTTGGGAAAAACGTGACACGTTGAAATCAGGATTATCAGACATTTTTTAGTTAAATGGGGTGCAGAGATTTTACCCTCTGCACCCGGTTAATGGTTATTTCTTTTTGTGTATTTTCTTGTGAGTCTTTTTGTTGACCAACTTAACATTCCTGAGGGTATCAGAGCCACCTTTGCTTAGAGGTTTTGGGTGGTGTACTTCTTTACCCCTAGGCACCTTGTCCAATCCTTTCTTCTGAAGAAGCTTCCTCTTACCCTCTCCAGTTCTTTTTGTTGTTCTTGCCATCTGGCATAAAATTCCTCTTTAAGAGTTAATTTTAAAGTGGAAACCGAACGGACCGGAAATCCAGTTCCACACCCTAACCTGTTAAACAATCAGCCTAATTCTTCTTTTTTCTTAAGCGTATCGCTATCACATTGCCATTCTTTGGATATACCCTCTTGCCTGTTCTCCAGTGTCTGAAGTACTTGCAGAAGATAACCACTACAACATCACGTCGCGACAATTAAAAAGGCCTCCTTTCTACCCAGCCGATTTTAGGACTTGACAGGAGGCCCAAAAGTTGTTACGTTACGAAACTTGTGATGGTAAAGTAACCCGGTCCAACTTAAGGGCCAACCATCTGCAACAGCTAGACTAGGATAGCTGTTGCGCCCCAATGAGCCACCAGGTTCTGCACAGCCTGCAGCCTGTGTGGCTCACCTATTAATACAATACCACAATCACCTGCAATATTCAACACAAAAGTTACCTGCCTTGCTCATTTTTTCTTTTTCCTCAAATCAACAACATATAGCTTATTTTCTTTATCGTATTCGAGGTCATATTTAGTCGTTTCGCTAAAGTCGATTTTATAATGCTTCAGAAATGCCAAAGCAGATATTGAAGTTCCGGCTCCTTTCCTTGTAATCATCTTACTGATTCCTTCAGATTTTTCATCATTTGTAAATTCAACACCTATTTTATCGTTTTCTTTATCGTAATAAAGAGCAGCATACTTATATTTCCCAAGACTGAATTCATCTAATGCCCCCTTATTAAAACCAATTTGTCCCCTTGACCATATTGACACTTTTGGAGTGTCTACCCTTCCTCTAGTACGAGTAAATTTTTCAAACGCCATAATTCATCCCTCCTTTCTAATTTGTTACTATAATGCCTAAAAATATTAATGTCAACAATTTTTAATCTTTAACTCTCACAAAGCACAACCCTCTGCTTAAGCTGGAGGATAAGCATATGTAATTCCTAGAAACTTAAACCAAGATACTGCGGGCTTTATCGCACAGAGAAACCGAGTTCGCATTATCTTAATTTGCTAGCTCAGCGTGATAAGTGGTTATTGTTGAATTAAACGCTTTTGCCTTTTAACCACCTCTTCTCCCTTTCTCTACCTAGCTCCTTGATATGTGCTAACTCGCATTCAGAAGAGCAGAACCTCTTACTACTGCCTAGCTCGCTGTCTATCTCTTTCCCGCATGTGTAGCAGTATCTCCTCATAAGCTATTATTAGATATCGCATATATTTAAAGCTAACGGTGAAATATATATAACGCAGAACAGTTAAGAATTTAAATAGCGTTAATCAATTAACATATGGGTGATTATGATTGCTTACAGTCGGCGAACTCTTCGCTGGGATAGGGGGAATCGGCCTCGGTTTGGAGATGACGGGAAAGTTCAAGGTGGTCTGGGAGGTGGAAAACGATGAGTACTGCACAAAAATCTTGGAGAAGCACTGGCCTGAAGTCCTCAGGTTCGGGGATATAAGGCAATGCAGAGGTGAAGTGGCCAACCCCAAAATCCTCGGATGCGTTGATGGGTCAGACAGCAAGAACATCGGGAAGGCCAATAGAGAACGCATCTTCAGACGAGAGTTCACGTTCACGAGATAATATCCTCCCGCATGCCGATGTCATCACGGGTGGCTTCCCGTGCCAGGACATCTCGAATGCGGGCAAGAGGAAAGGCATACAGGGAAGCCGGTCGGGACTATGGTTTGAAATGGCGAGGCTGGTCAGTGAGATACGACCCAGATACTTCCTCATGGAGAATGTCTCAACTCTCCTTCCTAGGGGAATCGATACCGTTCTCGGCGACTTGGCCTCGCTCGGGTATGATGCGGAATGGGACTGTATCCCCGCTTCCGCCGTCGGTACCCCTCATCAGAGGGACAGGATATTCATTATTGCCTACCCCCGCGGCCCAGGAGCCGGGTTGGAAGAACATAGAAATTGTGTAAAGGGGGACTTTGGTTCCAAAACGACTTGAAAATATAGTATAAAGGGGATAGGCTTTTTGTATGCCACGACAGCCAAGACTTGATGCTTGCCTGCCTCTGGCAGGCACCCGGTGCCTTACATCATGTGATGGG
>Ga0315549_1005343_pt1 | contig 10513 bp, 11 predicted proteins | sample SalMarSW160200MG_FD_203101 | JGI IMG/M metagenome (GOLD analysis project Ga0315549, IMG submission 203101) | Salt marsh sediment microbial communities from the Plum Island Ecosystem LTER, Massachusetts, United States - Salt Marsh Sediment SW1601-200 ... | reverse complement strand
AATGTTAGTGATAAAAATGCATAAATTGATTTATTTTAGAATATTTCTCCTAAAATTATAATTTAATAAAAGAATATATTCTTCCATCACTGAATTTTGTACGCACCCTAAGTTTTATCAATATATATTATGGAAATTTAATATTCTTGGTAATTCATTTCTGCATGAAAAATAAAATTCATATATTTGTTAAAAAAAGTTTTTTAAAATAAAATTAACATTTTCTTAATACTATTTAGTTGATACATAAATTTATTCAAAATAGTTTATTTTATAATATATAACAAAATATAATATTAAATTATGAAGCTTTTTGGTCTTAATCTTGGAGGATTTTTTTCACAGGTGGAAGCATTTTCTAAAGTTCATTTGAATACATTTATAACCGAGGAAGATGTAATTAGAATCAAAAATTGGAATTTTAATTGTCTAAGGTTGCCTGTAGATTATTTTTTTCTTGAAAATCAAGAAGAACCCTATAATATTATTGAAGAAAGAATAAGCAAAATAGAACAAGTATTACACTGGGCCCAGAAATATGATACTGAACTAATTTTGGATCTTCATAAAGCTCCTGGACATACTTTTGATACTAGAGAAGATAAAATAAATAATATCTGGGATAAAAATTCATTAAATAGAAAAAGATTTTTAAAAATATGGGCGTTTATAGCTAAAAGATTCAGAGATCAAAAAAACATAATATATGAAATACTAAATGAACCGATAGCACCACAAAATAGATTATGGTATGATCTTGCCGAAGAAGCAATAAAAACAATAAGAACAATAGATACAGATCATGATATTATTATAGAATCTAATTTATGGGGAGAGCCAGGAAATTTTAGTGATATCCCAAAATTCTCTGATGACAATATTATTTATAGTTTTCATTATTATGAACCGCATTGGGTTACACATCAAATGGCTGAATGGATTACATTTTATTTACGAAATATACATAGAAAAATTGAAAAATATCCTGGATATTATGAACTTTCAGCTGATAAATTTAAGCAATTAAAGGATCATGCTCTTTTAGAAAGAGTTAAAAACGAACTTGGAAAGTGGGATAAAGAAAGAATGGAGTCTTCTCTTGAACCTATATTAGAATTTAGAGATAAATATAATGTCCCAATATTATGTGGAGAATTTGGATGTATTGCTAAAGCAGATCTAATAACAAGAAAAAATTGGATTGAAGATTTAATGTCAATCCTAAAGAAAAATAAGATATCTTATACATATTGGACTTATAAAAATATGGACTTTGGCATATATGACTTTACAGAAAAGTATCAGGACAATCCAAATTATCAAAATGAACAGAGGATTGATGAAATGACTTTAAATGTTCTTAAAAATGCAATTTTTTGATAAATAAAAAGAAAAAAAAATTAATTTCATCCAAAGGTTTTCATTTTAGTTATTTCAGTTATATTCATATTCTTTACTTTTCTAAATTGAATGAATAAAACAACAAAAAGTATTGCTAAAAGATTTATTCCAAGATAAAGGTAGCTAATTGGATAGATGTGAGAATGAATTCCCATCATTTCATCCCCGTAAGAATCAATTAGAATAGATGTTATGAAATTTCCTAAAATAATTCCAATAGGGATTGAAATCACAAAATAGACAAAGACTTCTTTCAAAATACTGCGTTTAATTTCAAAATCAAATAATCCTAATGCTTTCATGTTTGCATAGTCTTCTATACGATACTCTACTAAATTTTTTACTATAGTTCCAAAAATTAATAATCCAAATAGTGTAAATATAATTCCAAATGCTATCGTGAAAACATTAAATAATTCGGAAGTTTCTTTCAAAGTTTTTTCTATATCATCTTTTAATACTACTTTTTGAACATAGTCTAAATCCTCAGTTTGAATTAGTGCATCTGTATTATTTGAAGCAATTGTAAAAAAAATAGTATTAACTTTATTAAAATATCCTAATATTTCTTGAGCCGTTTCTATATAAAGATATATTGAATTAATTGCAAAATCATTTATAATCCCAGTAATTTTAAGACGATATGCTTCTGTATATGAGTGATTTTTAACGTATAAATAACCTCCAACATTTACAGAATATTTGCTAATAATATCTTTTGTTATATAACACTCTCCTATATTTGAAATTCTTTTACCATTTTGTAACTCAAATGAATGCATTTTTGAACCATTTTCATATGCCATTAGATGTAGGTAATTATTAAATTCACTTGAATTATCTTTATTAAATAAAACTAGCTCTGAGATACCTAATTCAAAATTATCTATGCTTGATAATGCTGTGAAATTATCATTTATCAGGTTAGTTTCAGTATAATCCCATGTTGTCGCTACTCCATCCCATTTTTCAATCTTATTAATTTTGTAATCTATTGAGTAATCAATACTATCTGGTAAACTATATGCAAAAACTAAAAAGCATGATGATATAATTAATGCTGAAAATATAAAGAATAGATATAATTTTTTTCCTATAATTTTCCGTAGATTGTAACTTGTAAAAGGATGTATATAGTTTTTTAGTTTTAATATAATTTTTTCCAAAAAAGGTGTTTTATCTAAAAATTTCGTCTCATGTTTTAATGATTGTTGAATATCCATTTTGAAAGATTTCATAACAACGATAATAGTAGTTAATAATGAAAATACTAGCATTGCTAACCCTATGATAAAAATATTTAAATATGTAAAAGAAACCTGTGGAAAAAATGGAATTCCCATAATTGTTGCGATATATTGACTTATAGGAATTCCAGATAAAACACCTACTATTCCACCAAGAATTAAAGAAAGCGTAAATAAAATCAAATTAAAAATTAAATAACTACTAAGTATCTCTCTCTTTTTTGCGCCCAGACCTTGGAAGACTGAAATTGATTTTAGATCAAATTCGATAAGACGGTGAATTACGCTGATTAATACAATTAGAGATCCAGCGATAAAAATAAACACAAATGTCAACAAAAATTGACGATCTCCCTCTTCATCTTCTCTCATTGTCTTTAAAAAAGGACTTTCATCCTGACTTAACACTTCATGTACATATAATCCTAAATTATCATTTATTACCTTTTCAAATTGTTCTTGAGTTATACCTGATTTCAATTTGTACAATATTTCATTGATAATTATCTCACTCAAAGGGATGAAATTATCATTTAGATAAATTATATCAACGTATAACACAGGAAATGGCTTAAAAGATGGAAATGCAATACTCTCAACTAAAGGATAATATAAAAATTCAGTATTAAATCCAATATCTTCTACTGAGATTATCTTTTCTTTGGAGCCAAATTTAAGGGTTATTTCCTGTCCAATTTTTATATTTTTTTCCTTTGCAAATGAATAATCCAAACAATATTCATAATTTCTAATATAATGCTTATTTTCATCAACTAGTGCGTTTATATGTATTGATCTAGAGAGATTTATTCCTATAATTAATCCATCATATTCAATTCCTTTTATTTCAAATTTCATACCAAGGATTGCTCTTGTTTCATGAAATTCTATATAATCTTTCGTGAAATTATTCATGATTGGATTTACAAAAGAAGCATTGATTGGATCTGTATAAATAAATCCATCTGTAAAATTCGTTAATTCAATTGTTTCTTCGATTATTCTATGTCTTGCATCTTGCATGTCAAACATTAGACTTCCAAAACCAATACTGAAAAGCATTAATAAAACGATTGGTATGACTTTTCTTTTATTTTTAGTAATAGTCCGATATCCTTTTTTCCAAATAAACCATTTTGACATTTTAATAATTATCCCTCTCTTATTTTTGATAATTCTTATTTATATATATCATAATGAGCTTTTTCTTCTTCTTTAATTAATTTTCCATCTCGAATATGTATATGATTTTCCGCATACTTATCAGCCATATCCTCGTCATGAGTAACTATTAATATTGTTTTTCCATAATCTACAGATAATGATTTTAATAATTTGTAAATTTCTTTACTTTTTTTAGTATCTAAGTTTCCAGTTGGTTCATCTGCCAAAATTAAAAGTGGATCTTTTATTAAAGCTCTTGCTATGGCCACTCGCTGTTGTTCACCACCAGACAATTGATTAGGATAATTTTTTAATTTATTTCCTAAACCGAATTCCTTCAAAATAACCTTAGATTTTTCTCTTGGATTTGAGCTATTAGAAAATCTTGCAGCTAATTCCACATTTTCTAAAGCTGTTAAAATAGGTATTAAGTTATAAAATTGAAAAATAATTCCAATTTTCTCTCTACGATATTGTGTAAGTTCATCTTTAGAAAATTTCGTAATATCCTTATAGATACGATTATAATCAATTAAGACATTACCTTTATCTGGTGAATCAAGTCCACCTAACATATTTAATAAAGTTGTTTTACCACATCCAGATGGTCCAAGAATCATTTTAAAAGCACCTTTTTCAATAGAAAGACTAATCCCATTAAGTGCATTATATTCAATATTACCTGATTTATATGACTTATATAAATCTTGAACAATTATTTGATAATTCTGAGAATTATTTATAATTTCTAAATCACTTATTTTGTCCATAAGATCCTTAATTCTCTTTTTCTTATTTAAATTTCTTATATAATTAGTTATGCCTAATAATAATTATCTTATATGATTTAAATACTTTTTGATATATAATTCTTAAGATACTTTGATTTATCCCAAAGCTAAAATTTTCAATATATTATTTTGTCGTCTATAGATAAATTTCTTAAAATGATTTAAATTTTTAATAGAATATAATGACAATTCAATTTGATGAGAAAGATGTAAAAATAAAGTTAGCCATTCAAAGAAATAATTTAATATTCCCGTGTGATTTGTAATTAATGAGAATAATTGAGTGATATTAAAAGAAATATAACTCATGGAATCAATTAGACTTAATATAGCATGAATCGTTGGTTTCTTTGATATTTTTAATGTTATAAACCCATAGAGTAAATTAAATAACAATCCTCCAAAAAAGTCAAAATTTGCAATAATATTATGCAAAAGAGGTAGATTTAATGGAGATATCCCCACAAGAATTAATCCAAATGAGTTGGAAATTGATGAACTTTGAATAAGAATTAAAATGAATTTAGAACTGAATTTCTTTTTTAAATCAATGATTAATATAATTATGAAAAAAAAATATTATAATTCCTGAAATAGGTAATCCTAGATTAAATATAATTGATGATCCATTTTCTCCAATGCCTAGATTACTAATCCATCGATAAAAAATGTTAAAATTCGGATCTGATTGATTAATTAACAAATAACTAATTAAAATCGATAATCCAAACGTAATTAATCCAAAGGTAATTGATCCAATAAAACCAAAAGAATTATAGGGAATTTTATTTGAGACTTATTTAAAGAGGTCACCAAAATAAAGTTTCTTATTAACAGCTCTATGTTGACCTTTTTTAAGAAATAATCTATCTATCTTTTCGGAAGGGATTTCTTTTTCACTAATTAAGAAATATTCAATATTAGGGTACAAATTTTCATAAACAGAAACCATATTATCTATCATTTTTTATATATATGTTTCCCGAGTTTCAAATATTGTGAAATCATAATAAAGTATTATTTATAATTATAGGTTGGGTCTTCACAATGTTTGAAACTTAAAAAAGATTTTTATAAAAGAATTACTATTATTATTATGAAATGATGGATAAAAATGATGATGAATCTAACAATAGAATATTTGATAAAAGACTCAGAAAATTTGAGAATAAAATCGTAAATTTTCTACTAGATATTGGACAACAAAAAAGAGTTAATCCAAAATTTTTAGCTCTATCAATATATCTTTTAATTCATGGAGAATTGACCCAAAAAGAATTAAAAGAGTTAACAGGATTTTCTGCAGGTACTATCTCAACCTATCTTTCAGTTATGTTAGGTTTTAATTACTTTAGTAAAAAACTTATTCCAAATACACATACATATATTTATTATTTTTCTGGAGATATTGATATGATAGGGACAAGAGGATTAGAAATTGGATTAAAAAGTTTCGCGTTATCTATAAGTTTTCTGAAAAATAAAAAAAAATTATTAGAAGATCTTTCAAAACAATCAAAAAATGGAGCAAACCATATTTCACAAAGAATTGATGAAATTATAAACGTTTTTAAAATATATGAAGAATTATTTCCAACAATAGGTCAACAAATTAAATTAGAGACAGAAAAATGAAAGAGATATTATTTGATCCCGATATATATAAATTAGAAGATGAAATATTGAATCATCTTATTGGATCTCCTTTATTTGCTAGTAGAGATGCTTATTTTACAAAGATTTTAGGTCTATTTATCACAAGAAAATATCTAACTCAGAAAACTATACAAAAAATAACAGGATTATCTGCCGGTAAAGTCTCTGAAGAAGTGAATAATCTTGTAGATATGGGATTAATAAATAAAAAAGAAGTATCAAAAAAGGGAAAAATAATATATTATGCTGAAAATGCAGGTCTTATATTTCTAAAATGGACAAAAAATATAATAGAGAGATTAATAAAATGGGAAAAGGAGCTGAATAATATTAATTCAGAATTGGATTATAAAGAAGAAGTATTAAAACCCTTAAATGGATATTCTCGTTTATATAATCTTAATAATCTCTTTTTAGAAATGATATCTTCATATAAAAAATCATTGAACAAATTAAATGAATATGTTAAGAAACTTGAATGATTATTTATTATTATTATAGATAGAAAAATCGGTAAAATCTGTTTTTTGTTTTTATCTTACTGACTTTTTAGATAATTATAAGATTATTTATTAAATTGAAATTATATAATATTGATAATAGATGACTAAAGCTTGTAATGAATGTGGTTTCTTATTATCTCCTCATCAACCTATAGCAGAAAATAATAAATTATTAATATGTCAAGAATGTTTAAGAATAGTATGTATCAAATGTGCTAAGAAAAAAAGAAATCGTTGTCCGAATAAAAAATGTAAATCAAAAATATTAAGGGAATTAACTTTAGAAGAGTTAGATTGAAGAACTTATTAAAGCAATATGGTGTAAGAAATGAAACATGCGTTGGATAATTGGGATTCATTATCTTATGATGAGCAATCTAAAATGCAAGATAAAAAGATAAAGTTAATGGTCCAAGAAATAGCGAGATATCATCCTGCTTACAAGAAAATAATTAAAGAGAACAATATAGATCCACTTACTATCAATTCTGTTGATAATTTTATAATAAAATTCCCATTTACGATTAAAAAAGATATTGCACCTATAGATGATAATCCATTTATACCTTCTTATTACATTATGCAAAAAATTGAAGACCCCTCATATAAACCGCAGTTTATGATCGCTACAACAGGTAGGACAGCATTCAGTACTCCTTTCTGGTATTCTAATTGGGATATGGAAAATATTATGATACCTGTTGCAAAAAGATTGTCTGAAGTAACTGGAATGGATAAGAAAGATATTATTATCAATTCATTTCCTTATTCACCACATCTTGCATTTTGGTTGGTTTATTATGCAACTACGGGTAATGGACTCACAGCAATCCATACAGGAGGAGGAAAAATTCTTGGTACTCAAAAAATAGTGAATTTAACAATGATGATGAAAGGTACAGTTTTTATAGGAGTTCCAGGATATATTTATCATTCATTTAAGACCGCGATTGGATATGAACATTATTTAAAGGACATTCGTTTGTTAATCACAGGAGGAGATAGATGTAATTTCACTTTCAGAAAAAGAATAATAGAATTATTAAATTCGATGAATGCACAAGATCCAAGAATTTGTGCTGCCTATGGTTTTACAGAATCAAGGATAGCACCTCTCGAATGTCCACATCCAGAAGGAATCGATGGTGAATTAACAGGCTATCATACTTATCCCGATTTAGAGCTTTGGTATTGTATAGATCCTAAGACAGGTGAACGAGTAGGACCTGAAGAAAAAGGAGAGTTGGTCTGGACAGCACTTGGTGGTCGTGGGACAATTGTTATGAATTATCGTACAGGTGATATTGCTGAGGAAGGAATCAGATATGAAAAATGCCCATATTGCAAAAGAAATGTTCCAATCATTTCCTCAATGATTAGTAGAATATCTGAAATAAAAAAGGTGAAATTTGATAAAGTTAAAGGTACATTAATAGATTTAAATCAATTTTATGACATTATGCCAGAATATGAGAATATTGATGAATGGCAGATCATACTTAAGAAAGGAGACTCGATGATGGATGAATTAATAATTAATATAAGTCTAAAAAAAAGAAAAAAAGAAAAAAAAAAAGGAAATATTATTGAAGATTTATCAAATTATATTAAAGATAAGATGGAATTATCTCCAAATATAATTACTATAATGAGTTCAGATGAAATTACACGATCTTTAGGAATGGAGACTCAACTGAAAGAAAAACGTATTTTAGATTTTCGTCCAAAATATTAAGTTAATTAAAGGGAGAAAATAATGATTATATTATTTTGGGTTCTATTTATAGCATTTCTATTATTAATCATATATTTCATCTTAATGATTTTTAAGATGAATTCAGATAAAATTAATAAAAGATGGGATAGAGTTATAACACATAATTTAGAGATAAAGAAAATCCAAATAAATGATTCAGAGGGAAATTTAATTAATTGTTATTTATATACATCATCAGATTTCTTAGATTCTAATAAAATGCCAGGGGTAATTATTCTTCCAAGAAGGGATAAAAAATATCCATTTTTTGAGCATTGGGGTGCTCATTTTGCCTTACAAGGATATCCAACCTTATGTGTTGAGTTATACAATAAAAAATTAAGTAGAGCTGAATTTATAAAAAAAAATCGTAAGATTATGCCGAGGATTAAACAATTATTATGGCAAAATGATAGAGTTGATAAAAATAATCTAATTTACTTCGGTATTGATTATGGAGCTGAAATAGTTCTTCTTGAAGGATTGATAGATGAGGATGTTAAAATTATTTGTGGAATTTCATTGTATTTAATTGATAAAAATAAAATTGAAAAGAGGAATAATTCGGATAAGGTGTATTTAGCTCATTGTAAAGATGATAAAATCGTTCCATTTTCAGATTTTGAAAAAAATAGGGATCTTTTAGCTTTAAAAAAAAACAATCTTCTAATTCTTGATTTTGGTGGGCATTATCTATTGAGTATGGAGCATAGTGTAGCTGCATTTTTCAGTATTAAAATAAAGCAAAAGCTTAATCCAAAATATAAACAAATTGAAAGAAAAAAAATATATGAAAAATAATGAAGAAAAATATACAATATTTTTTAGAAGGGATAACTTGGGAAGGTATTAATTGGCATAGTAAATATCTTAGAAATTTAATTCTTAAATATATCCTCTTTTTTACAATACCTCAATTTTTTTTTTGGTTACCATGTGTAGTTCAAATGTTATCATTAGATTTAAACTTGGGATGGGAAATAAATGGTCTTATTTGGCTTCCTAGCCTACTTTTAGGAGTTATTTATTGTTTGATGGGATTTATGGCGATAATTTGGTCTTTTAAAAGAATTGATTATGTAATGGGTCGAAAATTATATGATTTTAGCTCAGAACAAGTATCTTTAGAAAAAATTAAAATTCCAATTGGAGGAGGCAATTATTTACCTGGAGAACTTGTAAAAAGCCCCTCTACACCTAGGGAAAATTCCCCTGTATTAATTATGTGCCATGGTTTGAATAGTATAAGACAGAACTATTACTCATTTGGTATTCCTTTATCTTTTATTGGTTTTACTGTATTATTTTATGATTCTAGAGGACATGGGGAAGCAAATTTTGGCAATAAATGGGACATGGGATATATCATTGAAGAATTTAGTAATGTTGTAGAATTTATTGAAAAACGTGCAAAAGATGTCGGAGATGTGAATTCAGACGAAATAATTGCATGGGGTATATCTCAAGGAGGTGGAATTGTGTTAAATGAAGCATATTTAGATCACCGAATAAAATTTGTTATGGCTGCAGCCGCCTGGGCAGATCTTCAAATGACAGCAACAAGAAAATTAAAAATTGGGATTTTCAGAAGAGAAAAATTAATGAAAGCAGGATATGAATTAATTGGTATAAATCTTGAACCTACTAATCTACAAAATAGAATAGTATCCCCAATTTTAAATTCATTTAATAAAAGAAAAGGATTTTTCGATCATCCTGTATATTGGGATGTTGATAATAATTATCGCGTTATGCTTGCTCACTGTAAAGATGATGAGATAATTAATTATGAAAATTTTGAGATAAATAAAAAATTCCTTAGTTTAAACCCAAAAAATTATATCTTTTTTGAAAAAGGAAACCATTCATTTGCAGGTATGGAAACAGCACTAATTGGTAAAATGCTTCTATGGTTATGGCAAAGAGGTTATTAATTAGGTTTATAAAATAAAAAAAAATCGATTTAATAGAAATGATATTCTAATTCTTACATAT
>Ga0315549_1005341_pt1 | contig 10519 bp, 12 predicted proteins | sample SalMarSW160200MG_FD_203101 | JGI IMG/M metagenome (GOLD analysis project Ga0315549, IMG submission 203101) | Salt marsh sediment microbial communities from the Plum Island Ecosystem LTER, Massachusetts, United States - Salt Marsh Sediment SW1601-200 ... | reverse complement strand
GTCTTGCCCCAAGCCCCTCCCCTGCCCAAAGGGGGGTTCTCCGATATTCTGGAGAAGGAGCTTAGCTTCCTCATCTTCGGGGGCAAGGGAGGGGTGGGCAAGACCTCAATTGCCGCCGCCAGCGCCCTCCATTTAGCCCGACATAAGCCGGATAGGAAGGTCCTCGCCTTCTCCACCGACTCCGCCCATGCCCTCTCCGACAGCTTCGAGCAGCGTATTGGCAACCAAATCACCCCGATTTCGGGTATCGATAATCTCTACGCCCTGGAGATTGATGGCACCCAGATGCTGGAGGACTTCAAGCAGGAGTATCGAGATGACATAGATGAAGCCTTTCAGAGGTTTCTCGGCACCCACATGGACATGAAGTTTGACCGGGAGGTTCTTAAAGAGTTCTTGGCTGTCTCTCCCCCGGGCCTTGATGAGCTCATGTCTTTGCAAGAGATTACGGGTCTCATGAAGGAAGGAGACTACAGCCTCTTTGTCCTCGACTCAGCAGCCTCGGGGCACCTGATTCGTTTTCTGGAACTCCCCCATCTGATGAGGGAGTGGCTGAAGAGCGTCTTCAGGCTGCTCATCAAGTATAGGGGGATGGTGAAGCTGAACAGGGCTACGGAGCGCCTTCTGAGCCTATCCCGGGATTTGAGAAAGATATTGGAGGTTCTCTCCGATCCCCGAGGAACGGAGTTTGTGATGATCACCATCCCTGAGGAGATGGGGGTGGCGGAGATGGAGGACCTGTCAGAATCTTTAGCCAACCTTAGAATCCCCTGCTCTCATGTAGTCATTAACATGATAATCCCTCCCACCGACTGTGGTTTCTGTGCTGCCAAGAGAAAAGAGCAGCAGGGCTATATCCAGGAAATCGAGGCAAAACTGCCTCATCACACCATCGTTCCCATACCTTTACTCCCCCATGATATCAGGGGGGTAGAGCACTTGAGCGAACTTGCCGAGATTATGTACGGGAAGGCGATGGTGAGCGCTAAGAGATCTTAGGCACCTCGGGGCAAAGGGGGTGGGAAATGGCGCTAACGGCGGAAAAGGACTCAGGCGGAACCCTGGCTGATGTCATCGACCGGGTTCTGGACAAAGGGCTGGTAATTAACGCCGACATCACCGTGTCTCTGGCTGGGGTGGAGCTATTGGGCATTAAGATAAGGGCAGCCCTGGCTTCTTTTGAGACGGCAGCCAAGTATGGCCTGGAGTTTCCCTCGGGGACAAATTATGAGACCGCTGCCTGGCAGGAGGCTACAGTTGCCAAAGAGGAATGTCCCCAGTGTGAGAAGAGGGTGCACCTGGATGAACTCCTCAACGAGGGGTGCCCGTGGTGCGGCTGGGTCAGCGCCAAGGCCAAGGCAATCCGCGCCAAGGCAACTCCAGAGATGGAAGCCCGCTAAGTTAGGAGCAGGATGCTTTTTGAACCGACAATCCTGAAGGAAATCCATAAAGAGGCCAAGCGAGAACAAAAGAGGTCGATGGAGAAAGAAAAGACCTCTGCCTACTGGGTGAGGTGCCCCGCCTGTGGAAGGAAGGTGGCAAAAAGGCAGATTCTGACCCAAGGCTGCTGGGTTTGCGGTTGGAAGGGAACTCAGAAGGAACTCGAGCTTGCCAGATCAAAGAGAGCCAACGGGCAGAAGACCAAGACTGCCGCTGAGACGAGTTATAAGACCAGGTGTCCGGGGTGTGGTAGGCCGGTGATTACACAAGAGTTGAGAGAGAAAGGGTGCTATATCTGCGGCTGGAAGGGTTAATAGGATGATCAGAAGCTCATGGCCCAAGGGCCACAACTCTCATGCCGAAGAAGCAGTTCGGAAGCTGACCCCTTTCATGCCGCAAAACCTCAGACTCGATATACTCGCCTCCTTGTGGGAAGAATACGGGGACGAGGGGCAACTGGCCAGGGAAGTCGGCTGTAAGCCCGCCCTGATGGACAAATGGCTGAGGGCAGGGGAACCACCGAGCGACAAATACACGCCGCAAATCCTTTTCCTCGCCCTGCAACGCTCTTCCAGGGTAAGGGAAATACTGCGGGCGGAGGTACTGGAGCAAATCGAGGACATCTTCGCTGAGATCGATGTTTTTCATGAAGAGAAAACCGACGCGGACCTGGGTAGGGTTCTGGATATTGTGGATGAGAAGAGCCGGCAGATACTGTGGTATCTATGGTGGGGCAGGCATGCCGAGATTGGCGAACTGGTTGAGCTAACGAAGGCAGACTCGGATATGGACATCCTGTCTCGAATAAGGGACGTCATAAACCCCGCTGCTCGACTTGCTCTGGGTAGGGAGATAGTGAAGTTCGAAAGCTCCAGGATCGACCCGGTAACCGGGGAGAGGGTCCTCTCTAGCTGGTGGCTGGAGGAGGGCTCACTATTTGGGAGAAGGAGAGCGCCCCTGGTGGATGTCTTTGAGGAGGATGGGCATGTAGCCATAATTGCCCAGCTACCTGCCTCACTGGAGTTAGCCAGTGAGGCGCAGGTAGTGAGCAAGGATGGTGTCTTGAGGATCAGGGTGGAGAAGATCAAGGGTTAAGAGGTAGAGGATGTAGGGGCAGGTTCCCCAAACCTGCCCGGGAATATGGAGGGCACAAATGGAGGAAGGCAAGCATCATGGCTGAGAAGAAGGAACGGGAAGACAAGATAAGGGAGCTTGAGAAAAAGATCGAGAGGCTGGAGGAACAACTGGAAAGGCGCAGGCGAGGTGGGGCGGCCGGCAGCGTGCTCCGTGGACTGGGCGATGTTATACCCGGGCTGGGCAGGATGCTCGAGGGGCTGGAGGATTCGGAGGCTTTCCAGGAAAGGCTGGACGCCATCAACAAGGAGGTTGATAAGAGGCTCAGGGAAACACCGCTTGAGAGGGTGGAAGGAGGAGGTAGTGATATCGGGATTGCCAAAGGAAGAATACCTAGAAGGGGCTCTATCCCTAATGTGGCGAAAGGTTTCTCAATAAGGAGCTTGGCCCCGGAGAAACCCGCCTTTGAAGTGAAGGGAGAGAAGCCCCGGCCCAAAAGGCAGAGAGCGGCAGAACCCCGGCCTAGCATAGAGAGAGAGGTCCTGGTGGACGTCTTCGAAGAGGATAATCACCTGAAGATAATCGCCGAGATCCCGGGAGTGCAAGAAGGGGACATATTGGTCGAGTCTAAGGGAAATGCCGTGCTTATATCCGTTGATACCCCTCAGCGCAAGTATCACAAAGAGGTGGCATTGCCCTGCCCGGTTAAGGGGGGACCCAAGACATCTTACAAAAACGGCATCCTGGAAATCGAACTGGAGAAAGAGGGCTGAGCATGCCACTTGATATCGATGAGGGCAATCTGAAGCATGGTGTGTTGGGACTGGTCATTGCGCTGGTGGAGATAATCAGGGATACCCTCAGGATCGAAGCCTTCCGGAGAATGGACGGCGGAAGCCTAGCAGATGAGGAATGTGAGCGGCTGGGAGAAGCACTGCTCGACCTGGATATGGCTATCGAGGAGATAAAAGAGGAGCAGGGCATCACCGAGGCAGTTCAGCAGGTGAGGGATGGCCTGGATGACATCGCGAGGGAAGTGGTTGACAGAATGGCAAACCCGGTGAGATGGGAGGAGGAAGCCGAAAGGCAAGGGGTGTGCTAGATGGAAAAGGATCTGAGAGCAAGAAAAGCAATAGAGCAGCTGGTGAGGCAAGAGGTACAGAGAATAGCCTCTGAAACCAAGGACCTGTTGAGGGAGATGGTGAGAGCCACCCTACTGCCCGAGCTCAGGGCAGCTATTCAAGATTCTATCTCCGAGGTGGTGCAGGAGGCGTTGAGTGAGGAGATACTACCAGTCCGTGAAGCCGATATATTTGAGGAAGTTTCAGGGGTTGAAGCTGCTTTCCCGGAAGAGGAAGTAGGGGAGATGCCGGATGCCGAGGGAGAGCCGGCCTTGGAGGAGGCCAGGGGCACCAAAAATGGGAGCGGCAGGTATGCATATTGCGTCGCCGATTCCGGGGAAATGGTCAACCTGGGACAGATAGGAATTGAAAACAGTGAAGTCTACACTATTCCCTACAACGGCTTGTGCGCTGTCGTCCATAACTGCTCCACAGAGCCCTATAAGTCAGAGGATGAGGAAGTGGTCAAGGGCTGGGTGCAGATCCACCAGAAGGTCCTCGATGTGGCTATGGAAAGGTTTGCCACCGTGCTTCCCCTCGGCTTCGACACGATAATAAAAAGCGAAGATGAAGTCGAGCCCGATCAGGTGGTGAAGGACTGGCTTAAGGATGATTTCGAGAATCTCAGGGAGAAGATGGACCGCGTCAGGGGAAATCAGGAGTTCGGCATCCAGGTATTCTATGATCCCAAGGTGATGGGGGAAGTGATTGCCCGGGAGAGCGAGGAGATTCAGAAACTGCAAGTGGAGATGGCGTCTCAGAAGCCGGGGATGGCCTATATGTATAAGCAGAAGGTGGAGAAGGCGGTGAAAGAGGAAATGGAGAGGAGGGCAGAACAGAGCTTTAAGGATCTTTACCAGGCAATCAGAAATCAGGTTGATGACATCAAGGTGGAGAAGGTCAAAAGAGACAGGGATAAGACGATGCTTATGAATCTATCCTGCCTGGTATTAAAGGAGAAGGTGGAGGACCTGGGCAATGTACTGGAGGGGATTGACAACATGGATGGCTTCTCAGTCCGCTTCACCGGGCCCTGGGCTTCTCATAGCTTTGTCTAGGGTGACAAGGGTTCAGGGCCTCGGAATGGCACATTCCAGGTGTCATTGCGAGGAGTGATAGCGACGCGGCACTCTAGGGCGTGGTAGGGAGGGATAGAACGATGAGATTGCTTCGCTTCGCTCGCAATGACCAGGGGGTGTGGGGCTCAGAATGACAAAGGAGAAGGGGCAAGGATGAGAGAGTTCCTGCGAGAGGGAGAACAGACTATCATGTCCACTCCGGGAGCCATTGATATCGGCACCCTTGACGCCCTGTGGAGAATGGGGAATCTCCACCTCACCGATAAACGGGTGTTTTTTGAGCGCCAGGGGAAAATCCAGTTTGCCTCCTTCCTCGAGGATGTGGTGGATGTCAGGCTGGAGATGAGGAAATGGATACTGCAGCATATCAGGCAGCTTTGCATATCCTACCGAACCACACCCGATGGCCGTGTCCGGGTGGCATATGTCGCCGTCAGGTCGCCTGTGGGCTGGCAGAAGGCAATCAAGGATAGGATGACTTTCGCCTTGATAGGGACCTAGCACCCTTATCACCCTGAGCGAAGCGAAGGGTCCAGGGCTTTTGGAGATTCTTCGGTCGCTTCGCTCCCTCAGAATGACAAGGGTTGAGGGCCTTGGAATGACAGAGGCATTCCAGGTGCCATTGCGAGGAGCGATAGCGACGTGGCAATCCCGGGGGTGGCAGGGAGGGATAGAACGAAGAGATTGCTTCGCTCGCAATGACGAGAGGTTGAGGGTCTCAGGATGACAGAAGGCGAAGGGCTCAGAGTGACAGCAAGGTGAACCATTGGGGATGAAAAGTGGGAATGCAACCTACGGCGGCAACGGAATGTGGTGTAACCGATCTCTTAGAGAGGATTCTAGACAAGGGGCTGGTAATCCATGCCGACCTCATAGTCTCCCTGGCAGGGGTTCCTCTTGTCGGGGTTACTCTAAAGGCAGCCATAGCCGGGATGGAGACAATGCTGAAGTATGGCATGTTGACCGATTGGGATGAAAAGACCCGCGACTGGGCTCGAACGGAGCGGGAGGAATCTCGAAAAGCGAGCGGGGTCTTGAAAGACGGTGAAGAGGTTCTGATCAGGATGTTCGGCTCCCACTGGTACAGCCGGGGCATCTACCGCAACTGGAGGCCGGGGCATCTCTACGTCACCGATAGGAGGCTTCTACTGTGGAGACCCTATCCCGGCGAGGTATTAACGGAGGTTCACTACGAGCTAATAAAAGGAATGGCTGTGGAGAGAAGGATAAATGTCGCCAAGAAGGAAACGGATTACCTTTATATATTGCTCAAGGATGGCGAGGTGGTTCAACTCCATCCCACCGATGCTTCGGTGGTAAGAGAGGCTATTGAAAACAGGATGCAAACGCTGGGACTGCAACTGGAGAGTTACCCAGCTATCCCGCCCGTTGATGAGGGGGCAGCCAGGTTCTTGACCCCTGGCGAGCAAGTTACCCACTGCGGCAGGATGTGGCACCTCGTGACCCAGCCCTCCCCGGGCGGAATCACCAGCGAGAAGTGGAAGCCGGGACACCTGTATCTGACCAACGAGAGGCTGTACTGGTATCACGACTTCGACGGCAAGGTGGACTGGGAAGCCCCCCGTGACAGCCTGGTTCATGCCACTGCTCAGTTAAAGAATCTCGGGGGTATGCTGAAGGAGAAGCAGGTCCTCAGTGTGCTGCACAAGACCGGGTCAGGTAACAGGGTAGCATGCTTCTCTGGCGTGCCGGTGGAGATGAAGGACTGGGAGGATGCCCTAGTAGATGTCATCAGGCAGCGCAGCGAACCCATGCCTGAGGACTGGGAACAGTGCCCCCAGTGCGGGGAGAAAGCGCCCCGAGAGAGGCTGGTAAAAGATGGCTGCCCGGTGTGCGGCTGGGTAAGCCCCAGGCTGACGCGAAGAGTCTAGAGGAAAGGAGGTGAGCAAAATGTCTCTGACGACGGTTCAGGTAGTAGACCGGGCTAAGAAGCAGCTAAGCGAGCTCATAGAGAGGAAGCCATCAGGTGTGACTGCGGTTCACAAGGATGATGGGGGGTGGCATGTCTCGCTGGAGATGCTGGAGAAGAAGTCTATCCCCGATGGCATGGATTTGCTTGCCGAGTATGAGGTCGTGCTTGATGATGACGGGAATATACTGAAGTTTGACCGGGGTGACCTGCGCACCCGCAGCGAGGCGACAAAACATGAAGAGGAATAGGATTCAGCTTCAGCAAGTCATCGGTGCTTGATGCCGAATTCCTGATACATAACTCTGGGAAAGGAGTTGACAGAGATGGCAGAAGAGAAGACGACAGCAGTGACGGGTCCGTTTCACTGCCCTATGTGTCTAGCCACCACCTCGGGGAGGCATGCCTTTTGCCCTGAGTGTGGCGAGCCCCTGGATATGCAGTGTCCCAACTGCGGACTTACCTGGCGATTCTATATCAAGCATACCTTTTGCCCTTCCTGCGGACAAAGGGTTCCGGCAAAAGCTGGACTGACCACAGCTAAAGGCTGGGGCTAGAGTCTTTGCCTGGTACAGAGAGGAAGGTGCATGGCTAGAGTCATAGGGATTGATTTGGGTACTACCAACTCGGTAGCTGCCTTTATAGAGAATCGCAAGCCAAAGGTCATCCCCAATGCCGAGGGTGGTCGGCTGACCCCTTCTGTAGTGGCGTTGACCGCAGATGGGAGGCGGCTGGTGGGGCAACTGGCAAAGAGACAGGCCGTAGCCAACCCCGAGAAAACCGTTGTCTCCATGAAGAGGCGAATGGGCTCTGACTTCAGGATGAGGCTTGGCCGAAAGGAGTACACGCCTCAAGAGGTCTCAAGCCTTATCTTGGGTAAGATCAAAGCCGATGTCGAAAGCTACCTGGTGGAGAGGGTGGAAAAGGCGGTGATCACCGTTCCTGCCTATTTCAATGACTCTCAGCGTCAAGCCACCAAAGATGCTGGGACCATCGCTGGGTTGGATGTACTCAGGATTATTAACGAACCCACGGCCGCTGCCTTGGCCTATGGGTTGGATAAGCAGGACGCCCATAATATCCTGGTCTGGGACCTTGGCGGCGGCACGTTCGATGTCTCCATCCTGGAGCTGGGCAGGGGAATGTTTGAGGTCAAGGCGGTAAGTGGCAACACCTGGCTGGGGGGGGATGACTGGGACCAGCGTATCGTGGATTATCTGGCTGGCGAGTTCCAGAGACAGCACGGCATCGACTTGCGAGAAGACAGGATAGCCCTGCAGCGGCTGAGGGAGGCCGTGGAGAAAGCCAAGATCGAGCTTTCAAACAGCCAGGTTGCCTCCATCAAACTGACGTTTATCCTCAGTAACAACCATGATGCCGAACATCTGGATATGACACTGACCAGGGAAAGGTTCGAGGAGCTAACAGAGGATTTGCTTCAGAAGATGATTGGGCCCACCAAGCAAGCTTTGGCCGATGCCAAACTCGAGCCTGAAGATATCGATAGGGTAGTTCTGGTAGGCGGAGCTACCAGGATGACGGCGGTGCAGCAGCTATGCCGAGCGCTCTTGCGTAAGGAGCCTTACAAGGACATTGATCCCGATGAGGTGGTGGCTATGGGCGCCGCCATTCAAGCCGGGATGCTAAGCGGTGAACTGGAAAAGGTAACATTGCTCGATGTTACCCCCCTCTCTCTGGGCATTGAGACCAGGGGCGGGATTTTTGCCAGGATTATTGAAAGGAATGCCAAAATTCCTACCTCCACAAGCCAGGTATTTTCCACGGCTTTCGACAACCAGCCTGAGGTGGATATTCATGTGCTGCAGGGAGAGAGGGAGATGGCTTGTTACAACATGAGCCTGGGCAGATTTCAGCTCACCGATATCCCCCTTGCTCCCCGAGGAGTGCCCCGCGTCGAGGTCGTCTTTAGTATCGACGTTAACGGCATTCTCCAGGTGTCTGCCACAGACCTATATACCGAAAATGAAGCCAGATTAAGGATTCAGTCCTCCAGGCTATCACCTGAGGACATCGGACGGATGATCGAAGAAGCTAAGGTCTATGCTGAGGAGGACAAGAGGCGGCGCGAAGAGGTAGAGATAGGTATTAGAGCCGACAACCTCATCTATGCTGCTGAAAAGATGGTGGAGCAGACAGGGGATAGATTGGATGACACCCAGCTTGCGGAAACAGAGGCAAAGGTATTAGCGGTGAAGTCCGCTCTAGCCAGTGGAGATACTGAGGAGATCAGGTTAAGAACTGAAGACCTACAAGAAGTGGTCCGGGAGTTATACACGGAGAAGGAGGAGCTTACCAGTGCAAGGGCGACTTGAGGAGCTGAAGAAGCCGTATGTTTAGACTCAAACAATGCCGGAACAATGTAGCGGAGCACCAGCGTCTCCTGATGTAGTGCAGAGGATCCCTGTGGCTGAACAGAGGGTACCAGACCCAAGAGCTTCTAACGATCGTCAAAGGCCATCGATGCCAACGGCGCCGTTCTCAAGTGTACCCCGAGAGAAGAAGCGTTTAAAGATATAGCCAGTCTCACCCAGTCCTTTGGGGGAATTGGATCAGAAACGCCAAGAGTATTGACATGTGTTTAATCATCTGTTATAATGTCTGTGCAGGTGAGGGATGGAGAATAGACGTATCAGGGGATTGCGATTAGAGCTTGGTCTGTCTCAGGAGAGGTTTGCTCGGCTCGTTGGCGTCTCACTGCAAACGGTGCGACGGTGGGAGGAAGGCTTAACCAGACCTCTGCCTGTCTTGAGTCTCAAGCTGGAGGAGCTACAAAGAAATTCCGGAGGTGTTGGAATGGGTGAGGAGGAAAAGAAGAAAGTGGAAGGAACTGTGGATATTGGTTTCGGTGGCCTGTTCAAGGGACTCGGCAGCCTGTTTGACCTCGTCTCCAGGATGGCTGAGGAGGGGAAAGATGAATATACCCGCACCGGGGAGATTACGGGCCTGGGCAGCAAGGCGAAGGGAGTATATGGCTTCAGCGTGAAGATGGGGCTGGGAGGAAAGCCGACTATAGAACAGTTCGGCAATATCAAGGCAACCGAGAGGGGGCCGGTGGTGGCGGAGGTCAGGGAGCCTATAGTTGATGTCTTCGATGAGGGGGAGAGATTGGTAGTGATCGCTGAACTTCCTGGTGTGGACGAGGACGACATCCACCTTGAGGTGAAAGATGACATTATCGATCTGGCTGCGGAAGCAAAGGACAGGAAGTACAGTAAGGAGATTCTACTTCCCTCGGCAGTGGATGCCGATTCTATGCAATCTACCTACAAGAACGGGATTCTGGAGATAACGTTCAAGAAGAAGCAATAAACCCTTCACTGGGGGGAAGCGTTCAGCCGCTAGCTATCAATTCGTAGGGTGGGTGCAGCAGGGCGGAACCCACCAACCAGCGTTCAGCCGTCAGCTCTGGAAGGTGGGTTGCGTTTCGCTCCACCCACTTTACTATGCTGAGTGCTGATCGCTGAACACCTGCGAATCAGGAGGCAACAAAGATGGCGAAGGTGGAAACTAACGCCGTAACCCTTAGGGTTTCGGAGGCGCTGGCTAAGGACGTGGGTCGAGGAATAGCCAGGATCGACCCTAAAGATATGGTGGAGACAGGCGCTGAGGTTGGAGATATCGTTCAGATTGTGGGTAAGAGACCCACTGTTGCCAGACTTATGCCCACCTACATGGAGGACCGGGGCAAGGACAGCATTCAAATCGATGGCATTACGCGAGAGAACGCCCAGATTGGACTGGGTGAGAAGGTACAAATTCAAAAGGTTGAACACAAGACCGCCAATGCCATAGTCCTCGCCCCAATAGCCCCATCATCTGCCTTCGCTCGCGAAAAGGATACCGGCTACATCGGG
>Ga0315549_1005339_pt1 | contig 10521 bp, 8 predicted proteins | sample SalMarSW160200MG_FD_203101 | JGI IMG/M metagenome (GOLD analysis project Ga0315549, IMG submission 203101) | Salt marsh sediment microbial communities from the Plum Island Ecosystem LTER, Massachusetts, United States - Salt Marsh Sediment SW1601-200 ... | reverse complement strand
AGGGCGGCGATGAGCGGCTGGGGCAGGCTCAGGAAAAGCCCCCAGATATCCCTCTCCCAGCGCACCTGCCGGGCGATGAGGGGAGAGGGGGCGGTGAGAAACTCGCTCAGGTCGGCGCCGGCGCAGAAGGCTCTTTCCCCGGCGCCCCGGAATACGGCTACTCTAACATCAGCGTCATCTTTGATAGCCCCCAGAATCTGATAGAGCTCGTCCCTCATCTTGAGGTTATAGACGTTTAAGGCTTGAGGGCGGTTGAGGGTGACATAGGCGATGTTAGCATGCTTCTGGTAGATAATAGTCTCAAAATCACTCATTTTCCTTTAAACTTCGGCTTTCTCTTCTCCAGGAAAGCGTTAATGCCCTCTGTTCTATCGGCGGTGGTGTGGAGCAGGAAATAGAGGTCGGCTTCAAGGCGGAGCCCCTGCTCCAGGGTCAAGTCCAGCCCCTTATTTACCGCCTCTTTAATAAAGCGGAGGGCAATCGGCCCCTTGGCGGCTATATCTCTGGCTAAGGCTTCAGCCTCGGGCATTAGCTCTTTTCGGGGCACTATCTTACTCACCAGCCCGATTTCAAGGGCTTCTTTAGCGGTTATAGTCTCACCGGTAAGAATCATCTCCAAAGCTTTGCCCCTCCCCACGATGCGCGGCAGCCGCTGGGTGCCCCCCTCAGCGGGCATAAGCCCTTCAGCCACCCCGGGAAAGCCGAACCTGGCTTTATCCGCCGCCAGCCTGATATCACAGCTCAAAGCCAGCTCCAGCCCCGGACCCAGGGCGTCCCCGTTTACAGCCGCGATAACCGGGCGGTGGATACTGGCAATAGCGGCAGCGGGATGGCACGGTGGTAAATCCCCGGGCTCTCCATCACCGAAGCTGCAGAAAGCATCACCGGACCCGGTCACCGTCACTACGTATACAGCCTCGTCCTGGTTTATGAGGCGGCAGACCTCCGCCAGCTCCTGAGCCATCTCCAGGTTAATTCGATTACCGGCTTCAGGGCGGTTGAGGGTTATAGCGGCGACGTGGTCTTTGTTGGTGTAAATAATTGTGGAATAAGGCATAGGCTTGCTTCCCCCGCCACTCAATCTTAACCAACGCTTAGACTGGCGTCAAGGTTAGTGTCTTTCTTCCTACCATACCCCGTTTAAACAATTCTCTTATTTCCCATACCCTCCCACCCAAAAGGTTCCACCTCTTATACTCTGATTCCCCACCCCCCAGAGGGGAGAGAAAACCCACCCCCAAGAAGAAATTGGTAGAAGCATCACTTCTGTGGGGTGGGTTGGGTGGGAAGATAAACACCCTCTAACAGGGGAGGGGTTAAAGAAGTGTTTAAGAGAGGTCTAACCTCTATTGGGCGGGTGGGTGGGAAGATAAACAAAAGTTAAAGGGGGTTATGGGGACGAATTCGTCAAAGCCAACTGGCAAATATCACTCAGGCAGCACTGGGAGCAGACAGGGCGGCGGCGGCAAACTTCCTTGCCCAGGCGAACCAGCAGGGCGTGGTACTCGTTGAAGAGCTTAGCATCAGCCGGCAGATTGTCCATGAAAAACGCCTGATAGCCGGCGTAGCTGTCTTTTGCCGGGGTCAAGCCGATACGGTTAAAAATACGGCGGGTGTAGGCATCAACGACAAAGACGGGCTTATCAGCCGCATAAAGCAATATAGAATCGGCGGTCTCCTGCCCGATGCCGTGGACGGAAAGCAGCTGCTGGCGCAGTTCATCGGTATCGCTGGCGAATAACCGGTTCAGGTCGTCATCGTAGTGGTTGCCCAGCCAGAAGGCGAAGGACTTGAGCTTCAGCGCCTTGGCGTTATAGTAACCGCAGGGGTGAATCAGCCCGGCCAGCCGGGAGAGGGAAAGCCGGCGCAGCTTGCCCGGCGATAGCGCCCCGGCTCGCTTTAGATTGTTAATAGCCTTCTCCACATTGCCCCAGGCAGCGGACTGGGTGAGGATAGCCCCGACTATTACCTCAAAAGGCTCCTCCGCCGGCCACCAGTGCTGGTGGTCGAAGCGGTCAAAGAGGCGGCGGTAGATATCGATTAAGGCTCGGGCTGGCGCTCTTTCATCCATTCCGGTACTCTGGTATCGGCGTCGGAATCGTATCCCGGGATATAGGGTTTGATATCGATTACCGGGGTGCCGTCAATGGCGTCCAGACCCTTAACTTTGAGGACGTTACCCCGGCGCTCCAGGAGCCTGACCGTAGCCTGCCCCACCGGATTGGGGCGGCTGGGCGAACGGGTGGCGAATCGGCCCACCAGGGGCAACTCCGGCTTGCCCATGGGGTGGACTTTAAGGGGCAGCTTCCGCCCGGGGGTAAGCCGGTGCATCCAGTAAAGAACGATGATATGGGAAAACTGGTCTAATCCGTCCAGGGCTTCGGCCAGGTTGCCATCGACCACGATATCGGAAACGACCTCACTCCAGCCATGTCTTACCGGCTGCTTGACGTCGTTTTTGACGATACCGATGGCTTTCAGGCTCATGCCGGATGGTTGCTCAGCCATTTCTGTGACCTGCGCTTTGCCTATTGATGAAAAGAGGCTGCCATACAACAGCCTCTCCAAGGGTGATAAGCCTGATTACACTGTTTCCAGCACCAGAGGGGTTTGGGTTAACACCTTCTGGGCAATATGGGGGTACTTGGCGATAAAAAGTAGTTCATCTTCAACCAGAGGCTTATGTGACTGAACATTGGCGTATCTAACCAGTTCCAGGATATCTGCGGCCTCATCTCTAGAGGCAAAAGACACGTTCATCTTGCCCATCAGATGCCGGAATCCGGCTACACCGCTATACTGCCCGGAGATAATCTCCCGGCCTGTCTCCACGAACTTCGGTTTACCCCGCCCCAGCTCCTTGTAGCTGTAAAGCTCGTAGTTTTCCGGGTCTTTGAGCACGCCGTCAGCGTGGATACCGGAGGCATGGGCAAAGGCGTTGGCGCCAACGCCGGGCTGATTCAGCGGAATGGGTACGTCAAAAGCATAGCTGGCAAACTCGGCTATCTTGGCCGCCAACGTCAACTTTATGGGACTGCCCAACTGGTACTTCTTGGCGAAGCCCTTTGATTTAGTGATTGCCAGAGTGCAGGCTACCAGGTCGGCATTACCGGCCCTTTCCCCGATGCCGTTAACGGTGGTATTGATATAGACATCCTGACCGCCGTCAACAGAACCCCTAGCCCCGGCCAGAGAATTAGCCACCGCCATCCCCAAATCACCGTGGCAATGCACCTCAAGCGGCATGACCACATTTTCCGCCAGCGCCTTCATCGTTTCGTAGATGGTGAAAGGGTTATCATAGCCCAGGGTATCACAGTAGCGCAGCCTGGCCGCCCCGTGCTCCTTGGCAGCCAGCCCGAACTTAACCAGAAAACCCAGTTCAGTTCTTGAACCATCCTCGGCATTAACCCCAACGCTCTCAGCCCCAAGAGCCTTGGCGGCGTCAACGGCGTCGGTCATCTCCTTGATGATGTCGTCGCCGGTTTTCTTGCCCCGGAACTTACCCTTCAGCATCTGCGCAGAGGTTGAAATAGACACGTTAAGATGCTTGATATTAGGCACGAACTTAAAGGCCGTCTTGACATCACCAACGATAGCCCTTATCCACCCCTCCAGACGGATAGGTTTAAGCACCCCCATCTCCGCCAGCTCCAGATTAGCCTCCAGATATCGGGCCTCGTGCCGGGTAGTCGGGAAGCCAAACTCGGACTGGAAGACCCCCATTTCATTGAGGTAAATATTTATCATGGTCTTTTCCAGCTTGGATAAGCCAAGCTTGGCGGTCTGCACTCCGTCCCGATTGGTTACATCCAGAAAATAGATTTTTGGTGTCTGTTCTTTCTTAGCCATTTCGTCCACCTCGGTCAGGTAAATTGGCAGGACAGATAATAGCACATGTCAGTACCTTTATCAAGTATAACCTGGCTTAAGCCACTGCTGTCATTGTTATTTCTATGCTACAATTAGCTAATCGGGCTACTACTATCAAGCAAGGCGGTAGCTATGGGGGAACTGGGGCTGGCTCTTGATCTCATCATCGTCTTAGCCGTGGCCATAGCCGGCGGCATCTTGGCACGCTGGCTGAGGCTACCCATCATTATTGGCTACCTGGTGGGGGGCATCGCCGTCGGCCCCTACGGCTTCAGCCTGGTCCGCGACCTAGGGACAATCAATACCCTGGCTACCATTGGGGTAATCCTGCTCCTATTCACCCTGGGGCTTGAGTTCTCCTTAAGCGAACTTAAGCGAATTGGCAAGGTAGCCGTTTTAGGCGGCATTGCCCAGATACTGCTCACGGCGGCGGTGGGCTTAGCTGTGGGCAAGCTGATGGGCTGGGAGATGTTTCAAGCCATCTTCTTTGGCTTCCTCATTGCCCTCAGCAGCACCATGATTGTGCTCAAAACCCTCATGGAACGGGGTGAGCTCGACTCCGGACACGGTCGGGTAATGATTGGCATCCTGCTGGTGCAGGACCTAAGCCTGGTGCCGCTGATGATAATCCTGCCGGTAATAGGCGGAACCGGCGGGGAACTATGGTTGCCCCTGGGGATGGCCGTTCTCAAGGCGGTGCTCTTCATCGGGGTGATGCTGGTCTTAAGCATCTGGGGACTGCCCTGGCTGCTGAGGCGGGTGGCCGGGGGGCGCTCCCGCGAGCTCTTTCTGCTGACGGTGGTCGCCCTGTGTTTAGCCGCCGCCTTCGGGGCCTACTTCTTCGGCTTATCGGCGGCGGTCGGGGCTTTCATCGCCGGCTTACTAATCAGCCAGTCCGCCTTTGCCCGCCAGGCTCTGGCCGATATCGTCCCCCTGCGCGATATCTTCGGCGCCCTCTTCTTCGTCTCACTGGGCATGCTGGCCAACCCCAATTTCGTCATGGCCAACGGGACGGCGGTGGCGGCCACAGTAGCGGTCATAATATTGGCTAAATTCATCATCTGCGCGGCTATTGTCTGGTTCTTCGGCTACAGCTACAAGACCGCCCTATTTGTCGGCCTGGGGCTAATCCAGATAGGGGAGTTCAGCTTCGTCCTGGCCGGCATGGGCACTCAAGCCGGCATTATCTCCTCTTATCTCTACTCCCTGACCGTGACCAGCGCCATCATCACCATGCTGCTCACCCCCTTTGCCCTGAACCTCGCCTCCCTCCTCTACCGCCGCCTCAGCCAGGGAAAAAGATTCAGCCGGCTGGCCGCCAGGCGCCCCGACCCGGGCGGGCCGAGCCGGCGCCGGGAGCTATCGGGGCACGCCGTCATCTGCGGGCACGGCCGGGTCGGCAGCAGCCTGGCACGGGTTCTGGAGCGGCGCAACCTCTCCTACCTGGTGATTGACCTCGACCCCCAGGTCATCTCAGCCCTGCGCACCAGGGAGATTCCCTGCATCTACGGTGACGCCGGCAACCCCGAGATACTGGCCCACGCCCAGTTAGACAAGGCGCGCGTACTTATCTGCACCTTCCCCGATTTCATAAGCGTCGAAATGACCACCCGAAACGCCCTCCGCATCAACCCCAAGGTGGACATCGTCGCCCGGGTTCACCGTGACGTTGATGCCGCCTTGCTCAAAGGCATCGGCGTCTCGGAAATAGTCCGCCCCGAATTTGAGGTCGGGCTGGAGATAACCCGCCACACCCTGCACCGGTTCGGCGTCTCCGGCCCCGAGATTCGGATGATCTTGAGCGGGCTCAGGGAGGGTAAGTAGTATAAAGCCTAGCTGATTTTATGTTACAATATTTACTAACTAACTGGCTTCAGGCAGATAATGGACTCGTTACGAAGACTGGTATGGAGTATCGGCGCCCTGGTCGCCATTGTAGTCATCGGGGTTATCGGCTACATGGTTATCGAAGGGTGGCAATTCCTGGATGCCATCTACATGACCATAACCACCATAACCACGGTGGGCTTTAGGGAGGTTCACCCGCTTAGCGACGCCGGGCGGATTTTCAGCATAATTATCATTATAGGCGGGGTTGGCGGGGCGCTATATGTCCTGACTAACATCATGGGGTATATACTGGAGGGACAATTTGGTCTCACCATGGGGAGGCGACGTATGAAAAACAGAATTGCCAGGCTAAAGGAACACTTTATTCTCTGCGGCTACGGTAGAGTGGGGCAGGGGATAGCTCAGGTGTTCAGCGAGGAAGGGACACCGTTTGTCATCATCGCCAAGGATGAACAGCACATCGCCAAGGCGGAGAAAGAGGGCTATCTCTGCCTGTTCGGCGACGCCACCAGCGACGAAGTGCTCAAGGAAGCCGGCATCGAGCGGGCTCACGGCCTGGTATCGGCGGTGGGCAGCGATACCGATAACACCTTTATCACCCTTTCCGCCCGGGAAATGCGCCCCGACCTGTTTATTGAAGCCCGCAGCTCCAGCCCCGAATCGGAAGGCAAGCTGCGCCGGGCCGGCGCCGACCGGGTTATATCACCCCACGCCATCGGCGGCCGCCGCATGGCTATGCTGGCTTTACGCCCGGCGGTGGTCGATTTTATCGACACGGTCGCCTACGGTCGTGGCCGCCAGCTGGAGCTGGAAAACGTGGATGTGGCCGGCGGCTCTTCGCTGATTGGTCGAACCATGGAGCAAGCCCGGAGCAAGGACGGCATCACCGTCTTGGCAATGAGGAAAAAGAGCGGTAAACTGTTGGCTAACCCGCCGGGAGAAGAAATTATCGAAGACGGTGACCGCCTGATTGTTATCGGCACCAAGGGGCGGCTGGCGGCTTTAGAAAGCTTATTCGAAGGAAAGAAAGAATGAAAATCGGAATTATCAATGTTACCGGATATACCGGCGTCGAACTGGCCCGACTGCTGCACCAACATCCTCAGGTAGATCTGGCTTCGGTCACCGGCCGCAGCGCCGCCGGCAAAAGCTTAAGCGAGGTTTTCCCCCACCTGGCCGGCATTAACCTGACCATCAAAGCCGAACTGGGCGATGTGGACCTGGCTTTTGCCGCCATGCCCCACAAGGAGAGCGCCAGGGAGGTCATACCCCTGCTGGAGAAAGGCATCAGGGTAGTCGATATCAGCGCCGATTTCCGCCTGAAAGACGCCCCGGAATACCAGAAATGGTACGGCTTTAGCCACCCCGCCCCCCAGCTGCTCAAAGAAGCCGCCTACGGTCTCCCCGAACTGCACCGCGCTGAAATTACCCCGGCCAAGCTGGTAGCCAACCCCGGCTGCTACCCCACCGGGGCGATTCTGGCGCTGGCTCCGGCGGTAAAAGCAAAATTGATTGAAGCCGATGTCGTCATTGACAGCAAATCGGGCGTCTCCGGCGCCGGACGGTCTTTAAGCCTGCCCGCGCACTACTCGGAAGCCAACGAAGACACCGCCGCCTACGCTTTAGAAGGACACCGCCACCTGCCCGAGATTACCCAGGAGCTGAAATTGCTCAACCCTAAAGCATCGCTGGCGGTAACTTTCGTCCCCCACCTGGTGCCGATGACCCGCGGCATCCTGACCACCTGTTATGCCCCGCTGGCTTCGGCTAAAAAGGAGAGGGAGCTCAAGGAGCTGTACCGGGACTTCTATAAAGACGCCCCCTTCGTCCGGGTAGCCGACGCCCCACCCCACACCAAGCAAGTTTTAGGCTCTAACCTGTGCCTGGTCTACCCAACAGTTGACCGGAGGACGGGGAGGCTGGTGGTTATCAGCGCCATTGACAACCTGGTCAAGGGAGCCGCCGGACAGGCTATCCAGAACATGAACCTGATGCTGGGCCTGCCCGAAACCACCGGCTTAGAGGCTCTGCCCGTTTACCCCTGATTCCGCCCCCAATTAAAAAATCCCCCTCCTCCCGGACAGAGAAGAGGGGGATTAATTTTATCACCAGCTGATTACAGGACGATAAACAGCGGGCACATCACCAGGGTAACCGTAGCCAGCAGCTTTACCAGCACGTGCAGTGAAGGCCCCGCGGTATCTTTAAGCGGGTCGCCCACGGTGTCGCCGACCACCGCCGCCTGATGGGCAAAGCTCCCCTTGCCAATGACATTGCCCTCGTCATCTTTAAGCTGGCCGTCCTCGATCATCTTCTTGGCGTTATCCCAGGCGCCGCCGCCGTTGTTCATATAGGAAGCCATCATGATACCGCCGATAGTGCCCACCATCAGCACCGCCGCCACCGCCATGGCGGCGTCATAGCCGGGGATAAAGCGGAAGACAACGCCGATGATAATCGGCCCCAGCACCACCAGCAGACCGGGGGCAATCATTTCCCTTAATCCCGCGCGGGTGGTGATATCAACCGCCCGGGCATAGTCGGGCTTACTGGTACCGGCCAGAATACCGGGGTCGGCCCGGAACTGGCGGCGCACTTCCTCGATAATCTTGGAGGCGGTCTTGCCCACCGCCTTGATGGCCCAGGAGCTGAAGAGATAGACAATCATCACCGCCAGCAGGGCGCCGACGAAGACCTCGATGCGGGCAATATCTACGATATTATACAGACCGCTCTCGCCGAACTTGATGAAGGAGACCCGGTCCAGGTAGGCCTGGAAGAGAAGGAAGGCGGCCAGACCGGCCGAAACCATGGCGTAGCCCTTGGTCAGAGCCTTGGTGGTGTTGCCCACCGCATCCAGGCGGTCGGTCACCTTACGGACTTCGGGCCCGGCGCCGGCCATCTCGTTGATGCCGTTGGCGTTATCGGTGATGGGACCGAAGGTATCCATTGATAGAACGTAAGGGCAGGTCATCAGCATCCCCATGGTAGCCGCGGCCGTGCCGAAGGCGCCGTGAACACCGCTCATATCGCCCATCCAGAAGGAGAGCAAGAGGGAGATACCGATAACCAGGGCGGTGGCCAGGGTAGTCTCAAAGCCCACCGCCGTGCCCATGATAATATTGGTGGCCGGGCCGGTCTTGGAAGCCTCGGCGATGCTGCGCACCGGCTTGTAGCGCGACTCGGTGTAATACTGGGTGACAAAGACAATGACCACGCTGGCGGCAATGCCGACAACGCCGGCGCCGAAGAGCCACCAGTTATCCAGCATGAAGAAAACGGTAACCGCCATGCCGACCACGGACAGGGCGATAGCCACGAAATAGCCGCGGTTAAGGGCGCTCATAGCGTTCTCATTCTCTTTAGCCCGCACGAAGAAGATACCTATCATGCTGGCTATCATGCCGAAGCCGCGGACGCACAAGGGGAACAGTATCCAGGCGATGTTGCCGGTAGCCGCATAGGCGGCGATACCCAATATCATGGCGCCGATATTCTCGGCCGCCGTGGACTCAAAGAGGTCGGCACCACGGCCAGCGCAGTCGCCGACGTTATCACCAACCAGGTCAGCGATAACCGCCGGGTTACGCGGGTCGTCCTCGGGGATGCCGGACTCAACCTTGCCCACCAGGTCAGCCCCCACATCGGCGGCTTTGGTATAGATGCCGCCGCCCAGCTGGGCAAAAAGGGCGACGAAGCTGGCGCCAAAGCCGAAGCCGACAATAAGATGGGGCGCAATTTGCGGATTGGTAGCGCCGCCGTAGGCGAAGAAGATAACGGTGACGCCGATGAGGCTCAGGGCGGTGATAAGGAAACCGGAAACGGCGCCGCCGCGCAGGGCTACATTCACCGCCTCGGTGAGGCTCTTCTGGGCAGCGGCGGCACAGCGGACGTTAGACTTCACGGCAATATACATGCCGATGAAACCGGCCACCCCGGAGCACACAGCCCCCACCAGGAAGGCGACGCCGGTGCGCCAGCCGATATCAAGCGGGCTAAGACCCTCCACCTCGGTGCCACCCAGCACCCCCACCAACACCCCGATAATAATGGCAATAGCCACCGAATAAATAGCGATGGTGGTGTACTGGCGCTTCAGGAAGGCCCAGGCGGCTTGAAAGATGATATCGCCAATCTCTTTCATCTTGGGCGTGCCCATAGGACGCTTGAGCACATTGCGGGCTAAGAAAATAGAAAAGATGATAGTCACTACTCCGGCGAACGGCACAACCCAAAATATTGCTGGCATTTTCCCCTCCTAAAGCAAAAAATAACCGTCAAGATTATACCATAACCCCCGCGGCGGGACAAAAGAGGCACCCCCCTCTAGTTTTTATAGGTGAAAACCCCCTTATCCCCCCGTTTTATATCTTATCCCGCCCTCCGCCCTTAGTGAAACCCGCTCAAAAAATTGCCTCTTGAAGTCGGCTCTGCTATTCTGGAAGAGAGATAGTGAGCAACAACAGCGGCTTTGGCCGCATCGATTACATCAAGATTACCATCTTCGGCTTCGCCCTTACCGCCATGTGGAGCAGCCTGCACACCTTTATCCTGCCGCTGCGCGTGCTGGACTTTGTCGCCGAATCGCAGAAAAACACCTATTTAGGCTTACTCACCTTCGCCGGGCTGATTCTGGCCATGCTGGTTCAGCCCATTGCCGGCGCCATCAGCGACCACTGGGGCTTTAGCTGGGGACGCCGCCGCCCCTACATTCTGGCAGGTACCGCCCTGGTTATCATCCTCCTGCCCGGCGTCGGGCTGGTCAACAGCTTTATCGCCCTGCTCATTATCTACTGC
>Ga0315549_1005337_pt1 | contig 10527 bp, 5 predicted proteins | sample SalMarSW160200MG_FD_203101 | JGI IMG/M metagenome (GOLD analysis project Ga0315549, IMG submission 203101) | Salt marsh sediment microbial communities from the Plum Island Ecosystem LTER, Massachusetts, United States - Salt Marsh Sediment SW1601-200 ... | reverse complement strand
AACTTGATACTTTTTTGAAGTAACTCCATTTAGCTCTATATTCAAATCATATAGACAATTGCATTTACATAAAGCTGCTGCTTCGAATTCTTTTATTATGATTGTATCACTATTTAATTTGACATCACAATATAGACTGTCGGGACAACAATTAAATCCTGAATTTATGTGTTTAATTGTCAGCTTATTGCTAGAATTATCGTATGAATATTCAATACATGATAAAGTATCAGGAGTATTTATTGTACTAGTCCCTGATTTAAAATCACTTTTGCAGGTCGAGTTTTTTATTAATTTTCCACTTAAATCGAGTTGGTTAGTATTGTCGTTCCCTTTTTCACAGCCAATAAAACCAATAAAAAAGAAAATCAAGATTAAACTAATTGTTGTCTTCATATCAATGTCTTTTAGTTTTATCATAAGATGCTTTAAAATCATAATACGTTGCGTTGGAATCTTTTTGTATCGTACTGATTTAGGTTTACACTTTTTTGAAGGGTAATATTCAAATATAACTTTTGGTTTTTATCCAGAGGTACACCTCTGGATAAAATTCACTTGTTCCATTTTTTTAGTTCGTATTTTCCGATTCGATGGGCTTCCCAGGGAGTCATCATCTGACAGCTCAAATGAGGTCTTTCATAGTTGTAAATCTTAGAATACGGGGGGTAGTCAAAGACTGTCTTTTGGGAACAGAGTCGTCCGGAGACAACCTTGTAGGAGAGTAATGTTTGTTAGTTGCTGAGTATACTTTGCCACACGATGCAACCGAATCCCGATTTATCGGGATGAGCTCGACGAAGTCAATCGTGCGGTAGCGGGACTCTTTCATAGTGTATAAAGAGATAATGTAATCTCATCGTAAATATCCATAAATCATACTGTTTGTATAGATAAAATCTCCAGTGAATTTTATTTATTAATTGTTATCTCTGCATAATTTTCCAGGCGATCCCTGAGTATTTTAGACGTTATACCCCTGGAGACAAGCCATTTTTCAAAGTTGGGATCGCGATTCATCAATTCGACAAATTGTTCCGCGCTATTTGCCGACAGCGTATAATCTTTAAATTTTTCTGCAACATTTCCGGAAAGATCTGCGTTAATATCGAGAATCTTAACCGGTGATTCGTTTGAAAAGTCAAATGAATCAAATGAAACATAACGAATATCTTTGCCAGCTGACGTCCGGAAAAAAACTTTTAACCGCTTTATATCACATACAATCGACCATTGTGTCCATTTCGTTTGATCTATTACTGCTTCTACCTGCCTGAGAATATCAAATCCGTAGTCTATTATATTAGGTGAAACTGAATTCTTGTAGTTCTTTAGCATATATGCTGCCTTAACAAACCTGCTATTGATATCGGTTTTATCGGAAATAGGAATTTTTTTATCTCCACCAAAACCTTCATACGTTTTAAGTGTGTCAAGTTCCTGAGAATACTCAGTATTCATCAGTGCGTTAACTGGCAGGCTTTCTCCGGAATGGACAGCCGGTTCTCCGTCAATATATTCAATAACCGCGCACCTGCCAGTGCTGTCACAGGTAAAAAAATGCCATCCCCATCCGTCCAGCGCTATTTCAGAAGTGCTCTTTATTACCTGATCGACAGATTCGAAATTATCTAACACGTACTGCATCCACTGTGCCATAAAAAGCTTTGGAAGTGAATCGTTTTCAATAAATTTTGTTTTTCCAAGACTCATTTCCCAGATACATAATCCGGATTCATTCATACCGCCATCCGGAAAATCTCTTGCTATAGGATTGACCGTTATAGAACCGTACTTCGAAGTCCAGGTTATTTCGGGCGTCTTTCTTTTTTCTGATGAAGTGAGCTCATCCCATGAACGACCTGTTTTATACACATTCCTTTTATTGACCACAACGATACCTTTAATAACCATTTGCATATCAAGATTATGGCCAAAGATCTGTTCGGAATCATGTTTCAGCATAAATGTTGAACATGAAAAACCGCTCTGAGAAAGAATACCCGCTGGGGAAAAAAAACAAACTAACAAACTTACTATAAACCAATTAATTGAATTCTTCATTGCATTTTCTCCTTTATAAAAGATGATAGATTTTATTAAATTAACAATTGTTGCATCAACAACTACATGATAATTCAGTGCATACCCTGTTCATACAAGCTGCGTGATCTTAAAATACAGGTGGAGAATGATTGGTCTCATTTTATCTTTTTAGCAGAAAAAATCATCTTTTCCCCTTCATAATATGCAACCATCTTTGCTATCCTATCTGTATCATTTTTAAGAAATTCAATGTTAATATCCAAATATTCAAAAAAGAATTTATTTTGCGCTTGAGGATATAAAATATGCGGAGCTTCATTATTTTTCATTAGTTTTAAAATGCCGGGTTCTCTGGTCAAAGTGAAAAGATCTCCGTCTGTGCTTTCATACGTTCCGACATACTGCTCTAGAATTTCATCGGACAGAGTTACTATTTCAGGATTATCAGAATTCTTGAATATATGATTTAATAGAATTTCCCCTATATCAAGTGATTCCTTAATAACATTCAAATAAACATTCTGGCCATTATCTCCATTGGTTAAAACGACTATGCCTCGCTTTGATTTCGGCAGGAATACAGCCTGAGTTCTTACACCGCGATCCGAACCGTAATGCTCCAAAGCATACTCTTCTTCAGGCAGGTCTCTTACTACACCCCAACATAATCCCTGATCATAATGTGTTTTTCTCCTGACCTGGGTGCCTATCATATCATTAAAAAGGTCCGCGGAAAGCCCCGCTCCATTCATCACATCAATTCCGAATTTACAATAATCTTCGACTGTCGTAAGTAAACTAGCACCGGCATTTACACCTCTCTCCTTCGATGTTGCCTGTTCATGCAGGTTCCCTTCAGCATCGTGCCAGAAAGCAAATCTTGATTCATCCATATTTTTATCCCAGTAAAAACGGGTGTCCTTCATGCCGAGTGGTTTAAACAACACTGAATCGGACAATTGTACCAATGATCTTTTAAACTTGTTTTCCAGAGCATGTGCTAAATACACTAAGCCTTCTCCCGAATAATTATAATCTGTTCCCGGCTCAAAATCAAAGGCCAGTTTTTTCGTTGGATGCATCCAGCGCCAGTTAGGAAAGCCTGTCTGGTGACTTAGTACGTGGCGTGTGGTCAGTTTTTTATGCAGAGGATCATTTGCAACTTCCGGATCAACCCAATAATGAAAAAGGGGTTCGTCCAAATTCCACAGTCCAGCCTCAACTAATTTTAAAGTCAGCATTGCTACAACAGGTTTGGTCATGGAAGCTACATTAAAAATGGTGTTATCAGGTGCGGGAACACCTTTTTTGAGTTCTCCAAATATCTCTATATACTTGATTTTCCCATCTTCTATTATGCCAACTCCTACCGTCGGCACATGGTTTTCAGCCATCCATGCTGGTATTTTTTCCACAAAACTGAAATTCACTTTGGTGTTTATTTGTGCACTCAGTGAGATTTCAATTAAAAGAATCTGAAAAACAAATAGTAATAGATTCTTCATGATATTGTATTTATTAAATGCAATAAATGTAACCGAATGAATAAAACTATGTGTCACTATAATGTAATATGTTGTAAATAAATGTCATGAACAGTTTTATTTTTGAATATATCATATTGAAATCAAGTGACTAGTGCTTTTAAAATGTTTGCCAACTAGTTTATATATATACCAAACTTACAGATAATATATATAGCTGCTATATTCCGTACCTTTTGGTACAGATCTGATTTTATTATATCCATTGTTATTTTATATTCTGTTACAAGTTAAAAAACAATCCTCACACGACCATAAGTTGTCGGCAATTCGTTACCTTGGGTACAGAGTAGTCAAAGGCTGCCTTTTACCTGTGACGTAGTCCGGGGACAACCTTAGGGGCACAAGTCGCAGACCTGTCTGCTGCAGGCAGGCTTGCGCCATGTAGGGGAGTAGTATTTGTTAGTTGCCAAGTATACTTTACCACACGATGCAACCGAATCCCGATTTATCGGGATGAGCTCGACGAAGTCAATCGTGCGGTAGCGGGGAGCATAACAAAGTCAATACAAGAACTCGATATCTATATTCAGCCAAGGTATTAATGGTGACTATAACAATAAAAAAGCCCGAAATCATTACTATTGATTTCAGGCTTTTAACAAGGTCTCTCCAAAGAAAATTAGTGCATAATTATCGTTTTACGAATCTAACAGTAAGATTATCGTCTGTTCTCAACAAGTATATTCCCATTGGTAGAGTGGTAATATCAATACTTTCAATTGTATTACCACTTAATATTACAGAACCGGTAATATTGATTATCTGATAGTTAACAGGTGCGTTTAATCCGGTAATGGTTAACAAATCTGATGCAGGATTTGGAAATACCGACAACCTATTATTCTGAACAGATTGAACTGCACTCGGGCTGGTTTCTATCATATAGGCCACAGCATTTAAAAATATGGTTTTGGCATCATCATTACCGTTAAATGCCGACATAACATTGCCCTCTTCAGGGCAGTTGTCGCCTTCTACAACAAAGCCCAACCACATGCGAGCAGAACTTGCTACCGGAGCCAAAATATCGCCTCCATTATAAAATGATTCATCTTTACTCCATTCTGCAGCAATAATCCCGTTATCCGTTGGATCTTGTGCCAGGATAGTTCCATTTCCTGCATCTACAGGGGTTCCACCATCATCTATTAAAAATTTTTCATTTCGCGTGGTGCCGGGTTGAACTACTTCAAGAAATCCGGTGGAAACGTCAACACCATTGAAAATCTCATGACTCTGAACATCGGCAGGAATAGTAATACTGTCTGAAGCATGACATGATAATGCAGTAGAATTGATCCACCTCCACCGGCTATTACGCATGATCCATGGACTCAGTGATAGAAGAGGAGCTTCCACATCAGCCCATTGCTGCATAACAGCTTCAGCTTCTCCATGACCCGCCGTAGCACCGTTCCGACTGAAAATAACCAGGTCTGCTCCATTAACGGAATCCAGCTTTTCGGCCGTAAGTTCACCTGAATAATCCAATCCCCTCTTAACAGTGTAACTTGCTTCTGTTAAAATATCAAGTACACTCTGGTCGTCAGTGCCTGATCCTACCACCAAAATATAACCATTCTGGGCAGAAACACTCATCTGTATGCACAGATATGCTAATGTAAATAATTTGTAGAGTTTCTTTTTCATAGCAAAGAAATTAAGGGTTATTAGTATATCAAATCGAGTTTAACCATACAAGATCGGATATTACAATTAAAAACACAGGTACAAATGATACATCGATTGCAAAATTTGATACAAAGGCTGATTTTTTGATAATTACAGCTTTATGAAAAAGAAGTGAGTGGCGATTTTATAATTTGTTAGTAGTGATCAAGTATTCAGATGGCGACTTGCCATACTGCTCTTTAAAACATTTGGAAAAATATCCTGGTGTTGAGAAGCCCACGTTAAAAGCAATTTCAGTTATGTTGTATTGTCCAGTTTCGAGAAGTTTAATGGCCTTTTTTAACAGGGTTGATCGAATAAATTCAGTAGCTGTCTGGCCTGTGATAGCTTTAATTTTACGATAGACATTTGTCCGGCTCATTAAAAGGTGGGTCGCCAGATTTTCAACAGTAATACCACTGTTTGATGAATTTTTGTCGATGTACTCAATAATTTTTTCAAGGAATTTCTTATCTAAATCATTACTAAAACTTTCATTTGGAACCAGATAAATGTCCTGGCTGAAACGTTGGTATAGTTTGCGTCGAGTTTCAATGGTTTTATCAATAGTAACTATTAGATGCTGAACATCGAATGGTTTGGTTATATAAGCGTCTGCCCCGGTTTCAACACCCTCAATCACATCGGAGGTCGAAGCCATTGAAGTCAGCAATATTACCGGAATATGGCTGGTCGGCATTTCATTTTTAATGGTGTGACACAATTTAGTACCTGAAAGATTGGGCATGGCAATATCACTTAAAATTAAATCGGGAATTGAATCCCTGGCTATTTGCAGCGCCTCCATTCCATCAGCCGCTTGACGTATCTGGTACTTTGGAGAAAGAATTGATGCCAGATATTCCCTTAGTTCAACATTATCCTCAACAATCAACAATAAAGGAGAATGAGTTTTGGATATTATGGCATCGCCATTATTTTCTTCCGTATTTTTATTACTATATGATACAAAATATTCACCCGATTCATCCAAAAGTTCATTTTTATCAAAAAGCTCGTTTCCTAACGGAATTTTGAAGGTAAAACAAGTTTCTTTCCATTTCTGGCTTGTTACGCTAATATTACCATGATGCAGCTCGACTAAACTTTTTACCAACGCTAACCCAATACCTGTTCCTGTAATATTATTGTTTTCCTCTTCGGGACTTTGATAGAAGCGATCAAATATTTTATCGATGTATTGCTGAGAAATCCCTCTTCCGTTATCTGTTATAGAAATTGTCGCATATACTCGCCCGTTCTCAGTTTCCTGGTCAATTCTTAAAACAATATTGCCATTGTCCTGCGTAAATTTAAACGCATTCGAGAGCAAGTTACTTATGATTTTTTCCATTTTGCCTTTATCGACCCAGGCATCGAGTTTATTTAACATCGATTCGCAGCTGTAATTAATATTCCTACGTCTGGCCTCAGCGATAAACATCTTGTGAACTTCATCGATAAATTGGATCAAATCAACTTTTTGAACTTTCATTTTCAATTGTCCTTCACCTGATTTTGTAAAGTCCATGAGTTCATTTACCAAACCAAACAATTTATTGGCATTACGAAAGATTGTTTCGACACGCGTTTTAATAGTATTTTTCAATGATTCCTGGTTTAAAATTTCTTGTAAGGGAGCCAGTATTAAACTTAAGGGTGTACGAAACTCATGTGATACGTTGGCAAAAAAGCGGATTTTCATCCTGTTAAGCTCTTCGCTTTTTTCATGGTGTATTTTCTCCAATCGTAGTTTTTCGGCCTGATGCGATCTAATGATTAATAGTTTGATAAATCCCCATAGAATAAGAATAAAGCAAGTTATGTATAACAGGTATGCCAACTTTGTTTTCCAGAAAGGAGGAAGGACCGTAATTTCAAGTTCAATAGGATCCGGATTCCATATTCCTTCATTGTTCGAACCCATAACCTTAAAAGTATATTTTCCGGCATCAATATTTGTATAGGTTGCATATTTTTCCTTGTCGGTTTTTATCCATTCTTTATCGAAACCCTCGAGCATATAAGCATATTGATTTTTTATGGGATGTGTATAATTTAGTGCAACAAACTCGATCATAAATGATGTTTGTTTATGATTCAACGTTATTCGTTTGGTTTCGCTAATATTTTTGTTAAGCGGGGAACCTTCTGCACCAATTACAGCAGGGGTGTTAAATGTTTTAAAACCCGTAAAATAAACCGGAGGAATATATGTGTTTGGTTTAATGCTATCAGGAAAAAAGGAAATAAAACCGCTATTGTTCCCAAAGAAAAATTCACCCGTTTGGGTTTTTAAACATGCCCGTGGGTTAAAGCTATTTGAAAGAAGCCCATCATCAACTGAATAATTTTTGAATGTTTTTTTTTCAATATCAAATTTTGATATACCGCCATATGTACTTAACCACAAACAGTATTTTTCGTCTTCGACTATCCCGTTGATAGTATTATTTGGGAGCCCATTTTCTTTCCTGTAAATCGTAAATGTACCATTTTCTTTGTCTAGCAGGTTCAAACCATCATCGGTTCCTATCCAAATATTATTTTGGCTGTCTTCAAATATTGTTGCAATGTTGAAGCTACTTAAACTTTGAGGATCTGTAGTGTGTTGATACGCTTTAAATACCCTTTCTCCATTAATGGTCCGGATACTGATTAAACTGAATGAAACCCCAACCCATATAGTGTTTTCTGAATCCTGAAACAACGCCATTACAAATGCATCATCCGCTAATTGCGTTTTGGCAGAACTATCTACTATTTTTTTGAAATTATTATGTACTGAATCATACATGAGTAATCCATTTCGGGCAGTACCAGCCCAAATATAGCCTTCATTATCCTCCATAAGACAAAAAATACTACCTGGCCGGTTAAATGCCTCAAGCTCAAAGTTTTTAATTTTCTTTCCGGAATTATAATACACTTCAATGCCCCCTCCCCAGGTGGCTACCCATATCCTTTGCTTTGAATCGCATAAAACATCAATTACTGCCTTACTTGACAGTAGCGAATTGTCTATTTTATTTGTGAATTTTCGGGTAGTTAAATCAAAACTACTAATACCTCCACCGTCAGTTGCAATCCAAAGGTTTCCTTTATTATCTTCAGCAAATCCAACAACATTATTATTAACAAGGGTTTTTGAATTAAAAGGATTTCTTTGAAAAACCTCGAATTTTTCAATATTTTCGTTGATGAAATTTAACCCATGGTTATATGTGCCTATCCAAAGAATGCCAATGCTGTCCTGATAGAGTGCCCAAATAGAATTACTACTAATCCCTTGTAAGTTTCCATCTTCTGTTTTATACAACTTAAATTTGTTCGAATTTACAGGTAAAACATTAAGCCCTCCATTCTCGGTTCCAATCCACAAATTACCTTCGTTGTCACAAATAAGAGATAAGATATCGTTGGAACTTAAATTTCCGGGCAAATCGGATCCCTGAAAGTGTTGAATTTGCCAATCCTTACCTTTATCGACTATTTTATATAAACCATTTCCGTATGTGCCCGCCCATAGGTTATTCTCATGGTCGAAACAGATCCTTTTTACATGGCTGCTTTGTAATTCTGTGGCAAGTTTATTGTCGCTCTTAAAATGGATAAATCTTCCGGTTTCAATAGTAAACAGATCTAATCCATAGTTTGTGGCTAACCATATTTCATTGTTCTTACCCGAAATGATATTGCTGATATAATTTGTTGAAACAGATGCTGGATCTTTATCATTATGTGTATAAGTAAATAAACTATCATTTTTCGGATTATATACATAAATTCCCTGACCGGAAGATCCAATCCAGATATTGCCGTTTTTGTCCTCATATAAACAAGAAATGTATGAAAACCTGTTTCTTCCAATACCTTTAATGACTCTAAAATTATCCTTTTCCCTGTTGTAAATACAAACGCCTATGGTTGTCCCGATCCACAAATTATGGTTACTATCTTCAAGAAGTGCATTGATATTATTATTTACTAAACTGCTGGAATCATTTGGATTGTAAGCGTACAAAGTAAATTTGGTGCCATCATATTTGTTTAACCCTTCGCTGGTACCAAACCACATGAAGCCTTTATAATCCTTATGAATACACTTAACATGAGGATTAGAAAGACCATAATTTATGGATTGAAAATTAATCCTGTCATTTTGGCCAAGACATATATTATTACTTAAAATGATTATTAATAATATATGTAAAATGATCCGTGTAAATGTTGTGTAAGAATCCATGTTGACTAAAAATCTCCTACAAAATTATATTCTCATATCTGATTTTATTACATCCATCGTTATTATATATTCCACCACAAGTTAAAAAATAACCCTAACCCGGCCATAAGTTATTGATAATTAATTGTCTTGGGTACAGAGTAGTCAATGGTTGCCTTTTGGAAACGGCGTCGTCCGGAGACAATCTTAGGGGCACAAGTCGCAGACCTGCCTGCAGCAGGCAGGCTTGCGCCATGTGGGGGAGAGTAATATTTGTTAGTTGCTGAGTATACTTTACCACACGATGCAACCGAATCCCGATTTATCGGGATGAGCTCGACGAAGTCAATCGTGCGGTAGCGGGGGACTCACGAGATCGCTTCGCTAAGTTGTGATCGGTGACATAACACGCACCTACCTGACCAATCTCCCTGGTTGGCGCCGACCTGTAGTTCCTGATACAGGGCATATTTTTTGGTTTTCCATATAATAAATTGTAAATTGCCAATCATATCGGTAGTGGAAATCGAAGGCAGGCTAGGATTAATCCAATCAATCACCGGGGATTTCATTGAAAAATTGGCGTAATGAGATAGGGATTGAGGAACACTTAAAAACGGAAAACTATATTCTAAGTTTCGATAATATACTTCAATAAAACGTAAAATTTCAAGAGGTACAATTATGGAAAATATGAAAAGAAGGGAATTTCTAAAAAAAGGGGGGAAAGTACTATTAGTAACCTCTTCTTTCAGTGTTGTAGCTATACTGCCTGCCTGCGAAAAAAAAGATGATGATACTTTCAATGACGGATACTATTCTGACGGATACTATTCTGATGGGTATTATTCCTAAGGTTGCCACGTGCCGAAGATTGCTTTTTTAATTGATACAACCCTGGATTTCATTGACGGAGCCGAACTCAGTAATCTGGCAATTATTCAAAAAGGGAATGATCTAGGCTTCGAGATAACACAGGATAATTTAGAGGATTATAAGGTTACCAAACACCTTATTAAAAGCTCTGATCTTGTTATC
>Ga0315549_1005335_pt1 | contig 10532 bp, 14 predicted proteins | sample SalMarSW160200MG_FD_203101 | JGI IMG/M metagenome (GOLD analysis project Ga0315549, IMG submission 203101) | Salt marsh sediment microbial communities from the Plum Island Ecosystem LTER, Massachusetts, United States - Salt Marsh Sediment SW1601-200 ... | reverse complement strand
GTAGATTTTGCATAGACTACTGTGTAGTAATGCAATGGGGGTGAGACAGTGGGGGTTCAGAACGTTGATGAAAAGTATCGTTGCAACATTTGCGGTAACGAAGTTGTTGTAACCAAGGTCGGCGGCGGAACACTTGTATGTTGCGGACAAGATATGGAATTAATCAGCTAAAAGTAATGGTTTGCTCCATAAACCATACTTTATGTGCGTTCACACATCAGAGATTCTTGTGGTATGTTGGCAACTAACGCTTTTAGGTCATAACTCAAAATAGTTTGCCCAGTTTTCTTAAGTTATCACTGTTTACTGCAGACAAACACGATGATACTAACTTTTTCTGCGAGGATTAGAGCCACTCTGGAGAACCCAACCTTGTTCATTGTTTGCGCAATCCTCCTGACTGTTCGATTGCCTATGTAATCGGTTTTCGATGTTTTTTTCAAAGCGTATATCCACGTGAAATTTTTATAGCTAAACTGTGTCTCTTGGCAAAGCCTCTTTAACCTACTTATTGTGTAAGGGTAATACATCTCCTTCATCGGACGTTTTCTAAGAATTTTGTGAATTGCGTTCCAACAGGGTCTAGGAAACCATGTTAGAAACGGAATAAGAGTGTGGGGTTCATGAATTTGATATCTATTCGCAACGCTGATGTAAAACAGTCCATTTGCTTTTAGGGTTCTTGTTACTTCACGCAACATTGGATTCGCAAGACTATACGGAACATGCTCTAAAACATCATTTGTTATTACAGTGTTAAAACATTCCTTCTTGAAGGGCAAATTACAGCCATCAGCTAAAACGAAGCTTCCTTTTGGTACATTTTTCTTTGCACTTTGGATTGTTTTTCTACGAATCTCCGCACCAACAGCTTCGATCCCAGCTTTCAAAAAATATTCATGAAGATAACCCGGCCCACATCCTAAATCAAGCAACAAACCTGATTTTGGGTCATGCCCGTTCAGTTTTAAACATGTAATTGCTTCTTTGACTCTTTGCTTACCACGTGCATGCATTTTCTGGTGAATTTGAAGCTTTTCTTTGTTCACATATGGACACTCCAAAGTTTCATCTTTTTATGTTGTAGTATTTTGTTAAAATATTTAATCATATCTCAGTTTTCACTGAGGAAACTAATATTTATAAACTTTATGAGTTTTGGATGACTTTGTATTATATTAAGGTAAAATATACAGACAAATTTTCGTTGTTTCATTAATAAGAGAATCTGCTTTCGAATAGTAGCACTAACTGTTCAATGACTGTACCATAAACCCTGCTTTCTAAAACAATTAATTACATGTTCTGAATCTGCAACTTGATTTTTTGATGCCGAAAGAATGTTGTTGTTCTATGCTAAACGTTTTTAAGAGATTCATGTAATCTCTTCCAATTGCGGGTAGGTGGAGCCTCCCACCCGTTCCGCAATAAAAATCCCGGAGTAGGGAGGTAAAAAGATTGAAAATGAAAACTAGAGACCTTTCGTTAGTAGCTATCTTCGCGGCTCTTTACGCAGCACTTGTCTATGTTTTTGCCCCCATATCTTTCTTAGCACTTCAATTCAGAGTAGCAGGGGTGCTCAGACCAGCCATCGCAAAAAAATGGATTCTAGCCATCGGATACGCTATAGGTGTTGTAGTCGGAAATCTCTCCAGCCCCAACATCGGACCTTGGGAATTGTTGTTCATGCCAATGATGAGCCTTGTTGCTGGATTGCTGGGACACATCTTAGCGAGAAGATTCAGCCAAAACTATTTCATCTGTGGAGCCGTCATAGCAACAATAATCCCGTTGAGCGTAGCTTGGATGCTTCTCCAGTTTGGATCACCATTTCTTGCAACTTTTCCATACTTGTTACTCAGCGAACAGGTAGTGTGCTTGATTGGGTCCATTGTGTTCAAATCGATTGAAACTCGATTCAAGTGGTGGCAAATAAAGTGAAGCAGAAAGAAAAGTGCGTAGTTGTATTGAGTGGCGGACTAGATTCGGCGACAGTAGCTTATTGGGCAAAGAAACAAGGATACGACATGTACGGGTTGAGCTGCAAATATGGTCAAATTGCTTCAAAAGAAGTTGACTATGCCAAATTGATTGCCCAAAAATTGGGGATGCCATTGAAAGTGATTGATCTTTCTTCCTTGAAGGATATCTACCTTGGAGTTACTTCGGTTTGCGATGAAAACATTACGATGACCCAAAACTTTAGCCAGCCAATTATCGTTCCATTCAGGAATGCTATTTTTCTCTCAATTGCAGTCGCCTATGCAGTTTCGGTTGGCGCAACAAAGATATTTTATGGCGCACAGGGTTCTGATGAACCCTTCTATCCCGACTGCAGAAAAGAATTCTACAAGTCTTTTGGGGAAACAGCAAGATTGGGAACTGGCGAAAAAATAACTGTCGAAGCGCCGTTCAGTGATGGTCCGAAATCTGCCATAATAAAATGTGGATTGGAACTTGGTGTGCCTTTTGAACTTACTTGGTCCTGTTATTTTGACGGGCAAAAACATTGTGGAAGATGTGAATCCTGTGTGAATCGCAAGAGAGCCTTCGAAGAGGCTCAGATTCAGGACCCCACAGAATATGAACTTTAGAAAATTGGGTGTGAAACGTATAAAATGGATTACGAAAAAGTGTTCGAGTTAGCAAAACCATACTTGAAGAGAAACGATTTTGGGATGCCCCACACCCGAAGAGTCTTTGAGCTTGCCAAGAAAAACTTTGTTATCCCCAAAGAATTGGAAGACTTGGTCTTCTGCTCTATAATCATGCATGATATAGGAGGAAGCACCATCCAAAAACAGTACGAGGATGGTCCAGCAATAGCCACGTCTATTCTACAGAAACTGGGATATGACAAGAGTTTTGTTGATGAAGTTTGCAAAATTGTGCGCACGCATCATGATCACCCCGGCAATCCTTCTCTGGCTTTCAGGATTTTGTATGATTCAGACAAGCTTGTCATGTTCTCTCACGAAGAATTTCCTCACTACAACTCGAAACCGAACTTTAACTGGAACCAAATTGTTGATTCAATATATTCTGAGCATATCAGAGATTTAGCCAAAAAATTTTTGCAGCAAAGAATAACTGAAGGAACAAACTAAACACTTGGTCGCTAACTTGGGTTTATACACAAATTTTTTGAGTGTTGATGTATGGACATAACTTATTATATGCAGTATCGACAGATTGAAGATGCATTAAATTAGGGGAAACAGAAATGCATAACAAAACATTGTCTAAATTTTTGGTAATGTCCATTATGGCATTGATGGTGTCAGTAGCTACTGTATCATCAAATGCTTTTATTGTGCTCGCAGAACCAGCCACTCTCGAGGACGTCCTTGCAGAGATAGAAGCGCTTGACGGCAGGCTGGATAACATGGAAGCAAATATAACCGCCCTAAATTCAGCTTTAAATTCATTAAACACTGCAATTGATAACCTAGAGTCCATCCTGTATTCTCTCAGCGCAACCACCGCAACCGCCACAGAAATAGCCCTTTTGGATTCAGCTTTGGACACAATAAACAATATAACCAATAACATCTGGTTAATCGTGCATTATCTCAACGCCACTGCCGCAAGCAAATCAGAATTAGCCACTGTAAGTTCAACTGTAGACGAACTTGAAGACACCTTGGATTCTCTCAGAAACACCGCCGCAACTTCAGAAGATCTAAACGCCACAACAAGCGACCTGACTGGAAACATCGAAAGCTTGAAAATACTGGTAATCGTAGCCATCGGTTTGGCTCTGATAGCCGCCGCAGCTGCAATAGCCGCAGTCTACCTTCTGCGAAAAACAGCCAAGACCCCCAACTAAACCGATCAAAACCTCCTCCTTTTTTTATTTTTTTTAATTCAAGAATTCACTGTGACATTTTCTCATAACTTCGTAGCAATCTAACATCTAAATTCCAACAGGTAGCTTTTTGAAATAGCCCTTGACATTTTATATAGAACCGTTTCTGAAACAGAATAGACCATTAACCGCAAATAGCTGTGGAGGTTCGGTCCGCTACTTAACGTAGAATGCGTAAACATGCCGTTACCTTTTTTTCTAACAACGGTAACAGAAGTTTGGTCAAGAAACAGAAGGGGACGGTTACTAAACCACAGCGATACGATGTGATGGCGCTAAAAAGTGAAATGTATAAATAACAAGAAGATGCTGGGAAATAATAATGAACGTAACAAGGTTGTTTTCAGCAGGGTTTCAGCCAGATAAGCTCGTGAGGGACGAAGAGCCTGAGGTAGAACAGGATTTTTCCAAGGTTGAGCACTATCGGTCAAGGATTGATGAGGCTGAAGGGTTCAGTGGAGTCTGGAAGATAGTTAAGGACACTGTTAAAGTTACTTTAGGCAAGCATAGATTAGGTATGCTGCTCTTCTTGGATGATTTACCTCTTCATCTAGGTGCATACCACCAGCTAGGTACAAATAACATAGTTCTTAACCGAAACCTAGTCAACATCGTTGAAGCTGTCACAAAATCAAAGAAACTGGTGAATGCCTTCGTCTACAGCATATTAACGCACGAGTACCTTCACGCTTTGGGGCATGTCTCAGAGGCTGAAGTTCGTTCCCTAGTCTACGATGTTTCCAGAGAATGTTTTGGGGAAGATCATATCGTTACAACATTGGCTGAAAAGACTCCTTGGGCTCTAATCAAGGGCATTCCATTAAATGAAATAGCAATACCTAAGCAAAACATGGAACTCGTTAAAGACCTCGAAAAACCGAACCAAGGATACATTGTTTAAGAAAAGAACAGGCACACGCACAACGTTATTATGAGGTTTGAACCGTTTTCTATTCGGGTTGAAGTAAGCACTTTCTGTTGCGGGCGCGTTAAAAGGCGAGTGGCTAATACTCAACATGTTTTAACATGATTGCTTCATCCCTTGTATTCCAAATTACTAAGGGTTAAATTTTAACCCAACCAACCAACCAACTTTTGATAGCTGACGCCTGAAGATTGAAAGTGAGAAGTGGCGTCAGCGTAAGAATGAGGATGTAATAGTGCATACTGATTTCCATTCCTTACCCTCGCTTGGAATCAGACTAAATATAGAACCCAAGCGATGGGTTATCCAAGGTGGGGATCAGAAGTTTTTACCCTATAGTAGCAAGAAATCAATACGGTATTTACTACGAGGGGTAAAATAGAGCCTTAGATTTACCCCTTACAGTAAGAAATCATAAAGGGGAAAAAAGAGGTCTAAATTTACCCCAAACCGAATTTTTTGAAAAAGGGGGAGTTTGCTATCTTTCGCATCTATTCTTCACTCAAGGAAAGTCACTAGAACATTTACTATTGTTAGTATTGAAGCTAAAATTGAAAAGAATAGCGCAACTACAACTGCATATTTTTGATAGAGTTCGCTCAGTTTTTACTCCCTGATGATAATAATTGAGAGATAAATTTAGGCTCTAATTTACGCCTAAGATTTCAATAAATGAAAAAAGAAATTGAAAGCATTATGAACCAAGTATAGTACAATGCTATTTAAAAAAAATTGGTTTATACTATTTGGTTCCAGTAGTTTACCCCTTGAAGTAATACAACTGACCAGCAGGCTTCTTTATGCTAGCGATAAAGCTTCCACCAAAATAGGGCAGCCAAAACTGTTCTTGCAAATCTAGGTTAGCTGCTGTAACCTGTACAGCAGTCTTCTTTGAAATAGCTCCTACTTCCTCAAATTTTCCAATAATCCGTCGACACATTTTAAATTCAATCCCAGACATAGACAATTTTTAAATCTCTCCTGTTTTCTCCATATTTTTTCTAAGAATAATACTCAAATTAATGATAAATCACGACAAATCTTTTGTCGCCATTAACTAAGAGAATTCCATTACATAATATAATGCACGGCTACTTATATAGTGTACGGGTATGCACTTAAATTTTAACCCCAAACCCAACTTTTCATGAGGGGTAAATTCAATGTTCGATTTTACCCCTTATGTATTCTTACTGAATAGTGGTAATATTCTGTCCTGTTCCCTGCCCGAGTCCATTTTGCTTTCAGTTCATTTTCAATTTGCGAGCGTCATTATCAAGCTGACGCTAATTCATTCCTCATTACCAAGCGTCAGCTTTTAGCAATGGTTGGTTGGGTTAAATTTTAACCCTACACAAAATGCGTGCACCCCGTCACTTCACGTAGAATATGTCTTTTCCTTGTTGTGGCTTCTTTATGGCTTCTTTTCTTATCTTCTTCTCTATCTTCTTTTCTTGACTTCCAGTTATCTTTGCGTCGTAATCTACAAAGGCGCACACAAGATCGGCGAGATTCTTGTTTATCTCCGTCAACTCATCTAGAGAGAATTGAGCCATTATGTCCGGATTGTCAGCCCACTGCATCCACCCCGTTACGCTTCGCTGCAGTGCAAGAATTGTGAACCTGATGGTTCGCACCATGTCTAGGCGGTCATGTCCTTCGACCTTCTCTGATTTCTTTATCTCTTTCAAGATTCTTTGGCAGTCGTTAACCCATCTTCCTTCCATGAGCCACACCACAGTATGCCCTAAGGAAATTTCAGGCATAAAAACTTTCTTAATTTCAAATATTTTTCACAAAAGCATATAAGAATCGATAAAACCTCCTTTCAGATATGAGACTAACCAATAAGGAAAAGAAAGAACCGTCGCTGGCTTTTGGCGGACAAGCAGTAATGGAAGGAGTGATGATGCGCTCCAAAGACCATATGGTAGTATGTGTGCGGCAGCCAAACAATGAAATAGTGACAAAAACCGAAGAACTGCATTCCCTGTCTGAAAAATACAGTTTCCTGAAACTTCCATTCTTGAGGGGCATCCTAGCTCTGTTTGAAACGTTATACTCGGGAATCAAGGGCATCTATTTTTCCGCAAACGCCGCTTTTGGCGAAGATGAAAATGAGGAAGAGGTTCTTAGCTCTATAGAAATCGCTGTGGTCGTTGCTTTTTCCATAGGGTTATCGATTCTCCTGTTTAGTGTAACACCCTTTTTCTTGACGTCCCTCCTGAATTTCGGGGGAGGAGTGCTCTTCAATGTTGTTGAGGGAATAGTTCGCCTCAGTTTCCTCTTAGCATACCTTGCTGCCGTATCTTTGGTCGGAGATTTCAAACGGATATTCCAGTATCACGGTGCAGAACATACAGCCATTAACGCCTATGAGGCTGGAGTTGAGTTGAACGTTGAAAACGCCAGAAAATACTCTCGTTTCAATGCTAGGTGCGGAACATCCTTTCTTCTTATAGTCACGTTAATCAGCATTCTGTTTTTCTCGCTTATGCCAAGTTCCACCTATTTTGTGAGGCTAGCCTACAGAATTGTTCTCATCCCCGTCATTAGCGCTGTTTCCTACGAGCTTTTGAAGCTCAGCGACAAGTACAGAAACTCAAGAATCATGAAAGTCTTGGTGGCGCCGGGTTTGTCTCTTCAACATCTTACGACAAGACAGCCTGACGACGACATGATTGAAGTAGCCATAAAAGCTGTGAAAGAAGTTGAGCGCCTGCAAAAGAGCATGTGAATGAACTTGCGGTTACGGGTTACTTATAATAGGCAGTTTGCCTTTTCTCAGAAATAGGCGATTAACGTGGACCCGCTGAAAGTTGATTTAAGGTCTTGGAAGCTCTTTTTCACTCTCTACAAGTTAGCAGAGTTGGGTGCTTCCAGCCGAACTGTTAAGGTCTCCACGGAATATCTAGCCGAAAAGATCGGAGCGTCCCAGCAGACAGCATCCCGGCACCTCATCAGCTTGGAGAAGATGGGGTGGATCAAACGAACCATAACTCCGGAAGGCTGCTTGACAAAAATCACTAGCCAAGGAGTCTCTGAGTTAAAGAAACTATACTCTGAGCTGCGCTTGATATTTGAATCAGCATATCCCCCATCAGTAACTTTGGAGGGTACCCTGTTCAGCGGGTTGGGGGAGGGAGCCTATTACGTAACTAAAGAGGGGTATCGGAAGCAGTTTATGGAGAAGCTTGGTTTTGATCCTTATCCAGGCACCCTTAATCTCAAGCTGACAACCGAATATGACATAAAATCCCTGTCAGAACTTGAAGCCTATCCCGCCGTAGAACTTGAAGGCTTTGAGGACGAGTCTAGAACTTTTGGTCCCGTGAAATGCTACCCAGCAACAATAAACAACAAAGAGAAGGGCGCCATCATCTATGCCCTAAGAAGCCATTACGGATCATCCGTTCTGGAGGTTGTTTCTCCATTTTATCTTCGAAGCCGCCTGAAACTGAAAGACGGAAACAAGGTGAAAGTGGAAATCCTGATTCTGCCCTAGCTCCACTATTCGTTGAATGATTCTATGATCTTTCTCACGATTTTTGAGGAACTATCCAGTTCTCTCTTTCCGAATCTTCCGATCTTTGCAACTTCAATGGCAATTTTTTCTTTTTCTATTGCTTTTAGCACTTCCTTTTCTATTCCATCTTGGTCGTGACCCACGGCTATTACGTCCGGTTTTATCTGTTCAATCACCTTGTCTATGCTGAAATCCTCCAAACCCAAAATCGCCTCGTCCACCACCTTCAGTGACTCAACAAGTGCTCTCCGTTGATCCTCCGGCATAACAGGATTTTTTCCTTTCCTTGCTTTAACAGTGCTGTCTCTAGCAACTATAACTATCAACTCTGCGTCTTTGCCCCCAGCTTTTTTTGCTTCTTCCAGAAATCTCACATGTCCTAGGTGAAGCAGGTCAAAGGTTCCCGAAGCTAGCACGACTCTTTTTTTCTCTTTTTTTACCATGAGAACTCCACAGCTCCTAACAGTCGCAGGGCATCCAGCAGTCCCTCGCAATAGGCAACTGAAGTAAGGCTTGTTTCCAGTTTGCCTTCCTTCTGATAATATTTTGCGTCTTCCAAATAACGTTTAGCCCAGTCAAAAACTGTCTTTGATTCCTCTTCGTTGAGGTGCACATCTTCTGGTAGCTGCCCGATTTCCTGGACGACGCGTTCAGCGCCACGAATATACTTTGTAACCAGTTCATCTATTGTCATTCACCCATCTCCTTAACTTCTTCAGGTGCATCTGCAAGGGTGATGAGGGCTTCGGCTTCCATGAAATGAAGTTTACCCGGAAAAATGAGCGTGTGCGGAGGAGCACCGAAATCATGATTCATCACTTCTTCCAAGTAGCCTGCCTTCACCACAGGCTCGATTGAACCTGCCCTCGCAACTCCTACGACTAGGGTTCTTGACGTGATAACCTGCTCTTTCTTCAGTTTTTCCAGTTCCAGAAGCGTCTGCAGCGCCTCCTTGATGGTTAGGTATCTCTGCTCCTCAGCTTTTATGTCTAGGTAGCACATGGTGTGAAGTCCCCTATCCCTGTTTTCCGAAATAACCCTATACGGAGTTTCGGAGACAAAACCCTTCTCAGAAAACGGTATCGTAACAGCTTTTCCATACTTGTAGTTCTGCAACCCTGAAATCCCCTTCACCGCCGAAACAACAGAGGCACCATGTATAACCCGGGTTCTGATTCCCTGCTTTTCTGCACGGATCCGCAAATCCACATGGGTTGTGGCAATCAAGGGGTCTCCTGGAACCAAAAAAACTACTTTTCCTTTCTTAGCCTCTTCAAAAAGTTGTTTTCCCTCTTCCTCTTCTAAGACTCTTCGCGAAACAATGTTGACCGCTTTTCTTGTCATCTCTTCAAGTTTCTGGATGGAGAGTCCCGGCATCAGGCTTGTGTAGAATTCGGCAAAAACTGCGTCTGCCTCTCTGATTTCTTCGAGTCCACGAAGAGAGATGTCTTTTTCGTCGTACAAGCCTAATCCCACGAAGATTAATTCGTTCAAAGCCTTCTCGCTCCCATTACCTTTACATTATTTGAGAACAAAAAATATTAGGGTAACTGTTTTCACAATAGGATGGTGCCTTTGGGTGGGCCCGTAGCTCAGCAAGGCAGAGCGGCGGACTGGTCCTGCGGGACTAGGTTGAGGCTCTTAACCCGTAGGTCAGGGGTTCAATTCCCCTCGGGCCCGCTAACCCCAACTTCTAAGGATTCATCCAGCCGTCTTTTTGGGGTGATGGAGAGGGAAAAGTTAAAGCCTGTTCGATTACAGTAGTATGTTTTATTCACCGACGAGGTGACCAGCTGATTGAAAGTAACGCATAAACAGATTCTTCTCCTAACGTTTTTCGCTGGATTGTTGACTGTTGGAGTTTTAGAATCAGAATATGGAATCGTAAGAACCTTTGTCAGGTTCATTTGCACTTCTTGCATTGGATTGGGGTAACAGAGCAGTATGAATCTAAGTCGGATACGTCACATAACACAGACAATCGCCTTTGTTGTATCTAATCTAGGCTTTATTCCAGCATTGAAAACAGGGCTTATATGCCCATTCTTCTACTGTTACGGATGCCCCCTCGCATCTGCCGGATGCCCCATAGGAGTCCTGCAGCACTTCATGATCATTCCAGCAATTCCCTTCTACCTTCTGGGTACTCTAGGCATCTACGGAACAGTTTTTGGCAGGGCATTTTGCGGCTGGGCTTGTCCCTTCGGGGCTCT
>Ga0315549_1005329_pt1 | contig 10538 bp, 16 predicted proteins | sample SalMarSW160200MG_FD_203101 | JGI IMG/M metagenome (GOLD analysis project Ga0315549, IMG submission 203101) | Salt marsh sediment microbial communities from the Plum Island Ecosystem LTER, Massachusetts, United States - Salt Marsh Sediment SW1601-200 ... | reverse complement strand
GGGATGAGGAGTTCAGCACATCGGACCTGGTAGGTGGTGAATACGGCTACCGTATCAGGAAGGTAGTGGATAACTTCATCCATTCCGTGTTGAAGACCGAGGAGGACATGACCAAGAGGTGGGTAGATAATCGCCTGACAGTAGCCTGCAAATACGGGTTCACCCTTATCTATGACGAGTTCACCCGTTCCCGTCCTGAGGCGAATAATATTCTTCTATCAGTTCTCCAGGAGAAGATGCTTGATATGCCCGCCAACCGGAGTGACGGCGAGGGCTACCTCAAAGTAGACCCCGACTTTACCGCCATCTTCACCAGCAACCCCGAGGAGTATGCCGGCGTCTATCGGAGCCAGGACGCGCTGCGCGACAGGATGGTGACCATGGACCTGGACCACTTTGATGAGGAGACTGAGATAGCCATAACTGCGGCCAAATCGGGGATGGCCCGGGGGGATGCAGCGAAGATTGTGGGCATTGTCCGGGCGCTGCGAGATTCCGGCGTGTGTGAGTATGCTCCCACTGTGCGGGGTCCGATGATGATAGCCAAGACCCTCAAGGTACTGCACGGCTCGGTCAATAGCAAAAACGGCGTCTTCGGGAAGTTATGCCTGGATATCCTGGCATCGGAGACCAGCCGCGTCGGCAGCAAGACTCAAAGCACCAGGGTAAGAGAGAAACTGGACGAAATCATTAACCAGTATTGCTGAGTGATGTGCGCTTCAATAGAAAGGTGTAATTGATACACCGTTAATAAGGAGGTGACAGAGATGCCGCCATTAATGCGAGCTTTTGCCAGGGTAGACAAGGATGGCAAGGTTTCCATACCCAGTAACATCGCCCGTGAGGTCGGTTTCAAGCCGGGACAGATGGTGGAGGTGAAGGCACTGAGCAAGAAGAGCGTAGCCATTTCAGCCAGGGATAACGCCCGGTAGAGACAGCACCCCCTTGCTGTAATAGCAGGCACCACCTGGTTGGACCAAGCGCGTCGCGTAGGAGCGTAAGCACATGGATAAAAAGATAAATCTCGCTGATTTAGAAAGGGAGAATAAGCGTCTTCGCAGGCAGCTAGCCGGGCTTGACGAGCTGCCAGGGAAGAAGCGTGCCGGGACGGTTACTGACCTTAAGGGTGTACAGGATATACCTACCAGTGTCGGCAATAAAATACGCTCGGTGCCGCCGACAAGGCAAGATGACCGCTACTACCTTGACCTGTACCTCCTGCAAAAAGAGCGGGAGAGGCTGGTCCAAGAGACATCTTCGATAAAAAAACGAAGACTACAGCTGGGAATGAAGGTTTCCCACGTTGATGAGGAAACGGCGAAGAAAGAGGAAAAGGCTCTGCAGGATATGACGATACTATCAACAGGGCACCATGAAAAACCGGGGGAGGAAAAAACAACCGGCAAGAGCCAGAAAGCACCAAAGGGGTATGAATATAAAGAGGAAGACTGGAATAAATTCACCCTGGAGTACTGACTGGGAAAAGGAGGCATTATATGGGTATGGAATGGCAGGCGTATCGCCTGGGGCGTGGCAGGAGAGGTGGATTAAACGGTACGCTGGGGAGAGTCCTGAGCGGGAGTACCTTCCCTTGCGCCTATTGCCACGGCACGGGTAATCAGCTTCATATGAGGTCAAAGTGTCCCGTCTGTCGGGGTACTGGTTCCATTAAGGTTAATCCACCAGCGGTAATCTGTGCCTTTTGCCGGGGGACAGGCGAATCTCCTCCTCGCTCACATATTACCTGCGCCGCCTGCCGGGGGAAGGGTGTAATAAGCGTTAAAGAGCCAATTGAGAGGTGTGATGCCTGTCGCGGGCTGGGGCGTGTAGGCGGCACTCAACTCCCCTGCGTAAAGTGCAAGGGTGCCGGCGTAGCCACCGTGAAGAGGACTGACGGTGGTAAAGAAGGAAAGGTGGTGGAACTATGGAGGTAGAAACCAAGGTAGCACCTGGTGCACTTGCCAGATTGGAAGAAGCCAGGGAGAAGGCGCGGATAATGGAGAAGGAACTTGTCGCTGTTCTATCTGAGCTGGAGCAGGCTGCCGAGAAACGGAAAAGGGAAATGGAACGATGGAAGCAAAACCCAGGGTAACACCGGACGCACTTGCCAGGTTAGAGATGGCCAAGGAGAAGGCAAGGATAATGGGGAAGAAGCCCACCACTATCTCCGAGTTGGAGCAAGCTGCCGGGAAGTGGAAAGAGGAGAAAGAGCTAAAGCAGGCGCAGCTAATCCATCCGGCCCTGGATGATTCGCCAATATCTATTGCCCCGGTGCCCCTCCTCAGGGTCGTGGATAGGACTCGTAAGGACGAGGAGATTATCTGGAAACAACACAGATTGCACCCTGAGGAAAGACCCCGGCAAATCAAGATGAATGCCGCCATGATAAATAGTATCGCCCAACACCTGAAGGCACGAGAATGGGCAAGGGCTCTAGGGAAAAGGAGAGGAAGACCTAATGACGGCTATGACTTAGAAAAGGCGGCCGAGCAGTGGCAGAGGCAAAAAGAACTTGAACAGAGGGGTATTCTGGAAGCTAAGCAAAGGAGTGATTCGCGATGAGGAAGTATATCTACGGTGTTATCTCAGCAAACAATCCGGTGAGGTTTGGCCAGTCGCTTCTGTCCTCAACACCGGACGAGGTGTACACTGTGGTTCATCGGGACCTTGCCTGCGTGGTTAGTAATCATAACAGGAGCGATTTTACTTCGCTGAGCAAGGAGGATAAGCTCCGTTGCCTGATGGCTCACCAGGGGATTATCGAGCGGGTAATGAAGGAGTATACCATACTTCCCGTAAAGTTTGGCACCCTTGTCGAAGACGAGGAGGAAATGCGATGCATTCTGGAACAGGGATATGAAAAGCTTGCCCAAACCCTGGACCAGATGGACAGCTTGGTGGAGATTGAGGTGGCGGCTACCTGGGATTTGAAGGAGGTTCTTGAGGAGATTGGTAATGCGATAGAGATTATGGAGTTGAAGCGCTCCATGGCAGGTCAGTCTGCCTCAGAAATACTGGAAATCCAGATAAACGCCGGTAAGCTGGTCAGGGAATCTCTGGATAGGCGAAGGGAGAGCTACCGCAGTCAAACCATGCAATCCCTCGCCAGAGTAGCGCTGGATACGCAACCAAACGCACTGGTTGCCGATGAGATGGTGATGAATGTGGCTTTTCTGATTCAAAGGGAAAAGCAAGAGGAATTTGACAGACAGGTAACGCTCATAAATGAAGCCTTCAACGACCAGATAAACTTCCGCGTCATCGGGCCGCTGCCGCCCTACAGCTTCAGTACGGTAGAGATAAAACGCGCCGAGCCAGATAAGATTACAGAGGCAAGGCAGCTACTTGGGCTGGGAAGCGATGTTTCCGATAAGGAGCTTAAGGAAGCCTACCGGCATGTAGCGGCCGAGAGCCACCCGGATGTGCACCCGGATAATGATACCAGCGACGAGCAGTTCGCCAGGGTGCGGGAGGCATTTGTTCTGCTGAGAGATTACTGTCGGGGGCAAAACGGGGGTGTTGAGCAAGAAATGAATAGCCGGCGCTATTCCCTTATGCCCCAGGATGTGAGCCAGGCTTTTCTTATTGAGATAAAGCGCCCGGCCCTTCAAACGGCTGGAGCATTAGTATGACTATTATGGTACAAGAACAGACAAAAGAAGCAAAGTACCTGTATTGCATAATAAAGTGCGACGAGGAGCGCAGCTTCAACGACGTGCCAGCCATTAGCGGGTGTGGCGACGGGATTCACACTGTCGTCTTTGAGGACTTAGCCTGCGTGGCCAGTAACTCGCCGGACATGAAGTATGACAGCACCCGGGCGAACATGATGGCTCACGAGACGGTAATTGAGCGGGTAATGAAGGAATTCACTGTTCTACCTATACGGTTCAGCACCGTTACCAGAAAGGGTTCGGGTTCGCCTGTTGACGATATACAAAACAAGCTTCTTGAGAAGCGGTACAAGGAATTTCTAAAGCTCCATGAGGAGATGGACAACAGGGTTGAGCTGGGGCTGAAAGCCTTGTGGCGCGATGAGAAGGCAATCTATCAGGAGATAGTCACTGCACACGTGGAGCTGCGTAAGCTCCGTGATTCCGTAAAAGGTCTCTCTCCTCAGGCGACACACTTTGACCGGATGCGTCTGGGAGAAATGGTAAAGAAGGCGCTTGACCAGAAGAGGGACAGAGAAGCAAAGATGCTCCTATCTCGCCTTCGCCCCATAGCTGACCGAGTACGGGAGAACAACATTATTATGGACCGAATGGTTCTGAACGCTGCTTTTCTGGTGAGTAAAGACCGGGAAAAGGAATGCGATGAGGTAGTGAAGACACTTGATGAGGAGCTGGGGGAAAGAATGGTGTTCAAGTATGTTGGTCCCACTCCACCGTTTAGCTTTTGCGAGATTGTGGTCAACTGGGAGGAGGAATGAAAAAGTACCGGAGAACTCAGCAACAACAAAAGCAGGGAGGTGACCTTCTCACCGATATACTGACCTTTCCCATCCTTGGAGCCCCCAGGATGGTTCACTGGATTGCCAGGAAGCTCGTCGAGAGGGTGGAGCAGGATGAAATGGATGAAGGCAAGCTCCAGGGCGACCTGCTGGAGCTTCAGATGCGATATGAGTTGGGAGAAATTAATGACGATGAATACGCTGAGCAGGAGACAGCCATACTTGACCGGCTCAGCGCTATCCGCAGAGCCAAGGAGGAGGAATAAATATTCATTGAAATAGTACAGCCCAATATTAGGATGCAGACCGGGATAAAATTATTACCGAAGGAGGGTAGAGATGGCTACCAAAGTGATGATGAATCTGGCGGAGGGTGCCAAGGAGCAACTGGCTGAGGTCACTGGCTTTAGTCCGGTGGCAGCGGTGGGGGGATTCAAGGATGACGAGGGCTGGCATATCTCGGTGGATGTGCTGGAGATGGCCAGGCTGCCGGAATCGACCGACATTATTGGCACCTATGTGGTTACACTCGACCCCGAAGGCAACATGGTGAAATTTGAGAAAAAGAGGGCACGCCTGCGCGGTGAGCCATACCAGGAAGAAGAGGAGTAAAGGCGAAAATGCAAATGGCGCCGGGATTTCTCCATAATCAGGAGCTACACTTCCTGATGTTTGGCGGCAAGGGCGGTGTGGGGAAAACCACCTGCGCTGCGGCCAGCGCTCTCTATCTGGCTGGCAGCAGACCGGGAGGGCGTGTCCTTATTGTTTCAACTGACCCGGCTCATTCCCTAGGTGACAGCCTGAGTCAGGAAATTGGGGATAGCATCACTGCCGTGAAAGGGGCCGGAAATCTTTTCGCTCTGGAAGTGGATGCCCCCAAACGGATGGAGGACTTCAAGGCAAAATACAAGGAGGAACTGGAGACCATCGCCTATCGAGGCACTATCTTTGACCGAGATGATATTACAGAGTTTCTTTCTTTATCTCTGCCCGGGATGGACGAGATGATGGCTGTATTGGATATTGCGGATATCATCAAAGGTGGTGAGTATGACCTGGTTATCCTTGATACCGCCCCCACCGGTCACACCATCAGGATGCTTGAGCTTCCCGACCTGATGCTGGGGTGGGTTAAGCTCTTGAAGTTGATGCAGGAGAGGTACCGCTACATTGGACGGCGGCTAACCGGCAGATATCCTAGAGATAAGGTGGATGACTTCCTCGATAAGCTATCTAACGATATACATCGTGCAAAAGCCCTGTTCACTGATAAGCAGGCAACCGAGTTCGTGCCGGTTACTATCGCTGAGGACATGGCTATAGAGGAGACACAAAGGCTGCTCGATGCCTTACATAGGCTAAAGGTCCCAGTAGAGACCATACTGGTAAACCGCGTGGCAGAAAACCGGGAATGCCCCTTCTGTAGCATGCGCTGGAGCGCTCAGAAAGATGCCCTGTCACAGATACGGCAAGCCTTCTCTGACTACGAGCTAGTGAAGGTGCCCTTCCTGCCCTACGAGGTAAAGGGAATAGAGCGCCTCAAGACCTATGCCCAGGTCATGCTGGGGCAGGAATTACCTGAACCAATCATTCGTGAGGTTGCTGAGCCAGCACCAATAAGACGGAGTGATTGGCATGATTTAGCCCAAGCCGAACTCATACTGTTTGGTGGCAAAGGCGGGGTGGGCAAAACCACCACGGCCGCAACGGCTGCCCTGTACCTGGGCCGCCTTGATAAAGAGAAGAAGACCCTTATCTTCTCCACCGACCCTGCTCACTCACTGGGGGACAGCTTTGACCAGGAGATAGGGGATAGGGTAACTACTATCTCCGGAGTAGAAGGGTTATCTGCTCTGGAGATTGAGCCGGCTAGTCTTCTAGAAGAGTTCAAAAAAGAATACCGGGAGAGTGTTAACGAGTCATTTAAAACCTCCTTGAAGGGAGGGATGGATGCCCCCTATGACCGTGCCATCATGGAGGAGCTTATCGAGTCGACACCGCCGGGCATAGATGAGCTTATGGGCATGATGAAAATCATGGACTTCATGGAACGCGGCGAGTTTGACCGTTATATCCTTGACATGGCGCCTACCGGGCATGCGCTACGGTTTCTGGAGTTGCCCGACATGATAAGGGACTGGTTCAAGACCATATTCAGGCTCCTCCTGAAGTACAGTGGGGTATCGGGCTCAGGGCTTAACAAGACGGCAGAACTCATATTGAGAAGGTCGCGCCAGCTAAGGCTGGTAGAGAGTGCCCTTCGCAACCCCCAACGTTGCCAGTTTGTCTGCGTCACCATTCCCGAGGCAATGTCCCTGGCAGAAACTAAACGTCTTGTTCAGCGTCTTTCTAAACTGAGGGTAGCCTGCCGGGAAATAATAGTGAACATGGTAGTTCCAGCCACCACATGCCCTTTTTGCTCGGCAAAACGCTCGGAACAGCAGAGCCACCTCAAGGAATTTGAGGCGCTGGGGCTGGGGGTTCACGAGGTGCCCCTGTTCTCCCACCAGATTGTCGGCATTGACAGTCTGCGTGAAATAGCTGAAACCATATACGGCAACGAAAATAGTGATTTTCCCCAACCTGAAGAGGCTAGCCTGTCCGGCTCTCAGGTGGGTTATTAATAAACAGTAAAAGGAGGAAAGAAAATGGCAGAGCCCAAAGGAGGCAGCGGAGGGGTAGCCGGTTTTATGCTGAGGACGGCCAAGACCCACGAAGAAAGGGGGAACATACATCAGGCGCTATACGATTACTTCAACATTATCGACCGGGAGTCTGAGACCAAGGAAGCCAAAGAAGCCTACGACCGGCTGGTCAAAATGGCACAGAATTTTGAGGAAGATGGGCAGCTATACGCCGCCAAGCACCTCTATATGCGAATAGAGGAAGAAGTACCCGAGGAGACCTCTGGCATTGAGGTTAGCGGCACACGAAAAATCCCCTATGTATCCGTAGGCCACGGAGTAATGGTAGGCCACCAGCGGTAGGTCATGGGGGCTTCTTGAGTTAGTGCTCAGAGGAATGTAATGTACAGACCGACTGCCAACGAATTGAAGATTTTACTAACGCTCAAAGAGATTGGAGAGGCTGAGCCGATGAGGGTAGGTTCCAGGATAGGAATGGGCTCATCAATGACTGATTATTTGTGCCGATACCTGACCACACACGGCCTTCTACAAAAGAGCGGAAGGAAAAGATACAAGCTGGCACCGGCAGGGCAGAAAGGTCTTGAGGAAGCCTTCGCCAGAGTTCTCAGCATACTAAGGGCGAAAGAGGGCGACGTACTTGAGGCCCTGGCCAAGATTAGATTGCCCTGAGTGTATGACAAAAATCATTTAGACAGGAGGAGAAAAATGGGAAACGGTTCTGCACCAGCAATTGAGGCTGCGCCGATAATGGTGGAACGTGAGCAGCCGGGCTTTGTCCAGACACCCTGTATCAGCGATGTAGTCAAGCAAGCCCAGTTGTATATCCGCGCTGGATTCCCCCTTCACTTCAGGGGTCCGGCTGGCACCGGTAAGACGACTCTGGCACTGTATGTTGCCGCTCAGCTCGGTAGACCGGTAATACTGATTCACGGAGACGAAGAGTTCGGCACTTCAGACCTCGTCGGCGGCGAGTATGGCTACCGGATGAAGAAGTCGGTGGACAACTTCATCCATTCCGTCCTGAAAGCCGAGGAGGATGTGAAGAGAATCTGGGTAGATAACCGCGTAACGGTAGCCTGCCGGTATGGATTCACCCTCCTTTACGACGAATTCACGCGGTCACGGCCGGAAGCCAACAATGTGCTGCTCTCCGTGTTGGGGGAAGGAATCCTGGACCTCCCGGCTGGCCGAGACGAGAACAACCACCTGAGAGTTCATCCTGACTTCTCGGCCATTTTCACCAGCAACCCCGAGGAGTACGCCGGCATTCATAAGGCTCAGGACGCACTAAGGGATAGGATGATAACCATTAACCTGGGCTACTACGACAGAGCGACTGAGGTCGCCATCACCCATGCCAAATCGGGGGTTGCTCAACCGGATGCCGAGCGCATTGTCGCTCTCGTCAGGGACTTCAGGGAGTCAGGAGATTACGAATTCACCCCTACCGTACGTGCTTGCATAGCCATCGCCAAGGTTTTGAATATCTCTGGAGGTCGTCCCGAGGTTGGCGATGAAACTTTTACCCGTGTCTGCCTTGATGTCCTGGGGACACAAGCAGATGGGACTGGTTCAATAAAAGAGTACGGCAATCAAACAGTGCTTAAACTTATTGCAAAGCACTGTAGATAAGGTTTAACCAATGCCTTTCAGGAAGGAGCTTAGCTACCTCAAATGCCAGAAGAGGGTAAGTATCTCTATTGTATAATTGAAAATTCGAACGCCAGGAACTTCGGTCCCGTAGGTATTGGTGACCGGGGAGATGAGGTAACCACTATTCCCTATGGGGATTTCAGTGCCGTGGTAAGCAGTATACCCATGAGCAAATATGTGGTGAGCCGGGAGACCATGATGGCGCACGAGAAGGTCCTTGAGGAGGTGATGAAGGATTGCACGGTCCTCCCGGTCAGATTTTACACTGTGGCGCCTTCGGTGGATGAGCTGCGCAGCCTTCTGGGAAGAAGGCACGCCGAATTCAAGAACCTACTTAGATACCTGGACAACAGGACAGAGCTGGGGCTAAAGGCTCTTTGGGAAGACATGAGCCAGGTCTTTCAGGAAATCATTGAGGAGAATGATGAACTGAAGGCACTACAGAAGAAGATAGTGAATACCTCTCCGGGGAAAGCTAAAACCAAGAGTAATAAAGCTCTGGAGGCAGGGCTGAAATCCCGGCTGCAGGAGAAGAAAGACAAGGAAGCTGAGGGTTTACTTGAACCTCTGCAAAAGATTTCGGTGGATGTTCGTTACGACAAGACGCACGGCGACGACATGATATGTAATGCTGCCTTCCTGGTGGATAGACGCTGGGAGAAGGATTTTGACATCAAGGTAGAAGAGTTAACCAAGGCTCATGAAAATAGAATCAGGTTTATCTATGTGGGACCAGTGCCGCCATATAGCTTCGTTAACATAGTAGTAAAGGGGCAAGATGCCGTCTAGAAACCAGCGAGTATTACCTGCCAGAGCCCTGTCTTGCGATGTGCTCAGCGGAAGCGTTTCGAGCCCGGCTATTATGGGAATACCTCTGGTCACCAATACCGTGAGAATGCCCCTGGTTACCGGAGGAGTGCCATTTTCTATGAATCGTGGGGTAGTGCATGGTTTGAAGCACATTGGGAAGAAGTACGCAAACCAGCAGACGCCGGAAAATGCATCCAGAAAAGGCAATGGTCACACCTGTCCATGGTGTGGCAAGGACAATATTGCCCGTGAACTTAAATCAGAAAAGCGCTCTCTATGGCGCTGCCTTGGCTGTAACCGGCGCTGGTGGGCGTCGGTAGATAACCCGCGAAAAATGAGCCGGCACCGCCCGAAACTGAGCCGGCAGGTATACCGGGGCTCGTTCTGGCGTAAGCTCGGACGACTCGGCTGGTAATTGGATAAGGAGGTTATAAAATGTGTCCCCGGAAAAAAGTCGGACTTGTTAGCGGGGTAGTGCCCCATATTTCACCCCATCCCCAGCGAGGTCTTGTCAGCGCCAGGCCACCGATAACCTCGTGGAGATACCTGGGTATGCCTCCATCCGGGTTGATTCCTGGGGAGAGGGCAATAAGCCGGAGAGTGGTACCCAGGGAATATGATTTGTTGGATTTTTTATTCGGGGTCATAGCGGCACCGGTGGTTCTGCCTGCCTTCATGCTGCGGTCGGTGGCTGAGGCAGTGGAGGAGCAGGCTCGCTACGAGGCAGATATTGAGGCTTTGCTGAGAGACGAGCTGCTGGAAAACGAGATGCGCTATGAATCCGGCGAGATAACCGAAGAAGCCTACAGGCAAAGAAAGGAAGACCTCACCAGGCGATTGGAGGAATTCGAGAGATAGACGGGGTTAAGTAAACCTGACTGAGCAGATGAGGTGAATATATGGCTTTAGAAGCAGAGAGGGATGGTGGCGGTGGTGGTCTGGTTGATGTGGTCGACAGGATACTGGACAAGGGA
>Ga0315549_1005325_pt1 | contig 10543 bp, 11 predicted proteins | sample SalMarSW160200MG_FD_203101 | JGI IMG/M metagenome (GOLD analysis project Ga0315549, IMG submission 203101) | Salt marsh sediment microbial communities from the Plum Island Ecosystem LTER, Massachusetts, United States - Salt Marsh Sediment SW1601-200 ... | reverse complement strand
CAGTAGGTCGTGGGAGGCGGCATCCTCGCGGTGGAGATAGTGAACATCGTTGGTGGCTACCAGGGGTATGTCCAGTTCGTCGCTCATGGGGATGAGCGTCTGGTTTACCCGCTCCAACTCAGCGATGGGATGACGCTGTATTTCCAGGTAGAAATCACCGAAGGTCTGCTTGTACCAGAGCGCCGTCTGCTTGGCTTCCTCAATCTGCCCCTGAAGGATGAGCTGGGGAATTTCGCCGCCCAGGCAGGCGCTTAAGGCGATAAGGCCTTCGTGGTATTGCTCCAGCAGCTCCTTGTCCACCCGGGGGCGGTAGTAGAAACCTTCAAGATTTGCCTTGGTGGTGAGTTGGATTAAGTTGTGGTAGCCGGTCTGGTTTTTGGCTAATAGAACTAAATGGTGGTGATTTCTATCGGCCGCCTCGCGCCCGAAGCGGCTGTTGGGGGCGACGTAGACCTCGCAGCCGATAATGGGTTTTATGCCCGCTTCTTTGGCAGCCAGGTAGAACTGGATGGCGCCGTACATAGAGCCGTGGTCGGTTATGGCCAGGCTGTCCATGCCCAACTCCCTGGCTCTCTCCACCAGCTGCGGGATGCGGCACATGCCGTCAAGCAGGCTGTATTCGGTATGAACGTGGAGATGGCTGAACATGGCTATCGCCTATTATAGCACAGGGTTTGTATGGGGGGATACGTTTTTAAGGAGCAATTCTCTCCTTTCCCCACCCCGTTTTTTTATCTTAACCCGCCCGCCGCCCTTATGGTAGGGCTAAAGCCCTTTTGCCCCACCCCTTTTTTGGGGAGTTATCCTCTTCTCCCCTCTGGGGGAGGGGCAAGGAAGTTTTAGAGGCGAAGCCTATGAGGGTGGGATGGGTGGGAAGAAAAACCTAGGTCAGGAAGAGGAGGGGATAGCTAACACTGTTATTTCCCGCCCTGAAAGTGTAAAATCTTAACCGAATGAAGATTCTGGGCATTATCGCTAAATGGGTGTTTATGCTATGCCTGCCTTTGCTGTTGTTCACCGCCAGCCTGGGCTGGGCGATAAACAGCCTCTGGCTCTATAACTACGGCTTTGAGAAGTACGGCATCAGCCAAGCTACCGGCCTGGATGAAACGGAGCTGGAGAAAGCCGCCGCCGGACTGGTCGGCTACTTTAACTCCGACGAAGAGTATATCAGTCTGACCGTAGTAAAGGACGGCGAGCCGTTTGAGTTGTTTAACTACCGTGAGATTGTTCACCTTAAGGATGTCAAGGGGCTGATATGGCTGGATTACCGGGTCCTGCTGGGGACGCTGGTTTATGCTCTGGCTTATGCCGGGGTCTGCCTGTTCTGGCGTAAGCCGGCTTACTGGCGGCATTTAGCTTGGGGGGTGGTGGGGGGTAGTGGTATAACTTTGGGGCTGATGCTGGCTCTGGGGCTGGGCAGTCTCTTCGGCTTTGATTCGCTCTTCTGGCAGTTTCATGTTATCAGCTTTACTGCCAACGATTTCTGGCTGCTTGACCCGACTAAAGATTACCTTAAGATGATGTTTGCCGATGGCTACTTCTACGATGTCGTCCTGTTCTGTGTGATGGGTGTAGCCGGGGCGGCGGTAATTCTGGGTGGGGTGGTGGGGGGTTGCCTGTGGTCTAGCCGAAGGCGGGCTAAGGCTTAACTAGCTGTATCTTTCTTCCTTCCAGGGGTCGCCGTGGTTGTGGTAGCCGTGGGACTCCCAGAATCCGGGTTTGTCCTTGTCGGTGAATTCAACGCCTGTTACCCACTTGGCGCTTTTCCAGAAATAGAGCCTGGGGACGGCCAGCCTCACCGGGTAGCCGTGCTCCGGAGTCAGCGGCTGGTTATTGTGTTTGACGGCGAGCAGCACGTCGGGCTGAAAGAAATCATTAAGAATAAGATTGGTGGTGAAGCCGCCCTCGGAGTGAACGGTGATAAACTTAGCCTCGGGCAGTATCTCGGTAAGCTCCTTTATCACGCTGGCGCCGACGCCCTCCCAGAGGTTGTCCATCTTTGACCAGCCGGTAACGCAGTGAATATCGGAGAAGACCTTTACCATCGGCAGCGACATGAACTCCTTATAGCTGAGCTTGCGTTCTTTTTCTACCATGCCGGAAATGGTGAAAGTCCAGCGGGAGCTGTCAATTTTGGGCACGCTGCCGTAGTGGAGAGCCGGCCACTGCTCGGTGAGTTTTTGGCCGGGGGGAACTCTTTCTGCTCTTGCCGTATCCGGGCTTTTGATTACTTCTTTAGCCAAGCTAAGGGCTCCTGTCTTATAGCTTAACTATACCCCGAACCGGGCTACCCTGTCACTGTTGGGCTTTTTCCGCGACCAGTCTGGCGAAGCGGGCGAAGGAGCGGTCGTAGGTCTTTTCTACCTCCGGGGGGAAGATGCAGGTGGGGAGTTCGTTGAGCTTAAGGTGGTATGAGATGCATTCGCAGCACTTGCCTTTGCGGGAGCAGGGCTCGTAGGTGCAGGGGCATCTGGCTTTATTGATTTCAAGCTGGCATTCCATTTAAATTTCCCTTTCTATAGCCCCTTTCTCATTGTTTGGGATAGCTCGGCTAATAGCTTTAAGGCCCGGGCGGCGGCGTCCGGCGTTTCCAGGGAAGCCAGCCCGCAGCTGGGGGTGAGCAGGCTCTGGCGCAGGAGCTGCTTAAAAGAGACGCCGTTGCGGGTGAAGGGCGCCATCGCCTCTTCCAGGCGGTCTTTGAGGCTGGCCGCCGTCTCCTTGCCCAGCGAGGCGCCTTCGTTGGGGATGATGCCCCAGGAAATGGCGCCGCCTCTATTGAGCAGAGCTTTTACCTCCCTGGGGTAGAGGCTGAGTGACTGGGCGTAGTTATAGGCATCGAAGCTGACGATATCGATACTGGTACCCAGCAGCACCGACCAGTCGGTGTTGCCGCAGCAGTGAATCCCTTTAAGCCCTTCGATGCCCCGGAAAACCTCTTCCACCAGGCTTTTCACCCTTTCCGCCGATAATGTCACCGAGACCGAGCCGAAGGAAGCCATGTAGGGCTCGTCGACGAAGATAATGGTATTGGGCGATATTCTCTTTAATTCCTTTTCCTGCCATGCCGCCTTGAGCCTTAAGAATTTAGCCACGGCGTCGCCCAGAATATCGTCGTAGATAATGGCTTTGCCGTCGCTGTCGGCTACCGTTAAGCCCCAGGTCACCGGGCCGGTCACCTGCCCCTTGACCGCCAGCGGCGAGAGGCCCTTTAAGTTTAGAAAGGCGTGCAGCCCGGCGGCGTAATCGGCGCTGACCGGGTATTTGGCGAAATCGTTATCGAGATAGGCGGCGTAGAGCCTTTCCAGGGGCTTGTCTATATCTTTGGTGCGGTCGACATAGAGCTTATCAGCGGTGACGGTTATGCCGGGGAAGCCCTGGCTGTACTGGGCGTACATGTTCTCCTTGAAGGAGCGCTTGGGTAATTGCGGCCAGCAGGGGATTTCTTTAAGGTATTTCGCCACCTGGGCGCAAGCCGCCTCAGGGTCGGTGTGGGGCATGCTGCCGATAGCCGTCGGCAGGCAGTTGAACTCCAGGGCGGTCACGGTTAAGGCTTGGCTCCCTTTAAATATTTGCCGACGAGCAGTTCCAGCTTTTGCTTCTGCCCGGCCGGTATGTACTTGCCGCCGGTGACGATAGCCTGTTTCAGGGCGCGGCTGCACCCGCAGTCACGCTCGGGGGGCAGCCAGGCGAGGGACAGCTTGATGGTTTTCTGGATGATATCGATGTTCTGGCTGGCGATTTCCAGAATGGCATCAACCGACAGCGTCTCGCTCTGCTCCTGCCAGCTATCGTAGTCGGTAACGCCGGCGATACTAGCGTAGCAGATTTCCGCCTCCCGCGCCAGTTTGGCTTCCGGGCTTGATGTCATGCCGATGATATCGGCGTCCCAGGAACGGTAGAGCCTTGATTCGGCGCGGGTGGAGAAGGCGGGTCCCTCGGTAACCACGCAGGTGCCCTTGGGGTGCGCCTCCGCCCCCAGCCTCTTTGCCGACTTAAATAAAATCTGGCTCAGCACCGGGCAGAAGGGGTCGGCGAAGGGAATATGGGCGACAATGCCCTCGCCGAAGAAGCTATCCACCCGGTTGCGGGTGAGGTCAATGAGCTGGTCGGGGATAACCAGGTTGCCCGGCTTCATCTTGAACTTGAGCCCGCCCACGGCGTTGACCGAGACAAGCCACTCCACCCCCAGCGACTTCATGGCGTAGATATTTGCCCGGTAGGGCACCTCGGAGGGGGTAAAATAGTGCCCCTGGCCGTGGCGGGACAGAAAGGCGATATCGACATCATCCAGCGTGCCGGTAACTATGCTATCGCTGGGCTTGCCGAAGGGGGTTTCGACTTCAACCTCCTTAGCGCCTTTCAGTTCCTCCATCTTGTAAAACCCACTGCCGCCGATAATTCCTATTTTTACTTTAGCGTTTGGCATTTTAGTGCCTCCTTATGGGGTATTGCTTTTAGGTAGAATGTATTTCTGTTTGTTCACCCATGCTTGTAATTTATTAACAGTGCTTAGTTCCGCCACTAATTCGTCTGACCTTTCTAACAGAGCGATAGCTATACGACGAACAAGCTGTCCGAATCTGTCAATGTCTTCTAATGAAACATCGTTTCCTCCGCCATGAACTATTCCACCACGTATCTTATAGTATTTTCGGATATCCTTATCTATTCCTAGCCTGTCATTAATGTTTTTACCTATGATAAATGCTGCTCTCTCGGCCAACATGGCGGTAATTCCACGCACCTTTAGTTCATCAGCTTTTGGTTCGCCACCTATCATTGTCTCTAGGGCAAAGCTAATTTTTGCGAACCTAGAATTATTGGTATCTGGCTTAGTGGATTCAGATAACCAGTGAATGCCTTCGAGTAATTTGCTTTCCATAGCGCTATAGTTTGTTTTCAGAGTGAGTTTGTCAATTAGTTCCCATTGTGGCTGTACCAGTTTAGACAATATACTTTTATGAAGTTTAACATATGTAGTACCAACCCCCACGTGTGTTACATATTTCTTATTATCTATCCGCATTGGAGTGGAAGCAGAGGAAATAACCGTGCCAACTATCCCGACCAGCCAAGTATCACTATAGCGGCCAAAAGGAAAACAGAAGGCTCTAAAAACATCAAGGATTTGGCTTACTTTAGCCCTTGTATATAAAATAGCTTTTTGTTGGTCTCCCGGTGCTCTAACACGAGCCGCTACGTGTGTCTCTGGAGCCAACTCAGACCAAAGCCCCCCTTTCTTCCACTGCTCAATCTCCTGTTTTGTGATTGTCGCGAAGGTTACGTTACCTAGTTTAACTGGTTCCCCTTCGAGCCAAAGGTTTGCTATTGGAATATCAACATCTTGCCAAGCCTCAAATTCTGTCAGTTCAGGTAAGAACTGCTTAGCCTTATGAACGAGATCTTCGTTATATAGATGCTCTTTTTCTGTGCCGCTAGTAGTTTGATTAACAAGAAATTCAAAGATGAGTTGCCTGTGTACCCAGTAGTCTGAAAGCATTTCAGGATTACGACTGATTATACCTTCTACTATTTCTTCAAATAATGGTTGAACATCTTGATAGCTGTAAAGAGGTTTGAAGATATAGGATGGTGAATTATGATTCCACCACTCAAAATCTTTGGCTTCTTCACCTCGTCTAAACATCTCTACCAGTTTGGCGAGCTTATTTGCTAGGTTATCTAATCCTGCTTTTTTATGACTTTTTTGTTTTGGCATCGTTAAATTATCATTCCCCAAGGGAAGGGGGTCAGGGGGATAGGTTTCCATAAATATAGCTTCCATCGTCTTCTAGCTACGCATACTCCTCCGAAATAGTACGATGCCGATAGCGAAGATGACCACCGCCCAACCGATGAGAAAGAGAAAGTCGTTACCTACCGCCTCCAGCCCCACCCCGCGGATGAGAACGCCCCGTGCCGCCTCGATGGTATGGGCATAGGGGAAGGCGAAGGCTGCCGCCCGGATATAGGACGGCATCAGCTCTATGGAGAACCAGCACCCGGAGAGCATCGCCAGGGGCATGGAAAAGATCCATGCCAGGGGTTCTGCCTGATTTTCCGACTTGGATAGTGAGGCGATGACCATACCGATGCCCACGCTGCATAAGCCGGTGAGGAAGAAGATGAGAAATGCCAGCCCCAGGTTGCCGATGATATCCATGCCCATCAACCAGGCGCCGAAGATGAAGATTGCTATCTGGGCGATGGTAATTGCCACCATGGACAGGGAGTAGCCTAGGATAAAGTCCACCGGGTGGGTGGGGGTGGTCAGCAGGCGGGCCAGAAAGCCCTTTTCCTTATCGCGGACGATGGGGCGCGCCGCGGTGGGTATTAATATCAGCAGGCCGAAGGTTATTATTCTTGGGCCGATGAAGTCGATATAGTCAATCTGATTCTCGACGTGGATGGGCACGGCGTTGACGGTTACCGGCACCTCTATCCGGGCGAAGGCGCGGGTGACCTCGTTGATGATGGTGATGAGCTGCTCCGATATCATCACGTCGCTTTCGTCGTAGGTCATATCGAGGGTGATATCTGCCTTGGCGCCCTGCCAGTTCTGGCTCACCTGCTCGCCGAAGCCCGGTGGAATAACGATATAGGCATTTAGCTCGCCGAACTTTAGGTCCTTGAGGGCGGTATCGGCATCGTCATAGGTGGTGACCGATAGCACCGGCACCATAGGCAGCGCCTGGTCGGTGAAAGCCTGCGACATCATGGTGTTGTCCTGGTCGATGACGCCGACGGTGAATTCGGGCAGCGTGTCGCCGCTGAAGATTGCCCCGAAAAGCAGCATGAAGATAAGGGGGAAGCCAAGCAGGAAGCCGAGCGCCAGCGGGTCCCGGTAGGTCTCCTTGAGATTGCGCATGGCTAAAGCCAGTAATCTCATTCTCTGAGCTCCTTTCCGGTGATGTTCAGGAAGACGTCGTCCAGCGTCGGCTCCTTCATATAGGCGGAGTGTACCGCCACCCCGGCATCGTGGAGGAGGCCGACGATTTCCTGGAAGCCGAGCTGTTTATGGCTGACGACCAGGGTATCCCCGGTTGCCTCTACCCCGGCGTATTTACTGCGCAGCTTCTCTATAGCCTGTGGGGTAATGCCCGTTGCCTGGATGACCATGGTCTGCTTGTCCAGCAGGCTGTTTTTAAGCTCGTGGGTGGTGCCCAGGGCGACGATTTTGCCCTCGTCTATAATGCCGATGCGGTCAGCCAGGGAGTCGGCTTCGTCCATGTAGTGGGTGGTGAGCAGGACGGTCTTTTCCTTTTTGAGCTTTACAACATATTCCCAGATTGCCCGCCGCGCCTGGGGGTCGAGGCCTAGAGTTGGTTCGTCCAGGAAGACCACCTGGGGGTTGTGCACCAGCGCCATGATTATATTGAGCCTTCTCTTCATGCCCCCGGAGAACTTGCGCACCTGGTCTTTAGCCCGCGCCTCCAGCCCCATGGTGGCCAGTAATTCCTGCGACCGGCTTTTAAGCTCGGCTGCCTCCACACCGTGAGTGCGGCCGATGAGCTCCAGGTTTTCCCGGGAGTTGAGCCGTTCCGAGAGTACCGTCTCCTGGGGCGAGACGCCGATGATATCCTTGACCCGGTAGGGCTGGGTGAGGATGTCATGCCCCATGATGCGGGCGGTGCCGCCGGTGGGCTTGAGCAGGCAGCAGAGCATGTTGATAGTGGTTGTCTTGCCGGCGCCGTTGGGACCGAGCAGGGCGAACAGCTCCCCCTTATTGATGTTGAGGTCGATGCCGTCCACCGCCGTCAGGTCGCCGAATTTCCGGCTCAGGTTGAGGGTCTGGACAGCGAAGTCATCTTTTGGTGAGTTCACCGCCACCTCCTTTGCCGTTTTATATGGTTATAAGATTTTATATAGTGATAATTAGTAGTAATATTGTGGTAATAATAGCACTTTTCAGGTTTATAGCAATAGGTGTTTTTGGGGGGTGGATGGGGCTTTGTTTTTTAAGGGGGGGGAGAAAAGATATTATAAAAGGGGGGTATTGACGAATTAATGGAGCAGCACTATCCTGTTGATACTTTACACGTTATATAAGGGGAAATGGGTTTTAGAAAAATACTCATATTGCTTTTAGTTCTTACTATCGCGCTGATTGCTATCCCAGGTTGTCACAGCACAGAAACCGGCTCTTTGCCTATCTCGCCCTGGGATTATAAAAGCTACGAGGAAATGACCTTGTCTCTATCTCCGGTGCCCAAAGTTGGTGAGACAGCCGAGCTGACCTTCGACCCTTTAACCGAATTGACCGGAAGTATCCCGAGCCCAGAAAATTTGACTAAAGCCCGAGTATGGGTAGGGTTCTACTACGCCAACACTAAGGGCAGCTATTCCGAGGCAAGATACGCCGTCCCGGTACCGCTGGAGGAGGTCCTGGTCAGCGGTGAACTTTCATGGGAAGGAAACTTGCTCGAAGAGGGGCTTAAGGAACTGCATGCTACGATAAGGCTTCCCAGGGAAGGGGTATGGCTAGTCTTCGGCTTTCTCCGCGGTAAAGGCTGGGAAAAGCCTGTCGGTACCCGTGCGCTTTTTGCTGTTACCGAGGGCGCTGCAGCAATAATAGGTACAGAGGAATTTAAGTCCGGCCCGCTTAGCTACCTTGCCAATTTCGATTACGGACGGGTGGGGAAGAGGGTCCCGGATGAATACGACCCGGTGGTTCTGGAACTGGATATATCTAAACTGCCGACTATCGGAGAGGAAGTTACCTTGACCTGCCGTATAAATTCCATCATTGATTATGAGGGTTACTCTGCAGAATTCACTTTCGTCAGGTTGGCGAAATATATCCCGGTAACCACTGTAACAGGAGAAAGCCTTCTGGTAGATGGTGATTTGAATTGGGAAGGCGATTTGAAGAAAGGTGAGTCGGTTGAGTTCTCCGCCACCGTTAAATTACCGGAATGCGGGATTTGGCTTATTGCGGTACGTGGAGACAATCCTGAATCCCCCGGGAATCGTTTAAAAGATGAAATAGACATGATTATTACCAGTGACGTGCAGTACTTTGTCAGAGAGGGAACAGACCTGGGTGAGTTAAAGGAACTGATTGATTGCCCGTAAATATCACCGGATAATTGAGTTCTAAGGGGGGCGAAAGCCCCCCTTTTTCATTTAAGGGGTGGTGGGAAAAAGGGGAGGCGAAGCTCTAAGTAAAGGGGAGTTTAAAAGGGGGCGAAGCCCCCTTTTCTAAAGAAATATTTCCCCTTCCCCTTGCCAAGGGGAAGGGGATAAAGGGGATAGGGTTACCCTTCCTTGACACGGCTTATCGGGGCAAAGTAAACTTTCTGATATGGCGGAAACTTTATCCGGCATAGAGAAACTGAAAGCCAAAGTAGGGGTGAGGTGGCAGCCCAGAGAGTACCCCATCGAGGGGGAGATGATACGGCGCTTCGCCCGGGCGGTGGGCGACCCCAACCCCCTGTGGAAGGACGGCACTATAGCCCCGCCGACCTTTACCCTGGCCGTGGGCTTTGAGCAGTTCGTTGAAGACCTGATGAAACTGACCCCCTTCAACACCGTCCTCATGGGCAGCACCGAAATCGAGAGCTACCAGCCGATGAAGCCGGGTGATGTCATCACCGTGGTCTTTAAAATCAGCAACCTCCGCGAAAGAAAGGGCCAGATGGGACAGATGGCCTTTATGAGTTTTGAGAGCACCTATAAAAACCAGGAGCAGACGCTGGTGGCCAAGTGCCGCCAGATGGTTATCGGGTATTAAAGATGAGTATGCAGCTTAACTACCAGGATGTGAGGAAGGGGGACGAGGTTACCCCCCTGGTCAAGGAGCCGACCCCCCGCCAGCTGGTGATGTGGGCCGGGGCGGTGGGCGACTACATGCCCATCCACTACGACCAGGAGTACGCCCGCAAGCGGGGACTGAAGGGAATTATCGTGCACGGGCAGCTGGCCGGGGCTTTTCTGGGGCAGCTGATGACCGACTGGGTGGGGAAAGAGGGAGCCTTAAGCAAGCTGAGCTGCAGCTACAAGGGGATGAACTACCCCGGGGAAAAGATTACCCTGCGGGGTAAGGTGTTAAGAAAATACGTCCGCGGCGGCGAGCACTTCGTCGAGTGCGCTGTCTGGGCGGAGAACCCCAAGGGGGAAAAGACCGCTTCGGGGACGGCTACGGTGGTGCTGCCATCCGGGGATGATGATAAAGGGAAAGGAAGGAAAAGACGATGAGCCAGAGGTTAAAGGATAGGGTAGCTATCGTTACCGGCTCCAGCCAGGGCATCGGCAAGGCGATTGCCGTAGCGCTGGCCCAAGAGGGAGCCAAAGTGGTGACCAACAACCGCCGACCCGGTGCTGAGGGCGGCGATGCCGAGACCGTGGCTAAAGAGATTAAGGGGATGGGTGGGGAGGCAGTGCCCTTTTACGGCAGCGTTTCCGAGTTTGATATCGCCGAGAAGATAGTCAAGACGGCGGTGGACAGCTTCGGCAAAATCGATATCGTGGTCAATAACGCCGGCGCCGACGCCCCCCGCATGGTCTGGAATATGAGCGAGGAGGAATGGGACCGCAGCGT
>Ga0315549_1005319_pt1 | contig 10550 bp, 6 predicted proteins | sample SalMarSW160200MG_FD_203101 | JGI IMG/M metagenome (GOLD analysis project Ga0315549, IMG submission 203101) | Salt marsh sediment microbial communities from the Plum Island Ecosystem LTER, Massachusetts, United States - Salt Marsh Sediment SW1601-200 ... | reverse complement strand
TTACGCCTTTTGTTTTTCATGATCTGTCTCCTGAATTTTTTATCGTCTCAGGCGACAAATCCACCTTAATTATGCGCCCAGTTTTTGGGGAGTATTATAATGCTGAAGGCCTTGACCATGGGCTATTTAATACATCACTACAGGTTTAACCATCCCCAAACTTGTGCCCGCAAAAGCGGGCGCTGCACTTGGGGCTGCCACCAGTCTGTCCAGCCTTTTATTATCTGCTGGAGTTAGCTGGCTTCGGTTGTAGCGCCACATCTCGGGCAGCGTAGAACTTTGATTCGACGACCACCAATAAATAGAGCACATATACATAGTGGAATGCCAATTATTGCTCCCCATCCTGTTAGCGAAATGATTATACCAATAAATAAAACAACCAATGCAATCGCAATTCCTGATGCGTTACCTTTGCTTATAATTGTTTTAACCAATGAGCTTCCGCATAAGTGACACTTGGCAGTTGTAGGTAATTCTTTTTCCCAGAGAAAATCCCAAAATCTTGATTCACTCATGGTAATCACCTTTATATATTATTTGGCTTTTTAACGTGTCTTTTTCCTTTTGTAAATATCTGGACCAAGTAAGAGCTTTAACTCTGTCTAGTACTCTGTCGTAGGCTATTTGAGGGGTTGTCATGCTGAGCCGAAGGCGAAGCATCTGACCTGGGCAAGTGAGATTCTTTGCTGCATTCAGAATGGCATTCATCATTTACCTTGAGACAGAATACTAGGCTTTTTTATCTGTTAGAGTAATCTTAATAGTGTTACCTTAAAATGATTACTTAGCCTTTGTTTTTTTCAACAATATTTCACAGAACCTGACGGCTGGGTGACATCGTCAAGGCCGTAGGCCTTGGCGATGGACCGTTTAATATATCACTATAAATTTAAACATCCCCAAGCTTGTGCCCGCAAAAGCGGGTGCTGCACTTGAGGCTGCCACCCGCCGCGCTCCCAACGTGTTGGAACCTGTTGACTGTAAGTGGTTGTTATGCTTTTTTGTCCCACCCAACCACAACACAATTTTCTAGTGTAATCCGTAGATTGAATCGGTTAGCGCCTTGATGCCCATATTTCCAAGTTTCTTTCTTTTTGGTTTTAAGCACTTTATTGTCGACCTCTACTGGTTGACCGAGAGTATCTATCAGCTGCTCCGCCGTTTGTCCTTGCCAAATGCACCTTTTAAAAATCTTTTGAACCAGATCTTCATTCTTATATTTTTCTCTAATATATGAAAGCCGTTGTTTGTTCTGGTTCTCTTTGTACAACCAATAAAGGAACACAACAACAACTACAATTACTAATGGAATAACATACCCAAAAGCTTCAAAGAACTTGAAGATCGCTGCGACAACTGCCCCTATTATTACGAGCCATATTACCACCACGGTTTCTTTCTTTGTCATTCTTCGCGCCATTGGACTATCCTTTTAAGGCATCTGTCTGGGGCTTAAAATGCATCTTATGATCTCAGCCAGCCTACTCCGTTATAGTTTCGCTAATCGAATTTTTCCTCGCGTTCACTGATGCACAGTCCCCCAGTTGTATTCGTGCTATCGGCAGAATTCCGGGTGTGGTTAATGAAAATTTTGGCTGATATAACGAAGAAAATGACCGCTATGAAAAGTAGGTGAAATGAATATAAGATATGAATTTGATTAAAAAAGGATTAAAAGAGATCAGGCCGCCGCAGGCTCCTCCTCATACTCGTCAAACCGGACACTAATCTTTTGGCTCACCCCCTGCGTCTGCATCGTAATACCCAACAGTACGTCTGCGATACTCATAGTACGCTTGGCGTGAGTGATTATTATGAACTGCGTGTCTTTTTGAAATTCCTGCAATAGCAGATTGAAGCGTTCATTGTTCGCCTCATCCAGAGCTGCATCAACTTCGTCAAGAAAACAGAACGGCGATGGTTTCGTTCTAAATACCGCAAACAACAGTGCAAGCGCCGTCATTGACTTTTCACCACCACTTAACAGGGAAATGCTTCTCGTTTCTTTTCCTGGGGGCCGAGCTATCACTTCTATTCCTGCTTCCAGGACATCTTCTGCATCCTCAAGCACAATGTCAGCTTTGCCGCCGCCAAAAAGCTTGCGGAAGATTTCCTGGAAGTGACCTCTGATTTGTTCGAAGGTTTCGAGAAATTTCTCTCTACTCTTTTTGTTCAGCCGGTTTATTAATTGCTGTAACTGGGCTTTACTGCGATTCAAATCTTCGACCTGATTGCTTAGGAAGCTGTGCCGCTCTTCAAGGCTTTGCTGTTCTTCTATCGCATCAATATTCACATTGCCGAGCCGTTCTATCTTGCCTCGAAGCTCGGATATTTCCTCCCTGATGCCTTCCCAGTCAACCTCACTATCTTCGTAATTTGTATAGGCCTGGGTCAAGTCTATCTGCAATTCCTCCTGCACCTTTTCAATAAGGTCCTGTTGCTTGACCTCCAACTGACCCAGCTCTATTTTTAGCTGGTTAATACGCTGCTGAATTTCGTTCTTTTCCGCTCCTTTTGTGTGCAATAGTTGCTCAGCATTTTTTTGTTGTTCGAGCAATCCCGTTATTTCCGTCCGCAGCGACTGATTCATTTGTTGGTGCTTGTCCTTATCAACGAACAGTCCCGAAACAGTCGATTCACTGGCAAGAATATCACTCTGAGCATTCGTCAATTGCTCACCACAGTCTTGCCTTTCCTCTTCGGCTGCCGCAACAGCCTTGAGATTTCCCTGCGTTTGGCTTTGCAGATTCATAATTATCTGCCGCAGAGCCTTACTTTGCTCCACGGCCTGACCCAGAGCTACTTTTAAATCAGTCAACTGTGCTCCATCGCTCTGTTGTTTCTTTTTAAGCTCGGCGTTTTTCGCTTCAAGTTCCTCTATATGCAGCGACCGTTGTTTGTTTATGAGCTCAAGCTCATCGAGTTTCTGCTTGGATTCATATTCCTTCTGCGCAGACTGGGCAATCTGCGACTGAAGCTGTTCAATCTCGCTGACAATCAAGGGCTCTTCTTGCTTGAGCTTATCGATACTCTGCTCATATAAGGCCAGCTTTGAACTTGTCTGCATTTTTTCCGTATTCGCTTCATAGACAGCGGTACGCAGATCCTTAATTACTTTTTCCAGATGTGCCCTCGTCCTGCTGTTTTCCTCGATATGCTTTTCAATTGCCTCGATCTCAGAAGTGATGCCGGCAATTGTCTGCTCCAACTGGCTCATTCGGCTTTTTCGTGAAATAAGACCTGTCGTTTTTCCTAAAGGCCCAAGGCTCAGCGAACCATCAACTCTTACGGATTCACCTTTAACAGTTACAAATGTGTATCCCTTTGCCAAGCTTCCGGTGAGCTTAAGAGCCGTATTAAGCGAGTCCACAAGCAGTGTTTTGCCAAGCAAATCCCACGCTAAAGGCGCATACCTGTCATCATATCTTACGAACTCAATAATCCTGCCTTTTACACCAGGCAAATTCGAGGAATCTTGACTGTCCTTAAAAGGCTCAACCTTGTCGAGTGGCAGGAAACTAATCCTCCCATCGAGCTTCTCAATCGTCTGCTTATCAGCAAGCAATTCGGCAGTACTACTAACTACTACAGAATCTGTTCGACCCTCCAGCGCAGCTTCAACAGCATTTGCATGTTCGACGTCGGTCGTTATTATTTCCGCGAGTATTCCTTCGACATAGCCTAATCTTCCATCAGCATCCGAACGACTTTGTAGAATTGCCTTAACGGCTGTGGCCAAACCTTCGCACCTTCTCTCCATATCTGTAAGCACAGCGAATTCGCCACTGAGCGCACTTCTTGCTTCCTTACTGCGAGCCATACGCTTACTGTCTGTCTCGATTAACTTATCGATTTGTTCTGCCTCGTTGCGCTTCGATTCTAAGCTCTGCTGTAACTCACCTATAACATTCTCGATATCCTTAAGACGAGCACTATACTGTGCCTTCCCAGCAAGAAGTCTCTCGAGCTCCGCCCTGGTTGTTTCGGCCCGGTTAGTAAGGCGGTCCTTTTGATTCGATAGATTGCTCCTGTAATCCGATATGCTACTGATTTCGTTATGAAGTTGAGCAGTTCTTCTAACTATGTCGATAATGCCTGATTTCTCGTCCTCCAGGTTTGCTTCAAGCGAGCTACACTCAATCTCCAATTGTCTTAAGACATCATGAAGCTGCTCAATAGCCTTATTCTTATCGTTAATTATGCGTTCACAGCTTGTCAGTTCACTTTTATGCTTTGCCAGGTCTGTTTTGATAATGTCTTGTTGCTGCTGCAATTCTTCGATTTTCTGCCGTTGCGATTCCCGCCTCTCTTGCAGTTCCTTAATTTTGCTTTTCAAAAACTCGATTCGCTGAAGCTGCTGTTCGATTTTGCTTTGTACAGCCACAAGGCAATTCGACTTATCGCTCAGCTCGTGCTCTTTCTCTATTATCTCATTGCCCAACCGACTCATCGTCGCATCAGCTTTTGCCAGTTCAGCAGACATTTGGGCAAACTGCTTTTCCGCTCGTTCAAGAACAGCCTGTTTATCTTTAAATTGGGAGTAAAACTTATCGTATTCAACAAGCGAATAGTTGACCTGGAGTTCTTTAAGCCGTTGGCTGTACTGCAGATAATTCCTTGCCTTGCCTGCCTGAAGCTTGACGCTGCGCAATTGCTTTGCCACTTCCTGCAGGATATCCGCAAGCCGGAGCAAATTTTGCTCGGTCCGTTCGAGCTTGCGCAGTGCCTCTTTTTTGTGGGCTTTATACTTGCTTATGCCGGCGGCCTCTTCAAAAACTGTTCTTCTGTCTGTCTTTGATGCGCTTACCAACTGTTCGATTTGCCCCTGTTCGATAATCGAATAGGCTTTTGTGCTCACGCCGGTGTCCATAAACAGCTCTCTAATATCCTTCAGGCGGCAAAGTTTGTTGTTTATGCGGTATTCACTTTCACCAGAACGATATATCCGCCGAGATATCTGCACCTGGTCGGCATCGATCGGCAAACGGCTGCGTATATTGCCATCAGGATTGGAAATAATTAACACCACCTCAGCCGAACCGAGAGGTTTTCTGCTGCCGCTTCCACCGAATATCACATCAGCCATTTGATCGCTGCGAAGACTCTTGACACTCTGTTCACCCAGCACCCACTTGACACCATCGACAATGTTGCTTTTACCGCAGCCGTTGGGACCTACAATTGCGGTTATTGGTGAATCAAAAGCAAATTCGGTCTTGTCAGCAAAACTTTTGAATCCGTCAAAAATAGTCTTTTCCAATCTCATCTTTTGTCCTGCTGTTGCAACGTCCGGTAAAGTGTCTCTTATCATATACAGCTATTTTGGGAACAGTCTACAATACTGTTATCGGCCGATAGTTTATTATTTCTTGACACCAAAGCTCATTTCGGTCAGAGGCCCTACGCGAAACTCTGCCTCGATTGCACCTTTGTCACTCATACGCTTCAGCAAAGCTATCATATCGGCGTAAGAAATACCCAGGCCTCCACGTTGTTTATCCTCTCTGATTGGCTCTTCACAAAGGATTTGAATAATGTCACTGAGCTTGAATGAACTCTTCAATGGACCTATTACTATAGGCTTGGTCGGATGTCTGCATGTCACGGAGACATATTCGTCAGTAGCGCGTGAGTCTATTATGATATTACCGTCGGACGATTCTACAAAGATATTATTGCGACAATATATCGGTGCACCGAACAATACTACTCGCGGTTGACCACTACGCGTAACATATATTGTTTTGTGTTCGGTTTGCGGTACCAGCTCAAGGAAAAAACTTCGTCCTACGAACTTTTGTGTGATCGCCAGATCCTCCAGCTTCTGCAACTGCTCGTAAGCAGCCAGCCTAACATTAAAATCACTATCGCGCAGCATTTTCCGTGATATCGCCGTTGTATCGTCTCGTTTTGCACCGGCAGCTATCGCCTCCAGAGCCTCAACTCGATAGGATGAGCCAGTGTCTAACACAATTTCCCTAAGAGTCTGGAGCCCTCGGTCGCTGCCCAAGTTGAGCATACATCGAGCCGCTCGCAGCCTAACTTCCTCATTTGACGAATTCAGCAGGACACCGAGCTTACTAAGGCTTTTGCTGCCTATCGCCTCAAGAGCAATTTCGCTTGCATCTTTGTCCTCCGAAACCGCAAGCTTCCTAACAAACGTTTTTATTCTCTCCTGGGTAACTGCAGGTGCATGGTCAAGATAAATTGCCTTAACAATTTCGACGAACCTCGCTTTTCGATTGTGGTACTTAGCCGGGACTTCTAATGTAATCCGACCGGGTGACATCGCCTTTGCTGTTTCGTATCTGAAACTTTCGTTTATACGGTTACGAATATGGCTGGCAATGCTGTAATCAGGTCTGCTAAGTATCAGGCTCATCCTATACTCCTGAAGGACTTCGCCGCCGCCAAGAACATATCCAAGCCTCCTGCTCTGTTCATTGGTGCTGATTTTATCGACGAAGATTGGCCCTTCTGCGCTTGCGATGACCTGTGTTGCTATACCTGCTGAAACTGTAGGCTGAAGCTCGGTACGATACAGCCAGCCGTTTTCCAGAGACGTTGTCTGCGTACCTGGCAAAGCAGTTACTATGACATCAAAGTGCTCGTTCCGTGCTGCTACTGCGGGTATCATCCCTTCCACTCGTACTATCGCGGTATTCTGGCTGCTAATTAGTTTATCAATATCTACTCGGCTATCCCCTGTCTGCGTAATGATATATCGGGAAAGATACGCTCTAAGTTGGGCTGGACATTCAGCCGAACCTGTACCTGCCAAGCCAGCGACCAGGCTATAGCCTTGCACCGGGATGACATCGGGCAGAAGCACATCGGCAACTGAACCCACGGTTATGCCCAAATCTTCGACCGGCGCAAGAGATACTGAGCCACGCACGGACCGGTCTACTTCGCCACAGCCGCTGACTAAGGTGGTGATAGATATTACTACCATCACACAAATTGTACCTCGACGCGTCGTGTCCATAATGCAAAATGCCCGAATATCGCTGGGATTGAGCTGAAATCTGGCTTAGATAGTAAATCCGGAGAAGCCTCCCGTCAACCCTGTTCCGACGGAGGAGAGTAAGCAGATAAACGCAAAGCACGTCGCTGTACATCTCGAATTTAAGTGCCTTGCATCCCTCGGCAATAACAATTCCCGGCTTGCCAGTTATTCTCCCACTATCTAACAGATGATGGTTCTGTTCCTGGCCTCGCATCAAAATCGACCAGGATATACCGTACAGAGTAGGTGACTGTACCTTTGTTTTGCCTACTCAATTGCTAAAACCACAACTGATTTGGCCGGAAGCGTCGTTGTAAAGATGTTGCCTTCGAGTTCGAAGTCGCTAAAAGTCGCGGGCTTTACGACCTGAGGATTCTCAAAAGTATTATGAGCTGTTATATCCTCTGCGGTTAAAACTCGCCCGAACATTCCCTTAGGTTCGGCACCCTCAAGTGCGCAACGGACTTCGGCAGCATTGCTCGGATCCAAATTGCAAAGCGATATATGAATCCTGCCTGAGTTGTCTTTTGACGCTGAAACGTTTAACGCTGGAATTTTATCGTTGCCAAACTGATAATCATTGCAGTGCAACTCAACGGGAAGTAGCGTAGCATCATGATGAACCTTATACATCTCAAAGACATGATACGTCGGCGTGAGAATCATCTTTTCGCCTTTGGTTAGGATCATCGCCTGCAGAACATTGACGGTCTGAGCAATGTTTGCCATTTTGACACGATGACAATGCTCGTTGAAAGAGTTGAGGAATATGCCAGCAGAAACTGCATCGCGTATGGTGTTTTGCTGGTATAGGAAGCCAGGATTCGTGCCTGGCTCGGCATCCCACCACGTACCCCACTCATCGACAAACAAAGCGATACGACCACGCCGATCAAACCGGTCCATGATTTCGATATTTTTCTTCAGCAATGGGTAGATGGTGAGCGTGTTCTTCATTAGTGCAAACCATTCCGCCTCGTCGAACTTCGTTGCACTACTCTTTCGTACCCAGTTGCCCGTTCCCCGGACATAATGATGCAGGCTGATTGCACCCATGTTCCGGTGACACCGCTCCATCACAACGGTAATCCAGGGGTAGTTCGCGCTTCCGGGGCCACACGCAACTTTGACGATCTGGTTGCCGGAGTAGCTGCGCACATAGGTCTGGAAGCGATTGTAGAGCTCAGCGTAAGATTCGGCAGTCATATTACCCCCACAACCCCAGTTCTCATTACCCACGCCGAAGTACTTCACCCGCCAAGGCTTGTCACGACCATTCTTGCGGCGAATATTGGCCATCTCACTATCACCATCGAACGTCATGTACTCAACCCAGTCCTGCATCTCTTCGACCGTGCCGGATCCCACGTTACCAGCGATATAGGCCTCGCACCCGAGTTGTTCACAAAGATCCAGAAACTCATGAGTACCGAAGGCATTAGTTTCCGTGACCATACCCCAGTGCGTATTAAGCATCTTGGGCCGTTGATCGCGCGGGCCGATACCTTCTCTCCAGTGGTATTCATCGGCGAAGCATCCGCCGGGCCAGCGGAGGACTGGAATGTTAAGCTTACGCAGGGCCTCGACCACATCGTTGCGAATACCGCGAGTGTTCGGAATTGATGAATCCTCGCCAACCCAGAAGCCCTCGTAAATACACCGCCCTAAATGCTCGGAGAAATGGCCATAAATGTTCTTGTTGATTTTCTCTTTGCCTTTGTCCGTGTGAATAATCATTCTATTTACTGCCGATCCCTCCTGCACGGCAGCATCCGAAACGTTTGCCAGTCCGCAACCGACAAGCAGTACTGCAAAAACAACAGTAATCTCTTCAAACAACCTTGTCCTAAACACTTTGAGTTTCATTTTTTTCCGTCCTTTCACTTTTTACTTGCCAGTCAATCTCCCACTATCTGACAGACGATATTTCTTGTTCTCGGCCTAGTGTCGAAATCCACCAGTATCATCTGCTGCCAGGTTCCTAGTGTAAGCTTTCCATTTACTACTGGCACGCTCAAAGAAGGGCCCAAAAGTGCCGCTCGTACGTGAGCGTGCCCATTATCATCATGCCAGGTTTCTTCGTGCACATACCTGACATTTTCAGGTGCTATTCTCTCGAACGCTGCTTCTATGTCGTTATTGACCAATCCTGGTTCATATTCCGTTGTGGTGATACCAGCCGTTGAGCCGATGTTAAAAAGCGTTACGACACCCTTTGTTATGCCCGACTCTGCTATGGCATTACTAACCTGCTCTGTAATGTTGACAATATGGCAGTTTCCCCTGCTCTTGACGTTTATCTTTTGTGTTTTCACCATTTGAAATAGGACCTATTTTATTAAACATTGAGCACCTTCAAGCTTGATTTCCTCACAACTTTACCAATATTAGCTATTACGTCAAATTAAAATATCCCTCCGATAAATAGTGACTCCGCTTTTACCTGCAAGGCATATACACAAGCTAAGATCGACCATTATCAAATAAGCCCTATTAGCACCTTTGTCTTTCCTTCGGCCTATAGCGGTATTTCCAATAATAATAAAGTTAATGATTGTAAGGCTTGTGGTGATGCTGCAGCCAATCCCGGCAACCTCGGCCTTGCCACATATTGGCCATCAACTGCTTGAGAATAGTAAAAGGTCAAAGCAGCCATATCCAACCCAAGAATCTACAGGGAAAAATGCTGTTTTTCCCAAAGTCCGAGCGTTCCCTGACCGATAAGCGAACATGAAAAAGTCTGTTGCTCTTTACGTTAAATAGCTTGAAATCTTTTATCTTTTTGGGGAACTCTGCTCATGGAGAGCTCTGAAAAAACGGATTCTATAAACCAAAACACTGTTTTGAGTGCTGAATATAGGCGTAAAACTACAAAACATCGTGTTCTTGCAGGTGCCATAATGAAGCGGACGTATGCTCACCTCGCCATCCAGACTGGTATCTTGATCCTTATTGTGGCAATCCAGTCGCCGCTTTTAGCCAAAGACGCCACCCCAACGGAAGATTTCATGGATATGGGCCTCGAGGAACTCCTCGAGTTGGAGATTTCCGTGGCTTCAAAGAAGCCAGAGTCGACGTCCGAGGCGCCAGGTGTCGTCGTTGTCGTGCCCCGGGATGAAATCGAGGTCTATGGAGATAGGAATCTACATCAACTTTTGCAGCGCCAGCCCAGCATCTATACACGAGATGTATTCCCTTATACTGACAATGTAGCGGGCTTTCGTGGTGATATGTCGATGGTTACGGATTCGCACACCCTGATACTTTTTAACGGTCGGCCCATCCGGGAAAGCGGCCAGGGGCTCAATGTTAATATGTATCAAACGTTTCCACTGTCAACTTTAGAGAGTGTAGAGTTGATTCGAGGACCCGGTTCGGTACTCTATGGAAGCAATGCCTTCACAGGTGTTGTCAACTTGAAGACTCGGGCTATCCCGGAGCAAAATGAATTATCAGTCTCCGGCATGGGGGGCAGTTACGGATACTACGAAACGGATGTTACGGCTGCAGGAAGATCTGGTGAACTCGGGTATGTTAC
>Ga0315549_1005317_pt1 | contig 10553 bp, 7 predicted proteins | sample SalMarSW160200MG_FD_203101 | JGI IMG/M metagenome (GOLD analysis project Ga0315549, IMG submission 203101) | Salt marsh sediment microbial communities from the Plum Island Ecosystem LTER, Massachusetts, United States - Salt Marsh Sediment SW1601-200 ... | reverse complement strand
CGTGCCGGTACCGCTGAGAATACCTCCATCCATTGTGATACCGTTTGCACTATCGGAAACTGTGCCGTTGATATACCAATGGCCGCCGGTGATGTTGATTGTCTCGATATTCATAATATCATCGCCGAACGTGGTGCTGTCCGTATCGACGCCCGATAGGGTAAGAAGGTCATCATCGGTTGTTCTGGACAGGTCGACATCGCCGACGATTGCAGAACCTGCAACTACCTCAACCGTATCATTGGCATCCTGAATATCTAATGTACTGCCGCCAATTCGTCCTGACTGTATAGCTGCGGCATACGTTCCACTGTTGGCAACGGCGCTGACAGTACCGCCATCGATGGTGACATCCATCGGGCCGTACGACAAGATGCCATATGCGAAGTCCCCGCCGGCGTTGGCGTCGATGGTTCCGCCAATCGCGCCGGTAATTAGCGAGCTGGCGTTGCTGTACAAACCAATGGCCTGGTTTGCATCGGCCGTGGCGGAAATAAGGGCCTTGCTGCCGATATCACCGACCGACATATCCGAACCGGAACACAGGGCATACGCACCAGAGCCATTCGCATCGGCGGTAATAAAGCCATTAATTGCGCCTGTGGTTAAAGAGTCGACAGAGCTGAGCAAGCCGTAGGCCCAGTTTGTCCCTGACGTGGCGGAAATTGTCCCATTAATTGCGCCTGTGGTCATAGGGCCGACAGCGCTGAGCAAGCCGTAGGCCCAGTCTATCCCGGCCGTGGCGGAAATGTTCCCATCAATTGCGCCTGTGTTTATAGAGCCGATACCGCAGAGCAAACCAAAGGCCCCCCTTGTCCCTGCCGTGGCGGAAATTGTCCCATCAATTGCGCCTGTGTTTATAGAGCCGTTACCGCAGAACAAACCATAAGCCCCGTTTACGTCGGCCGTGGCGGAAATTTTGCCATCAATTGCACCTGTGGTGATAAATCCGCTCGCGGTGTACAAACCATAGGAATCGGAAGTCCCGGCTGTGGCGGTAATGGTACCACCAATGTCGTCGGTTTCTATAGAGCCGCTCGAGCTGTACAAACCAGCGGCGTTGTCTTGCCCGGCCGTGGCGGAAATATGGGCAGTGCTGCCGATATCGCCGACAATATTAATATCATCATGAGCGTACAGAGCATACGCATTAGAAGTGTTCGCATCGGCGGTAATTGTGCCGTTAATCGCACCGGTGAAGACAGAGCCGTACCCGCTGTACACACCATAGGCTTTGTCTTGTCCCGCAGTGGCGGAGATTAGGGCACCGCTGCCAATATCGCCGACAATATTAATATCATTATGAGCATACAGAGCATACGCCTGAGAAGTGTTCGCATCGACGGAAATCTCCCCATTAATATTGCCGTCAACGTTTATATTCTCGTAGGAATACAGGCCACTCGCATTGGAACCGGTGTTCGCATCTGCGGTGATTTTGCCGTTAATCGCGTCGATGTATATCGAGCCGTATAAGCCGTACAAACCATAGGCCTCGCTTGTCTCGGCGAAGGCGTTAATCGTGCCATTAATGTCGCCTGTGTGTATCGAGCCGTTCGAGCTGTACAAACCATAGGCACCGCTTGTCCCAGCCGTGGCTGAAATCTTCCCATCCATATCGCCGTCGATATCGATAGAGCCATTCGAACTGTATAAACCAACGGCCGTCCAGCTATTGGCCGTGGCTGAAATCGTGCCATCAATCGCGCCGGTGGTTATCGAGCCGTTAACGCTGCGCAAACCATAGGCCTCGGAAGTCCCAGCCGTGGCGGTAATGTTCCCATCAATCGCGCCTGTGGTTATCGAGCCGTTAAAGCTGTACAAACCATAGGCATTGGAAGTCCAGGCCGTGGCGGTAATGTTCCCATCAATCGCGCCAGTATCTATCGCGCCAAGGGCGTGAAAACCATAAGCAGCGCTACCCCCGGCGGTTGCAAAGATGTTGGCGTCGCTACCAATGCTATCGACATTGATATCCGACTTGGAATACAAGGCATATGCACCGGAGACATTCGCATCGGCGATGATTGTTCCGTTAATCGCGCCTGTGTGTATCGAGCTGCCGCCGCCGCTGTACAAACCATAGGCTACATTCTGACCGGCCGTGGCGGTAATTGTCCCATCAATCACACCTGTGTTAATCGAGCCGTTCTCACTGGCCAAACCAGAGGCATAATGTGTACCAGACGTGGCGGTAATCAGGGCATTGCTGCCAATATTGCCAACCGTCAAATTCGAATCAGAAGCCAGGGCACTTGCATATGAACCGCTGGTCGCCGTGGCGGAAATAATACCATCAATATCACCGGTTTCTATCGAGCCAAAGCTGTACAAACCAACGGCATTGCTGTCCCCGGCTGTGGAGGTAATGTTGGCATCACTGCCAATATCACCAATCGTCATATCCAAATAGGAATACAGGGCAATTGCATTGAAACCATTAATCGCCTCAGTAGAAATCTTCCCATTAATCTCGTTGGCATCGAGTGAGCCGTAATAGCTGTACAAACCATAGGCATTGTTTGTTCCAGCCGTGGCGGTAATCTGAGCACCGCTGCCAATATTACCAACCGTCAAATTCGAATCGGAATATAAGGCATACGCCTCGGAACCGCTGGTCGCCTCGGCGGCAATCTTTCCATCAATATCTCCTATGGTTATCGTGTCATAGCTACGCAAACCATAGGCCCTGTCTTGGCCGGCCGTGGCGGAAATATTGGCATCACTGCCAATATCACCTGTGTTAATCGAGCCAATACTGCGCGAACCATAGGCATTGTTATTTCCGGCCGTGGCGGTGATTTTCCCATTAATATCACCAGTGGTAATAGAACCGTTATCGCTGCGAAGGCCAGCGGCCCAGTTTATGCCTGCATTAGCAGTAATATTGGCATCGCTGGTAATATTGCCATCAACCGTCAAATCCGAATAGGAATACAGGGCATACGCATAGGAAAAGTTCGCATCAGCGGTGATAGTGCCCTCAATCGTGTCAGTGGTGATAGAGCCGTTACTGCTTTGCAGACCACAGGCCCAGCTTGCCCCTGCCGTAGCGGAAATCAGGGCGTTGCTGCCAATATCGCCGACAATATTAATATCATCATAGGCATACAGGGCATACGCATTGGAACCGTTACGCGTCGTGGCGGAAATATTGGCGTTGCTGCCGATATCGCCGTAAATATCGATATCATCATAGGCATACAGGGCATACGCATTCGAACCGTTCGCATCGGCAGAAATCTTCCCAAAAATATCGTAGAGGTCTATCAAGCCGTTGCTGTACAAACCAGCGGCGTTGTCCTGTCCTGCCGTGGCGGAAATCAGGGCACCGCTGCCGATATCATCCTCAATATAAATTTCATCATAGGCATACATGGCATAGGCATTCGAATCGCCCGCATCGGCGGAAATCTCCCCATTAATATCGTCGTCAATATATATATCCCAATCGGCATAGAGGGCATAGGCGTTGTCTCCGCCTGCTGTAGCGGTAATCAGGGCGTTGCTGCCGATATCGTCAATATAAATGTCACCATCGGCATACAGGGCATACGCATTCGAACCGTTCGCATCTGCGGAAATCGTGCCATCAATCGCGCCGGTGGTGACATCGTAGTCATCGCTGTACAAACCATAGGCATAGTCTTCGCCGGCTATGGCGGTAATCGTTCCATTAATATCGCCGGTGGTGAGATCTTCGTAGGCGTACAAACCGTAGGCATAGTCGTGCCCTGCGGTGGCGGTAATTGTGCCGTTAATTGCGCCGGTGTTGACATCGTAGTCATAGCTGTACAAACCATAGGCATAGTCTTCGCCGGCTATGGCGGTAATCGTTCCATTAATATCGCCGGTGGTTATCGAGTCATAGGCGCTCAGACCGTAGGCCCTGTCTTGAGCTGCGGTGGCGGTAATCGTCCCGTTAATATCGCCGGTGCTGAGCGAGTCGTCGCTTCTGAAACCATAGGCCCTGTTGTGTCCTGCTACGACGGTAATCGTGCCGCTAATCGCGCCGGTGGTAATCGAGCCCTCGTCGTCGGAGCGCAAACCAAAAGCAGAGCTCCACCCGGCCACTGCGGTAATCGTCCCGCCGATATCGCCGGTGGTGATATCTCCGTCCTTGGTGAATAAACCAACGGCCTTCCATTCCTCGGTTGCGGCAACAATCGTTCCATTAAGCGCGTCGGTGGTTATTGAGCCGTCCGAGCTGAACAAACCATAGGCATGTTCTTCCCCTGCGATGGCCGAGATAACACCACTGCTGCCGAGCAGGCCAACGATTGTGATATCGCCGCCGCTACTATAGAGACCATAAGCATCGCTGCCAGAGGCAATGGCGACAACCGTGCCGAAATAATAGTTTGGCTCGGGCAGTGATAGATCTCCGGACGCGTAAATACCGTAAATATCCGAGCCGTTGGTGTTAATGATGTTGTACGGTACTGGCAGAGCCAAGGCGTCGGAGCCGAACAGGCAAAGGCATAACATAAGTGCAGCCATCCCGAGCAAAAGCCGCCTGCGACCATTCGGCACTGCCATAACTTTTGTTTGCCCCCGTTGTCTTCGATAAAACTTACTGTTCATACCGGACTCCTTTCCAGGTTAAATAATTCCTTTTTTTTTATTATCGGTATTTTTGGTTTTTTTTCAATCAGCTAATCTTATAAAGTTTATTTTTTTTACGCTCGATTTCGTTAGCCGGATTTTTCGCTTCCCCCTCCGCCGAGGCTTCCGACTTCGCTTGCGTGACGCCGGACAAGTCGGAGGACAGGCCGCTTAGAATGACAAAAATATAAATGTTTAAAATATTTTTTTTCATACCCCGCAATAAATTACAGGGCTAAATATAGATTCCTGCTTTCGCAGGAATGACAATACTAAACGGTTTTTGGAACATGCAATTGCTTCATCTGGTTATCTATAGTGTCTCTTATTTTGGCGATTTGTTTTATATCTGCCTGCGGGATATAACTTGCCCTTGCGATTTCTTCACGGACAGTCAATTTGAAGATATCAGCGGTCTCTGCGCCGGCATCGACGGCGGTAAGGGCCTGCTTGTGAAAATGAAGGACAGTCTTTAACATCTCGTACTGCTTGTCCATCGGAGTAAATGTATCGACCTCGTGAAAGGCGTTCTGGTGCAAGAAATCTTCGCGGATGGACCTTGCAGTTTCGAGGGCCAATCTGTCTCTCGGTGATAATGCCTCAGCACCAACTAATCGAACAATCTCGAGCAGCTCAGATTCCTCCTCCAATAAAGCCATTGCCTCGGCAGCCAACTGCTCCATTTCCAGGCCTTTGTCCTTATCTTCAAAACATTCCTTTAGGTATTGTTTATAGAAGGAATATGAGGTCAGCCAATCGATAGCAGGGAAGTGTCGCTGGTAGGCAAGCTCGCCTTTTAGCGACCAGAATACCTTGACGACGTGCAGAGTTGCCTGGACGACGGAATCGGACAAATCTCCGCCGGGCGGGCTGACTGCGCCGATAATTGATAAAGTTCCCTCGCGGTCGGGAGAGCCGGTACATTCGACCCGGCCGGCCCGTTCGTAAAAAGAGGCGATGCGAGCTGCGAGATATGCGGGGTAGCCCTCTTCGGCAGGCATTTCCTCAAGACGAGTGGAAATTTCCCTCATTGCCTCGGCCCATCGGCTGGTGCTGTCGGCCATCAGGGCAACGGTGTAGCCCATATCGCGGAAGTACTCGGCGATGGTGATGCCTGTATAGACTGAGGCCTCTCTTGCGGCGACGGGCATATTGGAAGTGTTGGCAATTAAAACGGAACGTTTCATCAACGGCTCGCCGCTGCGAGGGTCTTTTAATTCGGGAAATTCCATCAGGACGTCCGTCATTTCATTGCCGCGTTCGCCACAGCCGACGTAAACAACGATATCGGCGTCGACCCATTTGGCCAACTGGTGCTGCACGACGGTTTTTCCTGAGCCGAATGGGCCGGGGACACAGGCGGTGCCGCCTTTGGTTGTCGGGAAGAAGGTGTCGATGACGCGCTGGCCGGTTACGAGAACTTTGTTCGGGGCAAGGCGTCTTTTTATCTGCCGAGCATTGCGGACGGGACAGACCTGCATCAACTTTAGCTCAGTTTCAGCGCCGTCTTTGGAGACACAAACGCCAATAGTATCATCGACTGTATAATCTGCTTCGGATATTTTTTGGATGGTGCCCTGGATACCGAAGGGGACCATAATTTTGTGCATGAACTGTGTGGTTTCCTGGACTTCGCCGATGATGTCACCGGGGCCAACCTTTGTTCCATCGTTGACGGTTGGTTTGAAGTGCCATTTCTTTTCTCTGTTGAGGCCCGGCAGGGTGCTGCCTCTACTCATATATTCGCCTTCGGCTTCTACGAGCGAATCCAGCGGCCTTTGTATGCCGTCATAGATGCTTTCGAGCAGACCCGGGCCTAACTCGACGCTCAAAGGCGCCAGGGTATCGACTACCGGTTCTCCGGGGCCTATGCCTGTGGTCTCCTCATAGACCTGGATTGAGGCCAGGTCTTCGTGCAGCTCTACGATTTCACCAATGATGGCGAGCTTGCCCACGCGTACGACGTCGTACATTCGTGAGCCGGCCATGCCTTCGGCAACAACGACAGGGCCTGCGACTTTTACGATTCTACCTTTTTTTGTCTCACTCATTTTGTTTCCCGACTATTTTGTAAGATATTAATACCTGTAGCTATTTTAAGGGCTTCACCGAGAGATTTTGTTGCGACGCCCGAAGGTTCTGTCGTAAACGGCACAATGACAATGCAGGGGGTCGGCAAATTATCGTAATCAGAGAAAAGCTCTTCTACGGCAGGAGCTATATTTTCGGCAACGACGACGAGGGCGAAGTTGGCCTCGATGATTTTCTTTACGTTTTCGGCAATTTCATCATGGCTTTCGCCTGTTGCGAACGTATCGACTCCCAAGGCCGAGAACGGCATTACAAAATCGGTGTTACCAATTATAGCGACGTTACGTTCCATTTATTCGTATGTCGTATTGCGTATATCATATTGAGTATTTCGGTTCATGATATACGGTCTAAAATAAGTTTAGTATCCAGAGAATTCTTCTTTGCGGTTAATATTAAACGCACAGTTCTTATTTCATTTTCCTTCATTAGTAAATAGGCGATGAGCGGCTGAGGGCCGGCGGTAATCTGGATGGCTGATTTCAAGAAGCCGGTCAGGAATTCATCGCACTGCTGCTCGACTTTCAAGAAAGATTTTTCCGAGCTTAAATAAGCGGCGCCGGCCTCGACTACACGATAATATGGAGTTACAAAAAATAACGGTGGTATAGATTCGTAGCCGAGGTCGAGGGCGTGTAAGAGGCGCTCGAGCGCAATGAAACCGCCATTTAAAAAAACGTTACGCAACTCGGACTCGGTGAACCCCGCCCCTGTTAGGGGCTGGGTGAATTTCAGACGGAACATTGTGCGAATGTTGGTCAAATCAATTTGAATTCTGAAAAGCCCGAGCAGAAATACATTTTTTAACTGTTGCGCTTTTTTAAGATTATACTCTGCCTGGTGTTTATCGATGGCGTAATCAATCTGGCGGATGTCTTTTTGCTGGTAATAGGCCAAAGTTGCTTCGTCAGCGGCCTGGTGTAGATAATCGGGCAGTTTGGCTGAGCCGAATTCGCTTTCCTGCTCGAAGACCTGTTCGAAAAGCTCCGGCGGGACATTGCCATTATCGCTATAGTCAGTTGCCACCGGTTTTTCGGTCAGTGCCCTGCGAAGCGCCAGCCGGAGGTTGGCGAAGTCGTCCCGTGTTCTGAAAAGATGTACGAGCGGTTTGTCGAGGATTGAATCGGCGAAGAATTGGCGTACGGCTTTTCTTCGAGCAAGCAGGAGATTTTCCATATCTTCGTTGTTTTTCGTTCCCGGAGGCAGGGCGTATTCGGTGGCTGATAATAAGTCGGCGGCCTGGGCAAAGCTTTCGGCGTTGGCTATATCGAGAAGCGCTGTTCTGGTGAGCATCTGCATTTCGAGCACGCGTACCTGAGCCGTCTGAAAGGTATACCGCCAGTCGTCACCACCAATTGGCGGGTAGGTGTAAAAATCAAGAATAGCTTGTTCAGCTTTGTAAGTCATTTGTTCATTGGATTTTTTAGATTATTTAATTATCACTTTTCGAGCGTTCTTGAACCTTGGTCTAATCAGCCGGTACCTTTTGCACTTATGTCTATTTGGTATTTGTTTTGCTCTTATCCTTTAGCTGTTCCGTCTCGGCTCTTGTTTTTCCGGCCTGCTGTCTTGCTTTTTCTGCTTCGGCTTTTAATTTTTCGGTTTTGGCTCTTAACAGGCGAATTTCTTCTCTTAGTTTTTGAGTCTCTACTTCTACTTTTTCTGTTTCTTGTCTTAACTTTCGAGTTTCTGCCCTTATTTTTTCAATCTCAGCCTGTTCTCTTTGATTTGCTGGTTTTTTTCGAACCTTGGGCTTGATTTTCTCCGGCACAACTTCAGCAGTTTCATTCGTCTGCCTGTTGCTTGCTATAACAGCTTTGCAGCGTGCAGCGCCTTTGCGATAAAGCTTTTCAATATTTTTAGCAGACAGTGCTTTATTGTAGATTGCAACTTCATCGATTTTGCCCTGAAAATATTCATCCCATGGTCCCGGATTATTACCGATAGTGATATTGCTGTCATTAGCATCTGTGGCTGGAGCGGAACCTCTTAAATGTCTTGCTGCATTTTTGTAAAAAATAACATCATCATCCGGTTTGAAAACGGCTGCTACGTGCTGCCATGTATTGAGGTCTACGGTGAATCCGGAATCCCAGCAGCTGTCTCCGGTAAATACCCGCCACTGTCGGCCTTGTCTTAAGATGCTCCAGTCAAAACCACCATTGTCAGAGCTGATAAGCTGATGTCTGCCGGGACTTGTGCTTGTTGGAAAAACCCAAGCGGCCATTGTAATGTCGGTTGAACTATCCTGGTCAATATTGCGAGTACTTTGGACATAATCATCACGTCCATCAAAACTCAAAGAAGCTCCTGAAATGCCGGTTGCCCAGGTTGCGCCGTGGATATCTCCATGCTTATTGCTGATAGAATCGCGTGCAATAGCTCCCTTTCCTTCGTCAAATTTCCAGTAAGAAGTCATAGAAGAAGCGCATCCGCTCAAGACCCAAAGTCCCAGGATTGCGATAAATAATAACCTGATTTGAGCCTTCATAATTATTCCCTTTCCCAAAAAATTATGATTTAGTTCTCAAATAACTGCTTTGCCAGTTCGATTTCGAGGTCATTTCGGGCCTTGTTGAGCAATATATCGAAAGTGACATTGGTTTTTATTTTGTCGCGTCTTAGGATAAAGCCGCCTCCGATTTCTTCTTTTACTTCGGATAGCTTTAGGTTGCCTTTTTTGTCGGGGCTGAGCTGCTCATTGACTTTGTCGATTAGCTGCTGGTCGATTCTCTTTTCATTTTTATCGATGATGACCTGTTCTTCGCCGGTTTCCGTTGATTCGAGCATTAGCTTTGTCATTAAATTCCGGTACTGTTCGTCAGGCAGATTTTGCAGCTGTTTTAGAGCTGTTGCAAAGACTTCATCGAGGATTTTTCTTTTCTCTGCGAGAAACTGCTTGGCGAGGGCCATTTTTGTTGCAGCGAGGATATGGGATTTTTCGTCTTTTGCAGCTTTTTCGATGAGGTCCTTAGTTCGTTTTTTATACTCTGCGAGCTGTTCGTCGAGCTTTGCCTGTTCTTCGGTTTGCTTTTGTTCCGCTTCGCTTTTTATCTTTTCTGCCTCGGCATTTGCCTCGGCCAGGATTTTTTCTGTTACCTGTTCAGCTTCCATAATTTTTATCTCGTATTACGTATTGGACTTAAATGGTTAAGCAGTTGGCCAGGTGATACCGAACAGCAGGATAAACAATGTTATCACCAGACCAAGCATCGCGTAAAGTTCGACCATAACTGCGTATATAACGCCTGCCTTAAATGCCATTTCAGGTCTTTTTGCAGCCATCAAGATACCACCCGCACAGACTTTTCCCTGGAAGATGGCACTTACCAGACCGGCAAAAGCAATAGGTAAACAAGCTACAAGCACTTCCAATCCAAGCGTTAGAGTCAGCTCCGGCACGCCGGCTCCGCCGAAGAAGTTTAGTTTGCGCATAGCCATAAAGGCTGCCAAAAAGCCGTACAAACCCTGTGTACCAGGCAGTAGAACCATAATAAACACCTGCCCGTATCTTTCGGGCTTTTCGCTCAATACACCCGTGGCACTTCTTGCAGCAATACCGATACCGATCGCCGAGCCGATGCCTGCCAATAAAGCCGCCAATCCTATACCAACTAAAGCTAATGTCATTCCATAATCCATTTCCAACCTGCCCTTCTAACTTTTTAGTTTTATCTTCTTACTTTTTAGTTATATATATATGTTTATATTCTTTGTTTAGCGGCTCAAATGCTCTACCGCCACCGATGAAGAACTTCGGGAAAAACTCCGCATATTGCAACCTCAAAGTATGAACAAACGCCCCTAATGCGTTTATAGCTATGTTAAATCCGTGTCCGCAAATAAGTACCAATAAC
>Ga0315549_1005316_pt1 | contig 10553 bp, 6 predicted proteins | sample SalMarSW160200MG_FD_203101 | JGI IMG/M metagenome (GOLD analysis project Ga0315549, IMG submission 203101) | Salt marsh sediment microbial communities from the Plum Island Ecosystem LTER, Massachusetts, United States - Salt Marsh Sediment SW1601-200 ... | reverse complement strand
ATATGAATTCACAAACGAAGGTGGAGTTGAAAATACGATTCGGCTTTTGAAAAACATAATGGGGCTATGGCTGATGCAGGAGTGCAAAAGGCAGTGGCAGAAAGAGGGAGCCGACCTGTCATATCCAGAGCTGACAGCAATGGCGGAAAAAGCCGAACCTTTTGCCGGTCATATTGAGGTCGATAATAGTGCATTTCTGGCACCGGGTGACATGCTTAAACGAATAAACGAATATCTGGCTAAAACCGGCCAAAAAACCATTGATGACAAAGGACAGCTAATAAGAATCATACTGGAAAGTCTGGCGTTTAAATATCGACAGGTTTTGGAAGCTATAGAGGATATTACGGAAAAGGCAGTTGATGTGCTGCATATTGTCGGCGGCGGGATACAAAATGAGCTGCTGTGTCAATTCACGGCTAACGCCACCGGTAAAAGAGTAATCACAGGCCCGATTGAGGCAACGGCCAGCGGAAATATCCTGATGCAGGCCAAAGCGACAGGACAGATAAAATCGCTGGTTGAATTGAGGCAAATTGTTCGTAATTCATTTGAGCTGAAGGAATATCAGCCCAAAGAAACGTCCCTTTGGGAAGAAAAATACAAAAAAATATACAAGCTATAAGTGGGCAGGTACATATGACCTGCGTAAGCTGAAGATATATCAGCAATGGCAGCCAATGTCGCGGGACACCAGAGATACGTTATGATAAATTTGCTCAAAACACAATATGCCTTACAGGTCGTTGGACAGGATGAGCTTGTCCTGAATAAAACCAAAGAGGTTTTTAGCCCCGACCGGCACCAGATTCTCTGCAAGGTGGAGGCGGTGGGGCTTTGCTTTTCCGATTTGAAATTGCTGAAGCAATTTTCCAGCCATGTCCGAAAAGGTGAGATTGTTTCCGGAATCGAGCCTGAAATACTCAAAGAGATTCCCAGCTATGTCCCCGGCCAAAAAGCGACGGTGCCAGGACACGAAACTGTTGTTAGGATTGAGGCAGTCGGAGCCGACGTGGCAAATTTTAAGCCGGGCGAGCGATACCTTGTTCAGACCGATTATCGCTGGCTGCGCACAGCCAGCTCAAATGCGGCCTTCGGATATAACTTCGAAGGAGCACTTCAGGAATATGTGTTGATGGACGAAAGGGTCATCACTTCGCCTGAAGGCGAATCAATGCTTATACCTGTTGGTGAGAATTTTTCTGCTTCGGCAATCGCTTTGGTTGAGCCGTGGGCGTGTGTCGAAGATGCCTATGCTTCAAGAGAACGAACGAATATAAAAACAGATGGGCAGATGCTTGTTGTTGCGGATACAGAAGCAGCTAATGGAATTTTTCAGAATTTATTTGAACGATATGGCAGACCGGAAAATATAGTATGGGCATCAAAATTTTCACCGCCGGCAGATTTAGAAGGCAAAATACAAAAGGCCGACAATGTTCCGGAGCTTAGCGATAACAGTTACGATGATATTATCTACTTCGGTTCGGATGCAAATAAGGTTGAGATGCTATTTTCAAAGTTAGCTGCATGTGGTTTGTTGAATATCGTTCTTTGCGGTGGAAGATTTGGCAGAGATATTATTACTCCAGTCGGTAGGATTCACTATGGTGGCATTCGTATAATAGGCAGTTGTGGTTTTGACCCGGCAGAGTCGATGAAAGTAATCCCGGAAAGCAATGAGATTCGAGCAGGTAATAAGATTAACGTCATCGGGGCAGCGGGGCCGATGGGTACAATGCACGTGATACGAAATATCTGCCAGGGCGTTGCGGGCGTAAGCGTCTTCGCAGGGGATGTAGACGATGACAGATTAGCTGAGCTTACAAAAATTGCAGAGCCATTAGCCGGGAAAAATGGCGTTGAATACAGTGCATATAATCCAAACAAAGAAAAAATTGCGCCGGAATTTGACTATATCGTTTTGATGGCACCGGTTTTCAATTTGGTTGCGACCTCAGTTCACAGCAGTTGTGAACGTGGTATTATAAATATCTTTGCCGGCATACCGGCGACAGTTTCCGGAAAGATTGACCTGGATACTTACATAGAAAAGCAGTTATATTTTGTTGGAACAAGCGGGTCAACTTTAGAAGATATGAAGCGAATTCTGACGAAAGTACAGTCCGGCAGACTCGATACCAATGTATCCGTGGCGGCTGTTTGCGGGCTTGACGGGGCTGCGGAAGGTATTCGTGCAATCGAAAACCGGCTGATTGCCGGTAAGATAATCGTCTATCCGGCTTGCCGTGGTCTGGGTCTGGTGCGGCTGGAAGAATTAAGCGAAAAAATGCCGGAAGCTGCTGAGTGTCTCGATAACGGAATATGGACAAAACAGGCAGAAGAAAAATTGCTGGAGAGTTTTTAGCTCTGCAGTGTGTCACTTTGTGTAAACAATACAAACAAAGCTTCACCAAACCGGACAAAAAGAAATAGGTATAAAGAAAAAGGGAATACGGGGTAATGGATAAGGCATTATCAGATTTGATAAAGATATCAAATGAAACGGGCAAAGACCCGAGCCTTGTCCAGGGTGGGGGCGGTAACACATCGGTCAAGACAGCAGATGGTAAATTTATGTACATCAAGGCAAGTGGTACAGCTCTGAAGGATATGAACAGGAGGCAGGGCTGGCGGAGGCTAAGGCTTGATTCGGTTTTGAAAATTATCAAAGACAAATCGCTGGCTAAGCTCGACGCGCAAAGCAGAGAAATCGAGGTCGTGAATCGGCTGCTTCTTGCATGCGATGACAATATCAGCGACAAAGCACGCCCATCAGTTGAAACTCACATGCATGCTATTCTCGGCAAGAGCGTGATACATCTGCATCCTGTTGTGGTGGGGGCATACGTCAACGCCAAAAATGGAAAGACAGAGCTTAAAAAACTTTTTAAGAATGAAAAATTTCCGCCGTTATGGGTACCGTATTCAGGCCTTGGCTTTGCGCTTGCAAGGAAAATTTCAAGGCTGGCCGGTAATTATGAAAAGCAATTCGGGAAAAAACCGGTAATTCTTTTTCTTCAAAAACACGGGCTTGTTGTAAGTGCTGACACCGCCGGAGGAGCTTTACGGCTGGTTCGCAGAGTTATCCGGGTATGTAAAAGTAAACTGCCTGCTATGACGGCCGGTAAGATAAAACACCCTGCGGATAAAGATATAACCAATGCTAAATCGGTCATAAGTAAGGCGATTTTCGAAGTTACGAGTAAGCACACCCCTGTAAGTTACTTCGCAGCCAACAAGCCGATTGCTGCGTTTATGGCTCGCAAAGATGCGTCGAAACTACTGGCGAGAGAGGCGCTTACTCCGGCTGAGCTTGTTTACGCCAACGGCCCGGCAATGTGGGTTGAAACCTGCGATGTCGAAACAATCGCCCGGAGGTTAACGAATCTGGTCCGCAAAGGAAAAAGACCATCGGCGGCTTTTATAGTAAAGGGATTGGGACTTTTTGTGGCTGGGGATAAAAAAACTGCTCCTGTTATCGCCGAGGTTACTACCAGCTCGGTTATGATACGCAGCTGGGCACAGAGATTTGGTGGTATAGCCGCTTTGACAGAACGACAGCAAAAGTTCATTAACGAGTGGGAATCCGGATTCGCCTCGCAGTAATGCGGCAAATGCTGAGCCAGCTAAACGCTGCGGCCTTTCAAAATATTTATCATTCATTACACAAAATCTGATAACCAAGATGAGGACAGACAACCTTATAATTTTTGCATAGCAGGTTGCTGATGGCGTTTTCGGTTGCATTTTATGGAACAGATGTGCTATATTGTCCTTTGCAATTGAAGACGCTGATGCAATTGTATGACTAATACATAATGCGAAAAAAATGAGGTTTCTATAAATGGCAAAAGAAGTAAGACTACCACGGCTCGGAGAAACAATGGAGGAAGGAATCATTATAAGCTGTCTGGTCAAGGTCAGCGATGAGGTTGAAAAGGGCGATGTGATTTTTGAGATAGAGACCGACAAGGCAACGCTGGAGATGGAGTCGCCCGATAGCGGCTTTGTAAAATATATCCTTGTCGAAGCGGACCAGACAGTACAAGTTGGAGCGCCGATTTTGGTTCTTGGCGGTAAGGACGAAAAAGTTCCTCAAAGTTTCGTAGATAAACTGAGAAAGGAAACACCAGCCGTACAGCAAGCTACATCCTCAACAGAGAAAATTGCTGAAACTGCGGTTACCCCCGGACTAGCCAACAAAGAATTGGAGGAGACTGAAGCCAAACCGAGAGAGACGATACCGCTTAGCCGGCTGCAGAAAATAACCGCTCAAAGAATGCTGCAATCGAAGCGAGAAATACCCTGCTTCTATCTGACTGTAAAGGTCGATGTAACCGAGTTGGTGAAATTGCGAAATAGGCTAAATAAACCCAGCCCCTCGGAGGGGCTGGGTAAAACCAGTGATGTTCACCCCGTTAGAAATTCAATGGGGAATAATATGAGAGGAAAAGGTAAAATTTCTAACGGGGTGAAAGTCTCCTATAATGATTTTATTATAAAAGCAGTTGCAACAGGCCTGGAGAAATTTCCAATTATGACAGGACAATCCATCGATGACAGCATCCAGCTGGCAGAGGCAATCAACATTGGATTTGCTATTGCGGTGCCGGGCGGTTTGGTCGCTCCAATCGTCAAGGACGTGAATAAAAAGGATATCTTCGAGATTGCGCGTGACAGTAAGGCGTTAATTGAGAATGCCCGCAGCAATAGATTAGCTCCGACAGATTTAGAAGGCGGCTGCATAACAGTAAGCAATCTTGGCGCCTTTGGGATAGAATCTTTCATTCCGATAGTCGTGCCCGGCCAGTGCAGCATCTTAGGTATCGGGCAGATAATAGATACCTGTGTCCCGGATGACGATAGTATGGTTGTTCGCAAGATTATGAATATGACTCTATCGGTGGACCACAAAGTTGCCAACGGAGCATACGCAGCCCAGTTTCTGGACTTTGTAAGAAAATTACTGGAGGATATATCCGCATTTGAGTAATCAAGGCAGCAAAAAAGGTTAGGCGACTAACCGTTTACAATCGATAAAGGAGTATCAAAATGGCAAAGAAAGTAACCGCGGTACGTTTACCAAATATAAAAAAAGCCGAGCCGAAGGTTCCGGTTATCGGTGTCTTTGCCACGAGCGACCCGCGGATTGATAAGGCCAGCAGAACTCGCTGCCAGAACATTGCAAAGATGGCGGCTGATATAATCAGCGGTTCTGTGGTCTTACCAGATAAAACACTGGTGTCCGTTGTTTATTCGACTGTATTGGTAGATGGCGAGCGGCAAGCTGACATTGTCGCTCAGCAGTTCCGCAAAGCCGGTGTGGATATTTTGGTCTGCGTTCCTGATACGTGGGCGTTTCCACAGCTTACGACTATCTCTCTGCTGCAGCAGTTCCCTTCCAATACTCCTATCAACATTATCTGCGGTAACAGCGGCCCCAAGCCGGGTGTTGTCTATGCTCATGCGCTCAATGGTGCAATCAGCCAGTACGGACGAATGGTTGCTTTGAATGTGGGCACCTGGCCGGATACCGGGATGAATCCAAAGATGACCAGCCAGACCGCAAAGAACCTAATCGACTGGTGTTATGCTGCGGTAACGGCTGTGGCCCTGCGGGGCCGAAGAGTTGCAATTTTCGGCCACGACTCGATGGGAATGGAAACAGCACTTGCACATATTATTCCAACGAGAAACACCTTCGGTTTGGAAATTACACGTCTGGATATGAAGCTCTTAGCCGATATGCTGAACAAAAAAGCATACAAAGAAAAGGAGCTCAAGGTATTGCGGGGATGGGTCAATAGATACGTAGGCAACCGATTAGAGCTTCGGGACGAAGGGGACAGCGAGAGATTCAATCAAGAACTGGCAATGTATTTGATAGTTCGTGACCTGATGGCAGAGCTAAATGCGGTTGGCGGTGGCTTTATGAGTCAGTTGGAATGGGGCAGCGACCTGCGGGGAATTCCGCTGCCGGTAGCCGATGTGATGGAGTCGCTCTTTAACAGTACATTTGACCATACCGGCCGAAAAGCACCACTTCCATACGCTACCGAAGCGGATGTGCAGGGACTTTTGACAATGCTGTTTATGACATATCTGTCAGGCGGGAATCCGCCTTTATTTATGGACTTTAGAAAGGTCTGGGAGGCCTGGGAAATTAAAGAGCTTGCCAAGAAAATCGGCCTCAAAAAGCCGGATAAAAAGGCGGACTGGTTCTATAAAGGACTGGTCGACGGTGACAATTCCGGTAGTGCTGCATTTGACTGGTCTGCGAACACCGGAGCATCGGTCAGAGAAATAATGAACAGCGTGGCAATGCCTCTGGCGGATGCTGGTTATTTCCCCGGCGGTGGCAACTCAGTTACATTTATGACACCGGCTGGGATTGAAGGTATTGCCGGCCGAATGGCCTATAGTAGTGTCACGGGACTATTTAGTATGATATGGGACGAAGCTCATACAACCGAAGTGCCGAAAGAACTTGGCCAGGCGATGTGCAACCTGACCACACCGACGTGGCCGCATACATTCGTAGTACCGAAATATGCCAGTATGGTCGAGTACAAGCAATATCCGCCAGCCAATCATTTCCATATGACATGGGATTTGCCCGTGGCACGCCTTGAGCACTGGATGGATTTGACGGGGGTTTTGAGTATTACACCCTGGGTAGCGAGACCTAAGTTCGTCGAAGGTGTTGACAGACCTGCGCCATTGGTCCACTTAATAAACGGCGGTGAGGATGCTTTCAAACTGCTGAGAGTTCACCGTTAAGTTTGCATAATTACATTGTTTAAGTCATTAGTCGTAAAATTTTGGGCTTTCCCTCTTATGAACTTTTTGATATGGCCTATTACACCAAACCCTCACCGTGGCCAATTCAGTGGCTGCTTTTATCAGTAGCAAGCATACGAACATCGAGAGGCTGCCCCTGTAGATGTAGATTTTGTACCGGTCATACGATTGGAGGTGTGGGTGTTAGATACCACTTAAATTACATTGACTCTGAATCGAACACGCCCGGCAGGACTCGAACCTGCGACCTACGGATTAGAAATCCGTTGCTCTATCCGGCTGAGCTACGGGCGCCTACATCTTTAAGCGCCTGTAATATAACGATTTCCACTGTAGTTTGTCAAATCTTTTACCGAGTGGGAGCTGGATTAAAGCCGTGCGCGTTACCATAACCATCAAAGTTATAGTTTTCAACAACAGCGCCGTTGGTGTTCGTCAACTGCCGTACCGAGCCGTGGCCATCGTATAGGAAATAATCAGGGTAATCTGAGCCGGTTGCCTGGGCTAAGACATCGTTGCCAAGGACATATACCGTGCTTGCGCCATCGACAATATTAGCTCTGAATACCTGCGCATAACCTGTATGGTTATATGGATCGATGAGATAATTAGTAGTATCCCCATCAACAACCGCAGACTGGACGCGAATGCCATCGGAGTTGTATTTATAATTGACTATGTCATTGCCGTTATCAACAGAAGCAAGCCGACTCTGGAGATTGTAACTATAAGTCTGTAAATTACTTACATCATTGGCTTCTTCTGTCAAAGAGCCGTTATCGTCGTAGTCATAATAAAGATTGTTACCATCGGTAGTTTCCTGCTCAAGCTGGTCGTTATTATTGTAATGGTATATAGTGTCATTACCGTCTAAGACTTGACGCTCAAGCCGATTGCCGACCAAATCATAGACGTAGCTGTGCGAGTAGTCATTAGCGTCGCCGGGTGCGTTGTATTGCTCTTTCGTCAGCCGATTGAGGGAATCATACGTCCAGTTGATAGTAGTAGTGCCGCTGGTGGAATTTTCCTCGGTGACAGCGGTTCTCCGGCCATCAGGGGCCAATGTGTATTGGTAGCTGCTTAAAATTTCCTGTGAGGCGTTTTTGTTTTCGAGATTTGTCAGGCGGTTAAGCTCATCATAGCTGTAAGCAGCGTAATTGCCGTTAGGATATATAACGCCTTTTAGCGAGCCGACTTCGTTGTAATAATAGTCTGTCAGGTTATTCGCATCTTCGCCGTTAAGTTCATTTACCTGAACAGTTTCCAATCTGCCGAGTTCATCGTAGGTATAGCTGATTTTCGATTCGACCTCCTCGATATTGTCTAGTTTCGGTGTATAGACGTAATACTTCCTGCCGGTACTGGTGAAGTAACCATAGCGTACGAAGCCCTGAGGTGAGTGAATTTCAGTTATTCTGCCTTCAGCGTCGTATTTGTAGGCGTAGGATGATTCAGCGCCCTCGTCGCTGACATCTACAACCGTCTTTCGGCCAAGCTGGTCGTAGGTGATGTGGATTTCGATGTTGGGATCATCGGGATGATTTTCGTAACAATCGTTGCTGTCATAGTACCTTTGATATTCGAGCAGGCCGGGATTGTTGGTGTCATTGTAAATAAAGGCGGTTACCTGGCCTTTGAAATCGGTGGCTTTTATCAATCGGCCGAACTCGTCGTATTCTTTGTATTCTGTCTGGCCTTCGGGAAGTTTTCGGCTTGTCTGGCTGCCAAGCTCATTATAGGTGAATTTCGTCTCGCGGGCGAAGTCAGCATCTGTGCTATCGCCATAGTCTTTGACGTTATCGCGGATAGTTATAAGATTGCCGTAAGTATCGTATTCGTACTCGTAGCGGGGATAGGTCGGTATATTATCGTTATTGGGGTCGTTGACGTCCGGCAGGATAACGGCGGTCAGCCGGCCTGCGATATCGTAATCGAACCAGCGAGTCCTGCCGGCCTGGTCGGTCTGCGAAATCCTGCGGCCAAGCTCATCGTAGTCCACCCAGGTATAGGTCTGGTCGTGATAGATTGTAGAGATTTGTCTGCCGAGGACGTCATACTGGAACCAGGTATTATGGCCTCGTGCATCGTGGACCCAGGCCCTGCGATTGCCTTGGTAGCCGTATTCTGTACGATTGCCTAACGGGTCGATGACAGCGGTCTGTTTGCCGGCTCTATCGTATTCGTATTCTGTGATTTGCTGAGCGCCATTTTCGTCGTAAGCGATAGTCTGAGCTACCCGGCTGGCTCTATCGTATCTGGTCTCTGTCTTTGACAGAAGCTGGCCGTGAGACCAGGCCTCTTCCGGCTCAACACTGTCAGGGATTTTCCTGCCAACCTTGACGCTACCGACCTCGAGGTCCACGAGGTTAATATCGACATCCGCCCAGCGCCAGGTCTCCACAGCCTGGCCCAGGATGTTATAGATAGTCTCTGAGCCGTTGACGTTCGGGTCGCAGGGGTCATGCGGATCGATGGTAACGATGGGCCTGCCGTAGGCTAATTGTGCCAGCTCCGGCTGGAAGACGAGCGAAAAACAGAGAATTAAGATTACCGGAAAACGAATTTGCTGAAATGTATCCCTCATTAAAGAATCTTTTGTGTTACACTTACATTGATTTTTGAGAATAGCTACGATATTTACCCTCAACACAATCTTCAAAAGGAACAGGAGTAAAACCATCTTTCGTAAATAACGCCATTGGTTTCAAACCTTTTGCGCCAGTATTAATTAGTATCTGAAGAGTCCTACGGGATAGGAAAAACCATGGACGAATATTATAAACTTTCTTACCAACTGCTACTTTATCTATCATTTGGAAATCATCTGTAGAGGACAAAGACTGGATGGGGTAACTCAGATTGACTCCCTGACAATCTAAAGCAATTGAATGCTTCTTACAGTAGTCACGCAAATTAACACTATCGGCATTCCGACAATATGAACTTGTTATTTCAGCAACATAGCATACTGTATTCACACTATCTTTTTGATTTAATTGTTTGGCTTCTTTTCTCACGCCACATGTGCTATACTTTAAACCAGTTATTTCCTTTTCATCGAACAACTGTTTTGTTCTAGCAGAGACAATAAGTTTTATAGTTAAATCCCAAATACTAAATGCTCGTGCAATATCGAATGTTCCAACAATTTTATCACTGATCTCTATGGGGGAGGTAATTTGAAACCCCCATGGACACGTTTCATGAGAACATTTGGACTTCTGTATATCATAGAACACTTGCTTACCCCAGCCAAAGTTTTCTAGATCAACAAAAAAGTAATCGTAGTTATTAATTTCATCCTCAGTTACTTCTATATGACGGTCTTTGCCAAAACCCTTCTTTTTCGTAAGAAAATCATCCAAATATTTTATCACATCTGACTTATTAGATTCAATACATAGTGTATGAGGAGCTTCTATGAGTTCATTCAACACCCACTTGGGTAGTTGATTCTTTATTTCATCGAGTGACAATCCTTTTCTATTATACTTATAGTCAAATTTACGTTTTCTGTTAACTCTATAGTAAATATAAAACTCCAACATCTTTTCTACTTCCTAAATGAAAATGCACAATTATTTAATTGTACAACATATTACACTTTTTACAGATAAATTTTACTTTGCTTTAAGAGCAAAACCAATTAGATAATTTTTTACATACAATCATATTCTATTATATTAATCCCTGACTTACAGGATCAAAGCCCTGCATTGAATCGTGTATTTGAACATAGTTATACATAG
>Ga0315549_1005314_pt1 | contig 10555 bp, 11 predicted proteins | sample SalMarSW160200MG_FD_203101 | JGI IMG/M metagenome (GOLD analysis project Ga0315549, IMG submission 203101) | Salt marsh sediment microbial communities from the Plum Island Ecosystem LTER, Massachusetts, United States - Salt Marsh Sediment SW1601-200 ... | reverse complement strand
CATGGACAGGGATTCATCGCCGCAACAAGCATAAACTGAGCGGGAAATCTGACCGTCTTTTTAGCCCGTGAGACGATAACAAAACCATCTTCCAGCGGCTGACGAATCATCTCCAGAACATGCCGTGGAAACTCGACAAATTCGTCGAGAAACAATATCCCAAAGTGAGCAAGAGACAGCTCTCCCGGCCGGGGTATCGTCCCGCCGCCTATCAGGGCTGGGCCGCTCGCTGAGTGATGCGGCATTCGCACAGGTCGAGTCGCCATAAGCGCTCTATCTTTAGATAGTAAACCTACCGAGGAATATATGCGGGTGGTCTCGAGCGACTCCCGGAGACTCAATGGCGGCAGGATAGTTGCTAATCTCTGAGCCAGCATTGTCTTCCCGGCTCCCGGCGGGCCGATCATCATAATGTTATAGACGATTTAATACATCTATCTGTGTGTTTCAGTTTTATTTCACTCATTCCAAAACAGCAAGGCGGTTTAGCTGAAAGACTGATCGCTTTATAAACAAATTTTCGTACTTAGAGCAAATTTTGCGATAATATATATATAAAGTAAGCGGAGCGGTGTACCCCTTTGGTGGCTCTTAGGGGGAAGTCGTTTCTCAATCGGCGGCTGAGCCGCTTCGCTTATAATTAGAGATTGACATAGATTGAAAGATTGAAAGATTGATTTATGACAAAACACAAATCAAAACTCAAGATGTCAAAAAAGCGATTGCTCAGTGATAGGCAGAAAAGAATCAAAGCTGGTGATATTGCAAAAGCCGCCGACATTGCAAAATACTTCAATTGGTTTTCCGATGCAAAAAAAGAACTACTGCGTGAGGATTATCGGTTTGTATGTGCTACAAGAGTGTCGTTTCGTCACCAAGAAAAGAACGGTTATTTAGATAGCCAAGTAGAAAGGCTAAAGAAATTTCTTGAATTACAAGGTCTCTCCGATAAAATTTACTCGATTAAGAAAATAACATGCAGTGCTTTCAATTCAGAATCTCATAAAGCTCCATTAGGATATACAAAACCCCATTATCCTCAATTGGAACGAATTGCTTTCAGAGTAACACAACAGGAAAAAACAGATCAAGTCAAAATCGCCCTCTTATTTGAAGATGTTTCTCGCGCCATTAGACCAGACGGTTATGATTACAATCGAGACGCTCCATTGACTAAAACTGAATTAAGAGAGTTTGCAAAAATCACACAGAATCTAAAAGTTGTAACTATCTGTTCTCCAACTTCTTCACTACAAGATGTTGCTGAATATAGAACAATCTATGACAGATTTTACAATCACAACACATATCCCGGTTGGACAAAAGACAGACGTGCACTTTACGAACCAATTGTAGTAAATATGCGGTCTGAAAAAGATAAATATGGAAAACCGAAATATAGTTATGGAGAGATCGCTAAGAAGTTAAACTTGCCAATTGAGCTTGTCCGTTCTTGGTGTCGAAAAGCTAAAATGAAGGGACTTTTGTAAACTATATATTTCCATATAAAATTAACTATATATTTTTCTCCGAAAAGGTACTTTTTCAAAATGCCTACAATAGCATCAAATAGCAGTTTCAGTGGAATACACTACATTTCAGCACTTCCCAACTTAATTCAAATAGACGTAGTACATACATTAAGTTATATTTTACTAATAAATCACCATAAGACATTACGTAATTCCATATATTTCAGCACTATGTTCCATATAGCAGCCGCTTCATATTTGGTAGTATGTTTGACGCTGTATTTTACTGTTTTTTTAATAATCAGTTTTTCTTTTTTTCAGAATAACCAACTACTAAGTTTCCTTGAAAAAGAATCAATTTGAGAAGAAAAAAGTGAGTAAAAACCGAAAGTAAAACTGCAAGCTGCAATTGAATGCTTTTTATAATTCACTACTTATTTTTTTCGCTTTACGCCTTTCAATTTCCTCATGTACTTTTTTACTTAGTGTCGTATGTGTATAAGTCAACTCTAACTTATCAGCTTCCGCAAAACCTATATCATGGTTCAATTCAATTTTAATTTTCACCCCATCAATTACAGGTTCAAAAACACCTTCTCCAAACAATGCTCCAGATATTCCACTTTTATCCTCACTTTTATATTTCTTCTCCAACTGGTTTTTTATTGCTTCATAATTCATTCTGCTACCATCCGCAAATCGAACATCTATTGTGTAAATCTTATCATCAAAAATGTAAACTAAAAGTGTCTTAACACTCGGATTACGATTTTGAACAGCATATATTTTACCAGGATGATCTTTATCCGTGAAAGTATAGGTAGTCGGAGATACCTGTAGGCGTTGTGTGAGTGAATCTATAGTTTCACCTAAAAATACACCAAATATAGGCTGGCCTATAGCTTCCTGGGCAGGCTTCTTGATTTTTTCCTTTGGCGACACATCAATTCCGGCATTTAAGCAAAGATTCTTTAATCTTTCGATTTCTACTTTCTGAAATTCCACAGTTTTTTGAAGCTCAGAGATTTGTTTATTTAATTTTTGGATTTCGGCTTGTAGTTTTTCAACTTTTCCGGTGTCTGCGGATGTGCACACTACCAAGCACAATATAATTAAAATTGTAAAAGTAAAGTGTTTCATTTTTTTTGCCCTTTCAAAATACATCCTGAATATTTATCGGCATATTTCAATGCTAATTTTAGTAAGGTTATTAAACACAAAAACCGCTCTAAACATGGCTCAAATCGAAGAACTCAGGTAGGACCATACCGAAGTACAGGTACGGCAAAGTTGCGAGACGGCGCCAGTTTATCCTTTGTTTTCGCAATCGCCCCATTCCCTATTTTTTAGATTATTAGGACGGAACGAGCAGCCGATATATAGACAAAGTGGGGTGTATTGACTCAGAGAAACCAATCAAATGAAAGGAAAGCGATATGTCCAAGTTCAAAGAAGGAGACATTGTAAAATTGAAATCCGGTGGGCCAAAGATGACCTATACAGGTAGAAAAAGCTCCAACTACAAAAACAAGGCAGAATGCCTATGGTTTGCCGATAACAAGTTGGAGTCGGGTTGGTTTCCACCAAACTCACTGATTCTTGCCGATGAAGATACTGATAGTTTAGAAATTGAGACTAAGATTTGGACAGATAAGAATGGTGTCAAACGAGGTAAGGATATAATTTGATTGCGTTGAGTCAGAGCAAGACAATGAAGTATATTCTTTTTATCTTGGTTGGATTGATATTAGTATCACTCTTTCGGAAACAATATACGTTACACAGACAAAACACACAAGAGTATGAAATTAACGAAGCCTCGCTCCAACAATATGAAAAGGAACAAAAAACATTGGACAAACAAGTAGAACGAAATCTCAAAGGAATAGAGTTAGAGAAAAAGGGGCATACAGATAAAGCTATTGAATTATATGAGCAAAATGTATCGGAAAGTTTTGATGGGAATTTTCCGTATGACAGGCTGGCGATAATATATAGAAAACGCAAGCAGATAGATGATGAGATTCGAGTGTTGAAAAAAGCTGTTTGGGTCTTCGAGAATGTTGTGCATCAAGCACGAGGGGACAGATTATCAAAACTTGACAGATTTAAGAAAAGATTGCAAAAAGCACACCTGAATCACAGCGTTTTTGTATCTGAAAAATAATTTGCTCAGTTTGCAAAAAATTTTTGTTGCGTAAATCTTTTATCCACAAAGACAAGCGTATTCCCGCTAAAATTCCTCAAAAATATCTCTGTACATTCGGCTTTAGTACCATATAATAAGGGTAGAATACAAGATAATAAACTTAAAGTATATACACTGTAGGAATGAGGTTTTAATCATGGTTAAAAAAAGAAAACGACAACCAGATAAATGGAAGAGAACACTTTCAATTACTATAGAGATTCAGCAACAGCAAGATTTGCAGAAATTGGCAAACTATACAGGCCTGAATATCTCTGAGGTAGTGCGAGAGCTTCTGCCGACTGAAGGAGAGCTTGACGCCTTTATGGCACTGCAAGATTTTGCCGACAGATCACAGCCAAAAGACGTGACAAAACTCATTGCAAAGACTCGGCGTCTTTTCATGGAGGTATTGATGTCGGGCCACCCAGTTTTCCCGATTGGTTTGCAAGTCGCTGCGGTCAGTTATTTCGATGAGACTGGCTCTGAGATAGCAAAGCTCTTTCAAAATTACATTAAAGCATTGCAGTCAACAAAAGGTTACAGGTTTGAGAGTGAAAAATTCAAGTTCCCGAAGAGAACGGATATTTTATATTTTTGCTTAGCTTGTGGTGAAAAGAAGAAAGATGTTGGAAAAATAGTTAAGAAATACCTTACGCTTGCCCCTGACGCAGAGGTGCTTGAGACAATCGGCAGGACTGCTCGTACAATGAAAAAGCCCAAAACAGGGAAAAGAATATCAAAAACTAAAAATTGACCAGATAGGAACATGCCGAAGAATGGTGGATTCCTAAACCGAGTACACGGCAAAATAATTGTCAATCAGGGAAGCAGTGAAAATGGATGTAGAAGTAGAACTACCTGTCGAAATACCAAGAAAACAAAAAGAACTGGGTGAAGCAGAATGCTGCGAATAGTTATGAAAAATCGCATTACCAAAAGAAAAACAAGGGATGATTACAGATATAACGTCAATAAGCATAGAAAATATTATCAGTGCATGTATGTATCAGGTGCATAGGTATTGTGTGCTGAATTACGTTAGGAGAGTATAGGAAAATGCCTACTTTAGCTTTCTTTCTATTTTATCGAGTGTCAGGCATAGGATTCAATCAAAATATAGCAGATAGTCAGCTACGTAAACTTTAAGGGTCAGACGTTTTTATGTTGCTGATACGCGATAATAGCTTGAAAAACGAGTGAAAATAAATATGAATCATAGTATATTTTACTGTACGTTTTGTTTACTATCTGTTATAATGGAGTTGAGTAGAAATGTCAACTCTATTGAGAGGAAACAAAATGACTAAGCAAATAGCAATTTATCTAAGAGTGTCCACTTGTGACCAAGAAAACGGTTTGAAGTCACAGCGTAGGGCGTTGAAAGACTACTGCACTAACAACGGATTCAGTAATCTCAAATGGTATCAAGACAGGCTATCGGGGAAAGATACTGACAGGCCAGCTTTCAAGAAACTGCAAAAGGATATATTCGATGGCAAAGTCAATACCGTTGTAGTTTGGAAACTGGACAGACTGAGTAGGTCATTGAAGGACGGAATAAATATCCTGTGTGACTGGCTGAAGAAAAACATCCGTGTAATCTCTGTTACTCAGCAATTGGATTTCTCAGGAGCCACAGGCCAGCTTGTAGCAAGTGTACTTTTTGCTGTAGCTCAAATGGAACGTGAAAATCTCAGAGAGAATACGAAACGTGGATTAGCAGCAGCAAAGGCAAGAGGTGTCAAGCTTGGCAAACGTCCAAAATTGTTTGCGAAACAGATAGTACCATTGCTTGAAAAGGGAATGACAATACAAGCCATTGCCGACAAGTTGGGAAAGACTAAGCCAGCGATATACAACTGCTTGAAACGTGAATCTGTCGATATTGAAGAACTAAGGGACAAATTAAATGCGTAAATCTCAAAACGTGTAGAATCAAAGAATATGGCGTATCGAAGTAAATCATCATACCATGCCAAGACGAAAGAGGGCCGGAAACGTCAACTGGCCAACCTCAAACCCGGTGCTAACAAAGTCAACTGGCGTAAGAGAGCTTTGAAAAGTGCCGGTCTTTCTAAGTCTGCAAAATATCCAGATCAATATTCTGGCTTTGACATCATACCGTTTTTAGAGCAACACTTTTTCATTAAGGAAACGAAAAGCACGATAAAGCTCTTAGACTGGCAGCGTAAAGTCCTGCGGGATATATTCTACTCAGAAGTCCTACCTAAGTTGGCTATCGCAGCTTCCGTTAAAAAATCGGGCAAAAGTTGCTTTGCCGCCGGTGTCTGCCTTTATTATCTGCTGAACGTTCCCATGTCGGAAAACTATATCTTAGCACCAGACTTAGACGCGGGCAAAGATGTAGTGTTCAAATCGCTGAAGCAGGCAATCAGGATGCACCCCATCTTAGTCAAGAAAGTCAAGATAACTAAGGATATGGTTTCATACGGTGATTCTTTCGTCAAAGTATTGCCGAACGATATATCAGTCGCAGGTCTCCGGCCAAATCTCACTGTCATTGACGAAGCTTGGCAGTTTAGGACAGAATCCAGTATCAGAACTCTGGACGAAATGACTACAAATCCTTTGCAAAATCATCTGACACTCTGCGTTACTCTTGCAGGTTATCAAGAAGATCAGAGCGAAGATTTACACCTGTGGCGTTGGTACTCACGTGGCAAGAATATCGAAGAGGGAATTGAAGAACCAGACGAGAATTTCTACTTTTATTGGAAAGATGATTACTCTGGCGTGCCTTGGGTAGAAAACACAAATTACCTTGAACATCAGCGAAAAATTCTCAGTGCGTCTGCTTACCTTCGATTCCACGAGAATCAATGGGCAAGTGCAATCAGCACTTTTACGACACCTGATGTTCTCGATTTATGCTTTGATGAGAAACTTCGTCCCGGTGCTCCAGAAGGCACGAGCATAGTCTGTTCGGTAGATTGCGGGCCTAAATGGGACTGTAGTGCGTTAGTCGCATTGTGCAAAGATGAAACTAAGAAACGCGGTATTAAGCTGGTAGACCACAGGATATTTGAGCCAAAAGGCAAAACAATAAACTTTGAAAGAACTATCGAACGCACCATTCTCAATTGGAACAACAGGTACAAAATTGTTGCGGTTTATTTCGACCCATACCAGCTTTTGCGCAGTGCCCAGTTTTTGAAAGACGAACGAATCAGGATGGTAGAATATCCGCAAACAGTGTCAAATATGGTAAGTGCAACTCAGAGCTTAGATGAATTGATTCACAGTCAGAATATTCGATTGTACCCGAACACGGTTTTGAGACAGCACATTCTTTCTGCAAGCACAAAAGAGCATTCGGTTGGAACGCGGCTGGTGAAATCGAACAGTGCGAAGAAAATTGACGCCGCGATCGCACTTGCGATGGGTTGCGAAGCAGCGATGAAGTATTTTTTGACTCGATCTCAAAGAAAAGGTTCTGTCTATGTTTCGAGCCGGGATCCAGATAGTGACAGCTTCAGTGCTGCTGACGAATTTTTGCGTCAGCGTACAGCGATCGCTATGGGTGAAATTGATATAGTCTCAAGTCAAAATTAAGAAAGGATATTGAAAATGGAAAACGAGGAACGTAATAGTTTTACGGGACTGTCTATGACTAAACATGACGACAGTCAAGAGAGAAATCTCCTGACAGGGACGAATCAACCTGTCAAAAATGACGCCACCATTTTCAAGAGCGATAGCCTGATACTCTGGCCATCAATAAGCAAAAGAGATGTCAGCGAAAGCGATGACGAGGAAACCTCGGAATTCAGAAAGCACGTTCCTATCTTTGTCGAGAAAGCAGACGAGCATATCGTATGTGGTGTTGTGTACGAACCAGATACACTTGATGCACAGGGTGACCGGGCAAGTGCTGACGAAATCAGGAAAGCGGCATTTGACTTCATGGAGAACGCCCGAACTTTCAAAGTTAATCACAAAGGAAAAAAGGCCGATGTCGTGATTCTCGAAAGCTATGTCGCTCCTGATGACTTCTCGATTGGTAAACGTGAAATCAAGAAAGGCTCTTGGCTCATTACAGCCAGAGTGAATGACAGTGAAGTCTGGAAAGCGATTAAGTCCGGCGAACTGACCGGCTTTAGCATGGCAGGTTACGTAAGAGTAGACTGAAAGGATTCTGCTCAGGCTGTCCGGTGAAAGTTGATGCAGATAAAGTTGTCTTCGGACAAAAAGAGTTCTGCCAGGAAAAGGGCCGGACAGCCTGATTATTTCTATGAGGTGACATTATGATACAACCAATAAAGGTTCGTAAGATCGATGCTAATGCCGAAGATTTTGATTTGATTGATTTTGACTCCCAAAAGGAACTCCACATGCAGAATCAGCTTCAGAGGGACAAGATACGTGCAGTCAAGAGGATTGCTGAAAAAATAAATCACAAAAAAACTGTGGTCAAGAAAGCTGCCGGTGACGATAAGGAACGAATGGAGAAAGAGCTTGCTCAACTTGAGGAAGAACAATTTGATTTGCTGCGTGATGAAATTCTAAATGCCTGCAAGGATTCTGCCGGACTGCTGAATATAGAAAAACTAAAGAAAGTACCAAGTTCATCCGCGTTCATCGAGAAGAACCTGAGCAGAAAACAAAAACCTAAGACTAATCGAAGGGAGAAATAATGGCACAAAGCACAGTACAAGAAATCCAAATACAAATCGACAATCTCAAGGAATCCACCGAACGAAAGAAAGAGCAGATTGAAAACTATCGCAAAAAGAGGGCAAATCTCGTTTTGAATGAGGAAGATAGTCAAAAGAATAAGCAGAAGATTACGAGTATCGACCATGAAATTCGGTCTTTACAAAGAGACATCGACAATGCACCTGCTGAATTGAAACTACTTAACGAGAAGCTTGTAGCCGAGCAGCGGCGTGTCGCGGAAGCCGAAAGAGCAAAGCTAATCAAACAGCAGGAAAAAGTCGCTGATGAATTGACACTGCTAAGTAAGAATTTTATCGCTTCGCTGGAAAAATCTGTTGAATGTAACAACCAATTGCAAGCAGCTTTGATGGCTGAGACTCAACTACAAAAAAAGACAGGCCAGTGTTTCCCGACGGAGCGTTGTCGCGGCAGCGTGCAGTCGTTGTCTCTATTGCTAAAAGTTATGCAAGACCAAATGCAAGGAGCACCAATGACTCGTAATGCGGAAACCAGTAAGAATATCCATATCATGTTGTGACAAACATCTCAAAAATTGTCGAGATGTGGCTCTTTGGCATAATAATACCGGAATCGCCCAAATCGCACCAGGACGCGTTAAATTCTAAAATCAGTAGTTTTGTACGCCTTAGAGCGGGAAAATCAATCCTGGCGTGCGTGGAGCATCTTAAAAACGATTATAAAAGCAGCAAAATGGACGTTCTGGAGAAAGTTTTGCCACTTCGAGCGACTTTTTATGATAATATCTATATGAGAGAAAAACTGTTTACAAAATTAAATTCAGATGAAACTCCAATATGTGCCTGCGGTTGTGGTCAGAGAGTGACAAGGAGTAAGCTGCCACCTTACGGTTGGAATGAGTATATTTTGGGGCATCATTGGAGAGGCAAACATCACACAGTGGAATCCAAGATAAAGATTAGTGAATCTCAGATAGGGAAAAAGAAGTCGTTAGATCACCGGAAAAATCTAAGCATAGCCGTAAAGAAGCGTCTTGCAAATCCCAAAAACAATCCTATGTTTGGAAAGCATCCCGCCGCGGAGACGCGAGTAAAAATGAGCGGCCCAAATAATGCAAATTGGAAAGGCGGTAAATCTCTTGAGAATAGACCACCAGAACTGACACCGGAATACAAGCAAGCGATTCGACACAGGGATAATTTCCAATGTCAATTCTGTGGTTATAAGAATACAAGCAGACAACAGAAACTCGATACCCGCCATATTGACAAAAACCGAAAAAATAATTGCCCTGACAATCTAATCACGTTTTGTAAGCAATGCCATAAAGATATTCACACAATCGAGGACAAGAGGACTATGCAGCGTATTGGTATCAACTTAGTTAGAGAATCTAAGCGATTGAACCCAGAGGGGCATAAAGAAGCGGTCAGAATCTACGAACAGAACATGCGGGTATTTTACAAAAGTAAAGTTGCGTAGTCGCTCTTTGAAAATTCAATATCTAATTTATCTCCTTGAAGGTATTATTCATTTGGGGAGAATCTTGTCGGTGCTTTTAGGGCTTTTCTCACGGGCAAGTGAATCCTTTCCTTTCCAGGCTGCTTGTTGGTTCCTGCCAAAGCATTACTACAACGAGCAGCTTGTCTTCTGTGCCTATTGGGAATGAACTATCCAATGACTTGAGGGTAGCGAGTCATTCATTCCCAGAAGTGCTTTAGTGCTTTTTGTTCATTGGGAGTAGCTTGAATCTCGAAGCGAGTTACTCCCTCTCCTTTTTATGGGACGAGATAAAAATTCTTGAAAAACGCCAGAATTTTTTGAAAAGTTGCGAAGTTCCCCGCAATAATATAGTGCGAAAAATGCACCACAATCAACGAAAAATTGAATTTAGTACAAAACTACGCATTAAGCATAGATCGTTGACTGGACAACGTCTGGCGGGTTGGAAATATACGTTAAAAAGCTTAAAGGAGATGTTCTGGAGCTTAAATCTGGATTTTTCTTTACTTTGAGCAATCCTCAAGTATAATTGCAGATATGAACCCCAGCATAGATCAAGAACGATTAAGGAAAGCCCAAAGGAGCCAGTCTATGTGCAGGGGTTCACTCCGGCGGGCTTTTCTTTTATGAAAGGTGGTTAGAAAAATGAGTAAGCAAGAAAAATTGAAAAAAGTAACAGAAACCATCGAAAGGATAAAAACAGGCAAGGTAAGTATGATAGATACTATACCTA
>Ga0315549_1005310_pt1 | contig 10558 bp, 7 predicted proteins | sample SalMarSW160200MG_FD_203101 | JGI IMG/M metagenome (GOLD analysis project Ga0315549, IMG submission 203101) | Salt marsh sediment microbial communities from the Plum Island Ecosystem LTER, Massachusetts, United States - Salt Marsh Sediment SW1601-200 ... | reverse complement strand
GCCTCAAAATTCCTTCTCAGGTTATGAAACCTGTAAAAACATGGCACTCTTCAATATAGTGACTGAACGAACTCGCAAACCCCCATAAACACCACATTTCTTTTTCAGAATGTGGAAGTGAGGTTAGCTTGAGTTTGGGAAGATTTCGGTTAAGGAGAGTAAGGATAGTGTCCTTAAGAGCTTTTTCCGTTATGTTTACAGTGAGAGCATCGGGAGGGAGCTTATCGATGACGATCCTTACCTCACTGATGCCCTCAAGAGGTCTTGGGAAAATGACTGCTTTCGATGGTGCTGCCCACGCAAAGGACAAAATAATCAGGAGCATCGTGAGGAGCGTTTTTTCTAGATTGTATTTCATAGTGACCTCCTCGTCTTATTTCATGCATATCTTATGGATCTTACCTGTTCCATTGACCCTTCCAGCTGCGATTATCATTATTACTATTTCAGAAAGAAAGTCAACTTCTTGACACCGACCAACTGGTCAGTGATGTTTTGAAGAAAATAAAGAATTTGGTGCCAATGGACTTATATTATTTCATCGACGCCTTTGTTGAAAATTGAGATCTGATATCGATATTATTGGAAAGTGCCTTGCTGTGTTTGACTGACAAGATATAAAAGAGGGATCTTCCATGGTTACCAGGTAAACATCCGGTTTCTTAAAAGAAGCCTTGGAAAGCCATGAATAGGAGAAATAATTCCGAGAAGGCATAAAAGCAAGTAATCAATCTCCAAAGCAGGTTCCGACCGAACGAGCAGTCTTTATCAATGGATAATCCAAGGGAACGGTTTTTGTACCTTCGGCCACTATCTGCAAAGAAACGCTAACCAGCGTGTTTCCTTTCACTCCGACCATGTACCCAAATTCTTCGTTTTCCATCATATCAACTGCCTTGCTCCCTAACTGTGTTGCCAGTACCCTGTCAAAGGGAGTGGGAGATCCTCCTCTTTGAAGATGCCCCATGACCACGGTGCGGGTTTCAAGTTCTGTTATTTTTTCTATTTGCTCTCCTAGAACAAAACCTACTCCTCCCAGGCGAATTGGATCCGTACTCTCCTTTACTATCCTCTGTATTACGATATCACCACCCTTAGGCTTTACTCCTTCAGCAACCACCACTATGCTAAACCTTCTTCCCTTCTTGTTTCTCTCTTTTACCTTTTTGGCTATAATATTAACATCGTAGGGGATCTCCGGGATAAGAATGATGTCTCCTCCTCCTGCCACTCCTGAATGAAGGGCAATCCATCCCGCTTTATGGCCCATAACTTCTATAATCATAATCCTATGATGAGACTGGGCAGTGGTATGGATCCGGTCAATACCTTCCGTGGCAATCCAGACGGCGGAATCAAAACCAAAGGTAATGTCGGTTCCTCTCAAATCGTTATCGATTGTCTTTGGCACTCCAACGATAGGAATTCCGTCTTTAAAGAGCCGGTAAGCTATACCCAGGGTACCATCGCCCCCTATACATACCAGGCAGGCAACCCCGAGTTTCTTTAGGTTTTCAATGGCAGTTTTCGATAGATCTTTGAATTCTAGCCTCCTGCCCTTTCTTACAGCATACCTGTATGGATTCGCTGTTTTAGAAGCACCGAGGATTGTACCACCCAAGGTAAGTATTCCTGAAACATCATCATAGGTGAGCGGTCGGTATTGATTATTGACAAGGCCATCATAACCATCTTCTATGCCTATTACCTCCATGTCTTTCTCATAAATGGCCTTCTTGGCCACAGCCCGTATGACTGCATTTATACCGGGGCAGTCACCGCCGCCGGTAAGAATCGCAATTCTTTTTTTATTTTTCATAGTCTACTTCCTTTCACAACTTGTACTTTTCTTACTCTAACACTGCTTGAAGAATTTTGCAAGTGAGACAATTTCAGAGGTTCCCCAAAAATCAACACCGTATTCTTCAAAATGATTGTGTAGTGAAGGATACAGCTTTTGAATAAGTGGAGCACTCGTAGCACTTTTGTTGTCTTCTTAATTCCTCTTAAATTCAGCATCTTGCGAAAAAGATATGAAATTTCAGGGAATCTCCAGTTTGAGGAAGGGTTGACTAATAATTTTCTTTTGTTAAATTGAAACTTGGAGCAGAGATCTCTTAGAGAATAACAGGCATTTGCGGATGAAAGCCTGTAACGCATCTTGCCTTTTAAGGCAGTCGAGTCGTTCCGCCTTGAGGCTCTGCTCCTTTTTCAATTATATTGTCCGGTTGTCGTCTTTTGCATCAAGAAAGGAATCTCCATCAGAGTCGTCCAGAGTCTCGTAGGACTTGATAGGCCGACAATCAGTAAAATTTGCTAGATTTTTCTGCCAAGGGAAAGGGGAAGAAAGATGAAATTGAGAAAGGCAACATTTTTAGCCATCATAGGTTCTTCTGTTCTTACATTGGTCCAGACATTAGCTTTACTTAACTATTTCTATTTTTTGAAATTTGGGCGTGCTTTAGTTAATAAAGAGCTTCTCTTACTTGTTATCATCAGTATTCTAACGAGTTCATTTGGTTTCTTGGCTCATCTACTTTTCTTTATTTCTTTCTACTATAGAGAAGAAAAATAGCATCAAAAGGGTTTCCTACCAGAGCCCTCCGGATCTCTTAGACTCCAGACAGATTGACAATCACCGAGTTTTAGGCTAATTTGGCTTCAGCGGATGTAACGGGCGGATTTCCATATAAGTGGTTGATTGCATGCAGGTCAGATATCCATCATAAAGAATCAGTCATACAAAATTGACAATTTAACAAACATAAGGAGGGAAAAGCAATGAAGTATTTGAAGTCATTTTGGATTTTCACCCTGGTTATGCTTTGGGGTGGAGTAGCGCTTTTGACTTCTTCTTGCTTGGCAGCTGAACCTGAGCTCATTCCCAGAGAAGTTCTTTTTGGAAATCCAGTCAAAGCTGCTCCCACAATCTCACCGGATGGAAAACTGTTGGCTTATCTGGCTCCTCTAGACAATGTGTTGAATGTCTGGGTGAGGACTGTGGGGGCTGAGGATGACAGGCCTGTCACCAAAGATGATAACCGTGGGATACGCATCTATTTTTGGGCACAAGATAGTAAACACATAATGTATCTTCAAGACGTTGGCGGAAATGAGAATTGGCGTTTGTATGGGGTGAATTTGGAAACAGATGAAATCAAGGATTTTACCCCATTTGATGATGTCCAGGTTCGGATTACTGCCCGGAGCAAACACTTTCCCAATGAACTCCTCATTGCCATGAACAAAGAAAACCCAAAGGTCCACGATGTGTATAATCTTGATTTAACTTCCGGTGAACTCGAACTAGCGGCTAAGAATCCAGGTAATATTATAGGTTGGCTAACTGATAGAAATTTCAAGGTGCGGGGTGCTATGGTTGCGGAACCTGACGGTGGGTTTGATGCAATGATCCGGGAAAATGAAGAGGCGGACTGGAAAAAACTGGTCGCCTGGAACTTGGAAGATAGCCTCAATAGCGGTCCGGTTAGTTTTTCCAAAGATGAAAGGTATATCTACCTGAAGGATTCTCGAGGTGTCAACGCTGGCCGCTTAGTCAAGATGGAAATTGCCACCCAGAATATAGAGGTGATAGCCGAAGATCCACAATATGACATCAGCGGGGTGATGGTCCATCCTGATACCTACGAAATTCAGGCTGTTTCTTTTTATAGAGCCCGCAACGAATGGATTGTTTTAGATGAATCTATAAAAGATGATTTCGAGGCCATAGCAAAACTCGATCAGGGAGACTTTTTTGTTTACAATCGAGACAATGCCGATGATACCTGGCTGGTGGCTTTCACCAAAGATAACGGGCCGGTACCCTTTTACGCCTTTGACCGCAAAAGACAAAAAGGAATTTTCCTTTTTGACCACCAACCCGATTTGAACAATTACACTTTAGCGCCAATGAAACCCATCTCTTTCACTTCCCGGGATGGACTGACTATTTATGGCTATATCACCTACCCTCCTGGAAAGGGTCGAGCCAACCTACCTATGGTATTAAATGTACACGGTGGTCCCTGGGCCCGTGACGGCTGGGGATACCGTCCAGAAGCTCAGTGGCTGGCCAATCGAGGCTATGTCTGCCTACAGGTGAACTTCCGGGGTTCTACTGGTTATGGCAAGGAGTTTTTGAATGCCGGCAACAAGGAGTGGGGCGGGAAAATGCACCATGATCTGGTAGACGCCGTCAACTGGGCTGTTGAGGAGGGTATTGCTGATCCAAAAAAAGTGGCCATTTTTGGGTGGTCCTACGGCGGGTATGCTACCCTGGTTGGGGCTACTTTTACCCCGGACCTTTTTTGCTGTGCAGTGGATGGTGTAGGCATCAGCAACCTCATAACCTGGATTAAAACGGTTCCCCCTTATTGGTCTACCCTCCTCGCAACGTTACACAAAAGAGTGGGCAATCCAGACACGGAGGAAGACTTCTTGAAATCTCGCTCCCCACTCTTCAAGGTTAACCAGATAAAGATCCCAATCTTGATTGCGCAAGGGGCTAACGATCCCCGGGTCAAACAAGCCGAATCTGAACAGATTGTAGAGGCAATAAAGAAGAAGGGCCTTGAATACGAATATATGCTCTTCCCCGATGAGGGTCACGGATTTGCCAAACCAGAAAACCGCCTTAAGTTTTATGCAGCCGCAGAGAAGTTCCTGGCAAAGCATTTGGGCGGCCGTTATGAGGAAACCATTCAAGATTCTGTTCAGTAAATTTCATTAGGAATGAGACTCAGACAAGTACCAAATAGGACGAGATAATATAAAAAGGAACTTATTCAAAACGATAAAGCAGTTGACCTCAAAAGGTGAAATCGAGGGAATTTGAGGTATGGGGATTTCAATAATTTCACTGAATTGTTATCAAGTAAACTTCGGCAGACGAGATATCAGAAAAAAGAGGGGAGCAGGCCCGACTTGCTCGAGCGAAGCGAGAGTCGGCTCTGCCGATCGGGCCGTTGAGGGGGGGGCATTCCAAAGGAATCGGCGAAGCCCTATTTTCCCCCTCAATATGTTCTGTCCCATGTTCATATCGATAAAATGATGGTCATGTTGGGGTTGAATAACTCGGGGGAAATTCTATGTTCAAATCTATAATTTTTGATATGGATGGAGTCATAATTGACAGTGAACCAATCCATTTTAAAGTTGAAAAGAAGCTCTTTAAGAATTTAGGTCTAGCCATTTCTGACGAGGAGCATCATTCTTTTGTCGGTACTACGAGTAGAGAGACGTGGTTATACATAAAAGACAAATACAAGCTTAATCGGTCACTTGAAGAATTGGTTGAAATGGAAAGAGTTAGCTACATGGATTGTCTATTATCGCAGGAAAATATAAAGCCAATACCTGGAGTAGCTGAGTTAATTGAAGAATTATATAGAAATAATGTAAAACTTTTTGTAGCGTCATCTGCTTCAATTAAAAGCATTGAAACAGTTCTCAAAATGTTTGATTTAGACAGGTTCTTCGAGACAAAAGTTAGTGGGGATGAGGTCAACAAGGGAAAACCTGCGCCAGACATTTTTCTTTATGCTGTCAAAATTATAGGTGCCGAGCCAGAAGAATGTATTGCAATAGAAGATTCAAAGAACGGTGTAGAAGCGGCTAAGTCAGCCGGAATAAAATGTATTGGTTTTGAGAATCCAAACTCTGGAAAGCAAGATTTATCTTATGCAGACATGGTTATAAATAGTTTTTCAGAAATTAATTATCAAAAACTACGGCAGATTTATAAACAGTGGCAAAAAGACTAAAAAATCTATGAATTACTAAAAATGTAGTGATAATTACCAGGGAAGGTGGGTCTGTGCTAAAAAATACCAGTATTCTTTGTGTTTTTAGGGGGTAAATAAATCTCCATTATGAAGGTGAAAACAATAGGAATGTTGGCAACTCTGGGAGCAAGTATAGCGTGGGCTTTTGAGCCTATTTTTGCTAAATTGTCTTATGCAAACGCAGATTTTCTTGAAACTTCCACTGTTAGAGCTATATTTGTTACATTGATTGCATTAACTTACGCCTTTATTACCAATAAGGGAAATCTGAAAGTCAATAAAAAACAGTTCTCAATACTCGTTTATATTGCCCTAGCGGGAACACTATTTGCTGATTTAATCTATTTCTTTGCATTAACTAAAATTCCAGTAATTAATGCTGTTTTAATAGGACATATGCAACCAATTTTTATCGTTTTTATGGGATTTTTTTGTTTAAAAGAAGACAAACTAACAAAATTTGATTATGCAGGAATATTTTTGATGATTATTGCGGGTTTGTTGGTTACGACAAAAACCTTAACAAATTTATCAATGCTTCGATTGGGGAGTGTTTATGATCTGGTGGTGCTGTCTGCAACAATTGCATGGGCGACCACCGGTGTAGTAATGAGAAAATACCTTAAGGATATGAATGCAGGTGTTGTTACATTTTACAGATTCTTCATCGCTTCAATTGTCTTTGTGATTTACCTGCTCTCAACCTCCTCAGTGCTTTTTTCTAATATTTATCAAATCTTGGTTGGAGTTATAGTGGGGGCAGGATATATCCTCTACTATGAGGGTTTGAAGCGCATTAAAGCTGCTCAATCCTCTGCACTTGAGCTTTCAACACCATTTTTTGCTACATTATTGGGTTTTTATATTTTAGGGGAATTAGTCACAGTTATGCAAATTTTTGGTATTCTCTTGCTCTTTGTGGGGGTTGGTTTTTTATTTGTGAGAGAAGAAGTGCATTCTTAAAAGGCTCGGCGGTTGCGGTCCTTAAGTTATATCAAAAGACTCTGCACTCACCCATCATATTGTTCTGGGGGCCGATGAGAGATAATAAGAAGTTCGTATGTTCTTCTAGATTTGATAAAAGAGAGAATCTGGTATATAATTGAAATAAGCGGAAATTCGCTGCGCCCGGTATATGAAATTGACAGTAAAGATTTATAAGCAATTGAGATGGATGAGAACAAGCTATGCAGAGTAATCAAGATAAAAGGTTAATCCGTCAACTGGGCGGTATTGATGTATTTTGCATTGCCGCTGGTGCAATGATCAGTTCCGGTTTGTTTATTCTTCCCGGACTGGTTTATGCTAAAGCTGGACCGGCGGTGATCTTAGTCTATATTCTGGCGGGTATAGTAATCTTACCTGCATTATTTGCCAAGGCTGAACTGGCCACAGCTATGCCCAGAGCTGGGGGCAGCTATTTCTTTATCGAGCGAAGCATGGGCTCGGCAGCGGGTACAATAGGCGGGTTTGCTAGTTGGCTCTCGCTTAGTCTTAAAAGTGCATTTGCATTAGTTGGTATTGGTGCATTTGCAACCTTGATCAATCCAAACATTACCGACTGGCAGATTAAATTCATTGCTGTCGGATTTTGTGTATTTTTTATAATTCTTAACTTGATAAGTGTCAAACTCACGGGGAGGTTTCAGGTTTTTCTGGTAATTCTACTTTGCATTTTATTGTTCCTGTATATCTTTCGTGGGTCGATGTCGCTCAATGTTCATAGGTATACACCGTTTATGCCCTTTGGTAGGCGCGCACTGTTTGCAGCAGTTGCTATGGTCTTTATATCATTTGGCGGACTCACAAAAGTTGCCAGCGTTGCCGAAGAGGTCAGGAATCCTGCAAAGAATATTCCCTATGGAATGATCTTGGCATTTTGTACGGTACTACTCCTTTATGGGTTAACCACTTTTGTAACCGTAGGTTTGCTTGATGAACACGAATTTGCATATTCACTTACCCCCATATCAACCGGTGGATATAAAATCTTTGGCACAGTTGGTAGCATAATTATGGCATTCGCAGGAATACTTGCTTTTGTTTCTACGGCTAATGCTGGCATATTGTCTGCATCACGCTTTCCTATGGCAATGAGTCGTGACCAACTCTTGCCGGAATTTTTTGCAAAGGTGAATAAGCGATTCAACACCCCCCATTTTTCCATAATATCTACCGGAATTTTTATGATAACGGTTATGCTCTTTTTGAACCTGGAAAATCTTGTAAAAGTGGCCTCTGCTATGAAAATCATATTGTTTATATTTGTGCTCCTGGCATGCATTATTATGCGTGAGTCAAGAATTCTAAATTATAAGCCAGCATTTGTTTCGCCCTTATATCCCTGGTTACAGAGCTTCGGACTCATTAGTTATGGTTTTTTCTTATATGAGATGGGTAGTGTGGCGCTTTTGGCAGCGGGTGGATTCATCGTTGCCAGCATTCTATGGCATAGGATTTATATTCGTGAAAAGGTCATGCGCAAGTCTGCCTTGATACATATTGTTGAGCGTGTTACGGCTAAAGAGATAGCCGGTGATTCACTAGGCACTGAACTGCGTGAAATTTTAAAAGAGCGTGACAAAATAGTTGAGGATAGATTTGACAAATTAGTGAAAAAATGCGAAGTAATTGATATAGGTAAACAAATTACACTTATAGAATTTTCCACAATTGTGGCAAAGAAAATCGCTGAACGACTAAAGATTGATCCCAAGCAATTACTTGATTCTCTTATTGAACGTGAGAAGGAGTCAACAACAGAAGTACGACCTGGGCTGGCGATTCCACATATAACTGTTGATGGTGAGCACAAGTTCGAGTTAGTTATAGCGAGATGCGAGGCCGGTATTAACTTCACTCAAGACTTGCCACCCGTCTATGCTGCCTTCGTATTAGTCGGCTCGCGTGACGAAAGGAACTTCCATTTGCGTGCACTATCAGCGATTGCACAAATTGCACAAGATCCAGATTTTGATAAGAACTGGCTACGCGCTAAAAACATTGAGGAGTTGCGTGATATCATACTTCTGGCAAGAAGGCATCGTGAAGGGGCCTAAAAATTCAAACAAAAATTTGAAAATAAAGAGAGAAGCCATAAATCTTTTAAACATTTAAGGCTGAAGAACCCTTATTATCTAAGAGTGAAAAGAATCATCTCCTGAACCCTGGCTTTTCACATCCTATAGCTTTTGACTACTTTTTCTCACTCAATCCTAAGAAACTATCAGCGAAGTTATATCCGGCTTTCAAATCCTCAGAAGTCAGGCCTCTGTCTTCCAGAGAGGATTTCCTGAAGGCCCAGATAAGAGAGACAGCATTACGCTTCGTTTTCTCTCTTAAAAGCTCAGCATTTGAGGCGATCGTCTGAGAGATCTTTATCCCGGTAAAAAAGATGCTCGCCGCCAAAATTAGTAAAGCAATAATTATACCGACCGTTCCCCACTTTCCTTTTATAGTCTTCCTCCGACCTTTTACTTTCTACTCAATCATTATCTTTAGTTTGAAAAACTCTTCCTTCTTTATCTTGAGGACCTTTGATATACTCTGGACTTTAGGAATTTTTGCCTCCTTAAAAACTTTTTTCATCAGATGTTTCTGTATCTCCAGGGGAGTACAGCTACATTCCCGACGAGGATCACCGAAGTAGCCACAAGGACAGCCATGCGGAACACTTCTTAGAAAAACTAAGACTTACATGTGCAATCTCTGAATTCGTTAACCTACACTTATTAGCTGATTCAACCTACCCCAGAAATCCAAAGACGTTCGGGCAAGAATTGAGAAAGAAACGAATGGATTTAGGATTACAAATAAAAGAGCTTGCAAGATTGGTTCATGTCACGTCTGACACAATTATAAACTGGGAGCTAAGGAATGTCAAACCAAACAAGACAAACTCGAGAAGGGCTAAGAAGTTTCTAGAATTGCAAGGAGCGAAATAATGGCTTGTCGGGAGAATCTTGATCTTTCAGTCGGTCTCCTTTCTTAAATCTGGTGGCCTTCAAACCCAGCTGCTCAACCTTTCCCACAATCTTATGGCCTGGGATTATAGGAAGTTTTGGCTGAAGTCTTCCCTCAATTTCATCGAGTTCAGTGTGACAGACTCCACAGGTCAGAACCTCCACCAGGATTTCTTTTGAGTTTGGCTGAGGAACCAACAAATCAGCCATCTCTAAAGGTTTCTTCTCTACCGCGGTAGAGATTATCTTATTATCAAAAAAAGCCTGATCAACTCCGCCTATCACATTAGTTTCATAGAATTCGTCTTTGATGATAATTCGGGGGGCCAGTTTAATCTGCTCTTTTTTGAGTTCCTCAATTCCTTCTTTGAGAAAAGATCCGACCAGAAACATCAATTTTCTTCCTTCCCGTAGGGAGACTATCCCCTTGTCTATGCAAACCACAGGCCAAATCTCAGCTTTGTCAATCTGGGTTTTTGGGATAGGGTGGTAGAGGAACAGATTATCGAAGGCTTTTAGCTGGTAAGAGTCCAGTTGGAGGCTCCACGGGCTCCTTTGTGCTCAGGACTGCCCCTGATACAGCTTGTATTCTCTGACCATTAAGGTCGATTCCCTAGATCTATGACTATCTTTGTAAGCTTACTCGACAAGGTCTCTCTGTTTTCTAGATTTACCTCGAGCACTCTGACATCCTTGCGGCTTTTTATTTTGTCTATGAAGTCGCCTCTACCCTTCTTTATCGTTGCTACCACTCGACCGGTCTTTAATGCTTGGAGAACTACCTCCCTGAATTTCCTGGAGAATAATTCC
>Ga0315549_1005299_pt1 | contig 10572 bp, 15 predicted proteins | sample SalMarSW160200MG_FD_203101 | JGI IMG/M metagenome (GOLD analysis project Ga0315549, IMG submission 203101) | Salt marsh sediment microbial communities from the Plum Island Ecosystem LTER, Massachusetts, United States - Salt Marsh Sediment SW1601-200 ... | reverse complement strand
ATAAAGAAGTCCATCCCCATACGTTAAGACATAGTTTTGCAACGCATCTTTTAGAAAACAATGTAGATATAAGAAAAATCCAGGAATTACTTGGTCATGCAAATTTAGCAACAACACAAATTTACACTCATATCTCAACAGAAGAATTAAAAAAAATAAAATCTCCTATTGATGAATTAATGAAATAAAATGATAATTTCCAAATTAAAAAAATTAGCAAAAGAATTTGATTTAAATTTTAATGAAAAATGGTTTAAACATATTTGGATTTCAAAAAAAGAAAATATTCTGTTGGAATATATGTGGATGTGTCCTGATCCTCTTTATCAAAAATATGGAAAAACTCCATCGGAAAGGGCAAAACAAATTGAGAATTTTTTAGCATCAAAAGATCTTGAACAAGAACTTTTCCATAGATTCGGAGGACAAGTAATAAATAAAAAAACTTTCACAAAATATTTTCCAAAGGGGATAAATGAGATAGAGAATTATGAAATAAAAACTTCTTACCAAGATTTATACAAAAAAATTATGTGTGCTCTTGGAAATTATTCGCGAATTGCAATTTTAACAAAATCAGAAAAAGAAACTGAAATTAAAAAATTAAAAAGTTTTGTTCTGTTTCATGAGTGGATTCATGTTTTAGTTAATGAAAATAATTTGAAACCAAAAGATTGGAGATATAATGAAGGTCTTGTAACTTATTTTCAAGAATTTGCCGAGGGGAAATTAGATAAATTAGAAGAAGGAATTAAAAAATGGAAGAACTATGATTTTCAAAAACAATATTTTATTTATGCAATAAAATTTAGAGAATTATTAAAAGAAGTGATAATTCCTTCAGAGCGAAAAATTAAATTAAAGAAATTTTTAAAAGGAAAATGACAAACAAATGTGAAAAATGTGGTTTTGATTCAGAGGAAAATAAAACAAAATTTGGTTTGATTCTTTGTAGTGTGTGTCACACTTTTGCACCAAATAATCCAGAAGAACTTGATAAATATATTGAAGAGAAAGTTTCTGAAAAATCAATTGAACCTTTTAGAAAATATTCAAAATTTCGGGGGGAAAATCAAAAAAAAGGAATGTTGAAAAAATCTTTAAAAGGTTTGCATATGTCAAGAGCGCCTTTTGGTTATGAGAGGAATACTAATTCAGGAGAATTAATCCCTGCACAAAATTTCAGAGAGGTTGAAGAAATATTTGAAGAATTTTTAAAACCAGATATTAATTTAAGTAAATTAGCACAAAAACATAATTTTTCTGTTAATGGTTTGAAGAAAATTTTAAAGAATTTTGTTTACATAGGAAAAATAAAATTTGACGGGCAAATTCATTCTGCAAAACACCAGCCAATTGTTTCATCGACACTGTTTAATAAAGTTCAGGATAAATTGGATAAAATAAAAAGGAAGAAAAATTAATTATTTTTCAACAATACTTTTCTTTAAATCTTCAAATGGAAAAGGTCTTTCATTCGAAATAAATGTAATATATTTTACAAAAGTGTAAAGCTGAATTAAATAAACTTGGGACATTTTTAATAAATCTTTATTTTTCTTTCCTTCAACAAGAATTATAACTAATTGCGCAATTGCAAAACAAAAAATAAAAAATCCCCAAACTTCTAAAATAAATCCTGAAACAATTGCAATTGGAATCCTCATCCATGCCTCTCTTCGTTCAGATTTCTGTTTCTTTGAAAATTTTTTCTTATTCTCTTTTGCCATATAATAATATAGTAAAATATTTTATAAAACTATCTTTTACTTGATTGTCTCTTTGACCGCGCCTTAGAATCTCCTGGTTTGTAAGCTTCTTTACGTCTTACATCTGCTACTAAAAGATTTCTATCATAATCTGAAAATGCTTTTTCCAAATCTTTATTTTCTGTGAATTTAATAATGCCCCTTGCCAAAGCCAAACGTGCAGCTTCAATTTGAGATTTTTCTCCGCCACTTTTAACAAAGATAACCACATCAAAATTCAATTTCCCTAAAATTTCCTGTGCAATTCTCAAAGGTTCATCTATTTTTAATCTGTCAAATATTTGAAAATTTTTGTAATCTTTATTGTTAATCACAATTTTCCCAGAACCTTCAGTTGTAATTGCTCTTGCTATTGCACTTTTTCTTTTTCCAGATGTGATTATCTTATTCATTTTATTTCTTTATTGATTCAAGTTTAATTGATTTTTTTGGTTTTCTCTTTGCCAAAGTAATTTTTTCTTCTTTTTCAAATTCTTTTGGAAATTTATTATAACATTTTATTTTTTTAAAAGCCATATTTCCTCTGCCTTCACGGAAATTCGGAAGCATCCCCCGAATTGCACGCTTAACAATTTTTTCATTTGATTTGGAAATCTTTGGGCCTTTCTGGCTTGAACCAAATCTGCTTCTTTTAATTTGGAATTCTTCTTCAATATTTTTTCTGCTTCCAGTAATTATAACCTTATCACAATTTACCACAATAATTTCTTCTCCTTTCAGAGCTTCTTTTGCAGCAAAACTTGCTAACCTTCCTAAAACTGTTTCTGTTCCGTCGATGATTTTCATTTTAAAATTTTAACATCCTTTGCTGAAGGGTTGGATTTAATTTCTTTTAATATACTTGAAACTTCGCATTTAGCATTTAACAACTTTTCTTTTGTTTTCTCAGAAAAATTCAAGGCAACCACCTTAACTTTTTTATTAAAATTACCTTCAGATAAAATTTTTCCAGGAACAATCACAATTTTTTCTTTATTAACAAGTTTATTTAATTCACCCAAATTAATATTCTTTCTTTTTCTTCTCGGTCCTGAAAGTAAAGCAGCAACTTCCAACCATGCAGAATTTTTCTTTGCCAATAAAATTGTTTCAACTAATTCCGGATTTGTTTTTCTTTCAGCTTGCTTTGAAATTTTTGTTTTGCTTTTCATTTTAAATAAGATAACGAGAAAAATAATTTCCCGCTAACGCGATTAACTCGCAGGTTGGAAATCCAAGATAATTTGCCTTTATAAAATGTTTGGTATGTGGAGTACAGGATTCGAACCTGCGTAAGCACTAAGCTAACAGATTTTGAGTCTGTCCCGTTTGACCACTCCGGCAACTCCACTTATGATTTTATTACCAGATTACTATATAAAATCTTTGTTCAACAAAACTGTCCTAACTATATAGTAACTGCACAATAGAAACCTTTATATACCTTGTTGTCACTAAAAAGTTATGGAAATACCTAATTTACAGAGAGGAATATCTCTTGAAAATATGAAAATACCTGAAATATCTAATTTTTCTAATAGTAATTCTATTATTTCAATTGGAAAAGATAAAATAGAATCATTAAAAAATTCAATTAAAGAAATCCAAAATTTAGTTGAAGAAAGACAAGAATTAAGTGAAAATTTCATTTTTGAAGGTGACAAAATCAAACTTGAAATTGACAATCTTTTAATGGATAATGAAAACACTGCAAGAGATTTTCGTGACAAAGATTACATGACTGAAAAAAACGCTCTTAGAAATAAAAAAGTGGAAATTTCTGAACTGCAATTAAATGAAAAAATAAATTGCTGGAAAGACATTGCACAACTTAAACAAGAATTGCGACAATATGAAAAAGATTTGACAGAAAAAGAAGCAAGAATGAAAGAAATAAATGAATTAATGAGTGAGGGAAATTAGGATGAAAAGCAAATTCAATGAATACAAAAGAGAAGTGAAAGGAGGTAGAGATTAATATGGAAAACACAGAAGAATATCAGCAAGCCCAAAAGTACATAAAAAGTCTTTCAAATGAGAATGCTGAAGAATTTACAGACAGAATGTATGATTTAGAGATGTATGGAGAAAGTCTAGAAGATGGAATTTCTTATTTGAAACGTTTTGAAAATCGAACTGGAAAAGAAATGCCTGTCTATTTCAAGAAAAAAATTCTTGATGGTTTTTTAGGAGGGGTTTGGATTGCCACAGATTGCGAAGACGGACAAAGCGATTCGCTCTTACTAAAAATGATTAAAGATGTTGCAAGAAACCCAGAAGGAATAAATAAAATTTGGAATTCTGAAGATTTTATGAAACGATATAAGAAACTTGCTTGGAAGGCTCATTCTCATGCATCAAATAGATGGTATTATTCGCCTGAGAAGCAACATAGTTTTGTTAGATAACTAACAAATTTTTATTTTTTATTTTAACTTTTAACTAAACAAAAAAACAAAACAAAGAAAATGCAAACACAACAACAAAAACTAACAATAGAAGAAATCAGTTCAAAACTGAAACCAATACTTGGAAGTAAAATTGATGATTTGTATTTTAAATACACAATTTCTGAAAACCTCGACGAGAAAAATGAAATAATGCAAATGCTCGGTTTTCTTTATCAAAAACATCTTGGAAAATTTTTAGATAAAAGCATTCTTTTAGAACCACCTCAAAAAATTTCAGTTGAAGGAGAATATCCTCTTTCAAAAGTAATTTATGCAGGAAAAGAACTTTTTGATTTTTCATTAAAAGAAACTGACTGGCCAAGACACGTTTGTATTTCAGGGATGTCTGGTTCAGGTAAAACAACTTTAGCCCTAAACATCCTGGAAAATTTCATAAAACGTGACAAACCCTTTTTAGTTTTTGACTGGAAAAAGTCTTTTCGACCTTTGTTAAATCTTGACACTTCAATAATGGCTTTTACAATCGGCAATGATGTTGTAAGCAATTTTTTTAAAACAAATATAAACATTCCCCCAAAAGGAGTTCAGCCAAAAGAATGGATAAATGTTTTATGTGATTTGCTAACAGAAAGTTTTCAGGTTTCGTTTGGTGTCCATAAGATTCTTTTAGAAACTTTAGACGAAGCTTTTGAAGGTTGGGGAGTTTATGAAGGGTCAAAACACTATCCTAATTGGTTGCATATAAAAAAATTACTTGAACAACGTGCAAAAGAATCTTCTGGAAGAGAATCAAGGTGGTTTGAAAGTGCATTAAGAATTGCATCAGTTTTAACCTTCGGAGATTTTGGAAAAGTAATAAATTACGAAGGAAAAAAATCACTTTCAGTTGAAGATTTGTTTGATAAAAAAGTAATTTTTGAATTAAATTCTTTGGGAAATATTGAAAAGAAATTTTTCTCTGAATTTATTTTAACTTACATGTATAAATTAAAAAAAGCAAACCAAAACAAAATTGATGGGCATTTTAATTACGCAGTTTTAGTAGATGAAGCCCATAACATTTTTTTAAAAAATAAAACTTATTTTGTTTCAGAATCTGTAACTGATATGGTTTATCGTGAAATGCGTGAATATGGAATCTCATTGATTTGTTTGGACCAGCACATTTCAAAAATTTCCGACACTGTTAAAGGAAATTCTGCATGTCACATTGCATTTCAACAGCAATTACCTCAGGATGTCATGGATATAAGCGGATTAATGCAATTGCAAAACAAAAAAGAAATGTTCTCCCAATTGCCTGTTGGTTCAGCAATAGTAAAACTTTCAGAACGTTATACCCAACCTTTTCTTGTAAAAGTTCCTTTTTCAGAATTAAGAAAACAAGAAATTTCAGAGGAAAAAATAAAAGAAAGAATGCAATATTTAATTCAAAGTTTGGAAGTTGAAAAACACGAACCAGAATTCATGGAACAATTAATCAATCCTGAGCAAAATGCCTTGAAAATTGAAGTTACTGAAGAGGATTTTTCTGAAGAAGAAGATTCTGAAATAGAAGTTAAGATAAATTCCCTGACGAAAACTCAGGAAATACTTTCAAAGTTTATTTTAAGTCAAATTGAAAAAGGAGAAAAGTTAGAAGAAATAAAATCTCTTTTGCAATCTGAATTAGAGAATAATGTTTATACTCTTGAAGATATTGAAGTTGCAATATTTGATGTAACAAACTCAAAAACCGAAATTAAAGAAAAACCCAAGAGAATAAAAAAAATGACTCCTGAAATTTATTCTTTTATGAAACCCTTAAATGAAGAAGAAAAACAATTCATGGCTCATTTAATTGAAAATCCAAAACATAAAGACAGCACAACTGAATTTTACAAAAACGTCGGTTTATCCACAAGAAAAGGAAATATAATCAAAAATAATTTAATGGATAAAGGATTAATAAAAGTCCAAGAGCAAAAATATAAAAACGGCTGGAAGAAATTTATTAGATTATCAAATCATATTCAAACTCAAAACAAATAAACAAATCAAAAATTTAGACAAACAAAAACCGAACAAACACAAGATAAAAACAGTAAATAAATTACTAAATATCTTAATAATAGGTTTTTACAAACTCTAAATTAATCATTTTGTTTTGCACAAAAACAATCTGAAAACCGCGTGTCACAAAGATACAAAGTTTACAAACACAAACAAAAAACCCTTTGGGTTTTTGAATTCTTATTAGTCACCGACGCTGTCTTTGACTGAAATACCCTGAAATATCTAAAAATATGATAGAAATATCTTTAAAATATAATTAACTTAGTATAAACTTAAATTTTATTGTTATGAAAACACTCGATGAAAAATTTAAAAAAGTAGTAGAAACAATAAGGACTTTGTTGGCAATTATCTTATTGCTGTTCGCTTATGTCGAAATCATTGATTGGATGAGTGAACATAATGTCATTTTATTAAAATTAGTGGGTTTATTTGCGATTAGTTGTTGCATTGTTTTGATTTTTTCAATTATTTATTTCAGCTTTATATGCAAAGAAGGCAAAAAAACTGAAATCAAGAAAGATTAAAGCGCACACGGTGTCTAGGAAAGTTCGATTCTTTCCTGCGCACAATTAATTAACACGAATAATAATTTAATACTCAATGTTATGAACCCACGCGAAATTTTAGATTACCTTCTTCCCATCTTTGAAGAAGATCCTGAACAGCTTAGATTAGAACTTCGTTGCCAGTTTCCGGATTTGCAGCTTTGTGAAATTTCCGGCTACTATTATCATGGCTACAGCGAATTAATAAAAGCAATAGCCGAAATAAAGGGAGAAAATTTGTCTCTTTTAATTTAAATTCATTAACAATTAAAAAATAAAGTCATGAAAAATTTATTTATTATTTTCTTCGCAATTCTTTTATGTGTGAACAGCTTCGCACAAAAAAAAGATAAGTTTGACGCCTATAAAAATATAGGCCCTGCGAGCAGGTATCTATCTTTTGAATTAACTCTGAATCCTGTCCCAGAATATCTAGCAAACTGGGAATTAAATTTTAGCGGTGAAGTAACGCGTTGCATAAACATGACTCTTTCGTATCAGCAATATGGAAACTGGCGTGAATTAGTTACTGGTGCAGATTGTCTTTTGTTAAAAGCAGAATTCCCAAAAATAAAAACAGGACTGGATTTGAGAGCTGGTGCAAAAATCGGAAACGATTTGAAAACTCTTTCAGCAATTATTTATCTCAAAGAAGAAATCCGACTGTTTAGCTGGAAATCCGGGAAAGTAGAATATTTTTCATGCAGCACAAAAACAAGTTCAATAAACTTTGTATTGTATGAAAATCTGTGCAGAAACAGCCGCAAAAACAAAAAACTTTACCCCGAACTAAGAACAGGAATTAATTTTGTATTTTAATCTTTATCAAATCCGCGAGATTAAAAATAAAGCGGATTTTTCCCTTTGAAAAAAATATTCTGCAAAAGCAGAACAAATATATTTCACCCTAAAATAAATTGAAAATAATTAACATAATAATATTAATTTAAATCTTTAAATCTTTTAGTCATGAATGAACAAATTAAAAAAAAGAATCCTTGGAAAGTAGCTTTCCTGATTCTTGTGCCTTTTCTTATAGGCATAATTATACTTCTCCTTATTTTATTGCATGATTGCAGAAAAGAAAGTGAACAACAGCTAGCTAAACTTACCAATCAAATTAGTGAGCTGAAAAGAGAAAAAGATTCATTGAAATCTAATAATGAAGAACTCATGAAAACTCTTGAATTAAAAATTGAAGAACTTGCTTCAACTAGGAGTTTGCTGATTACTTACCTTGAAGAATCAAACAAGGACGATAAAGAAATCCGTGGTTTGAAAAATGAAGTTTCTGAAATAAAAAAAGAAGTTTCAAAATTAAATTCAAAACTGGATTCTGTATTAAACAGAATGGTTGTTTCTTTGGACACAACTTCAAAAGTTTCTGAAACTCCTTGTGATTCTGCAAAAACCGATTCTGTTCCTGCAGGTTCTTTGTCAGTAAAAGTTGTAAAAACATCTTTAGACAAAAAAGGAAATCCAACAAAAAAACAAAACTTATACAATTATAGTTCTGTTTTATTTCATTTTTCTGAAAAAGGTTTCCTGACTGACAACTTTGGTCCTGTTTCATTAGGAAATTATTCTCCTTTGGATAAAGAAGAAATTGAATTGTTTTTATCTTCTTTAATCAAGGAAAACTTTGGAGCTTTTAATCTGGTTCAGGTAAATAAAGAAACTGGAGAAAAAACACCCTTAGTTCCGGAAAACAAATTATTTCCATTGAGAGCCGGAGGCCTCTCTGATAAAAATGTTTTAAGTGTTCATTGGAAAGGAGACCAGTTTCTTGAAAAACAGGTTGATGATGCCCTGAGAAAAAAAGGAAACTGGAAATTTTGGGGAGGCCTAGGGGGGCTCGCATTAAGTTCAGGAAGTTATGCTTATTGGGTTAATCAGCCAGATGAAACAAGTGCTTATGTAAATGGAAAACTTGTTTCAAAAGAAGGCAAAGACAGGCAAACACTGAATTCATGGGGTGAAGGTTTGTCAATAGCAGCAGGAATGATAAGCACATATTTTATCATAGACGGCTTTCTGGACAAACGGGCTTCAGTCAAATTAACTCCAACAGAGGTAGAGGTTTTCTATGAAATTAATCTAGAAGAGCTTTTTCTTCTCCTGCAAAATAAATAATTTGTTTAATTAATAAAATTCAGAGTTATGAAAAATTCAAATTCTTATCAATCATCATCTGCACAAAAATGTAAATTCTTTGTTATGCTCTTAATTGCTTTAGCCATGGCTTTGGCAAGCGCTTTTTCTCAAGAAAATGAAAATTGGAAATTGAATTCAATTTCAATTGGTAGTGGAGAAACTCCTTTGTCTTCTGGTCTTGCTGTTTCTGCAGTAATTTCAAAAGAAAAATCGGTTTTTCTTTGCGATTATAATTCTACCTTAGGAGAAATATTATATTTTTATTCTCCAATAAAACAATTTTCCTTTGGATATTCTGGTGGTGTTTTTAAGAGTAATATGTGGGTTTTTTGGAGTGGTCCTATAGCATCATTAAATTTGCTTAATGGGCATTTCACAACTTTAAACTGGTTTGGATGGTCTTTAGGGGATCCTGAAATGGAAAAGACCGAATCTGAAATTAAGTTTTGCTTTTCATATCACCAGTTTAATTTAAATATTAAACCAGTACAGATATATTACGCGCTTCTGCATTATCAAAAATGTAAGCCTGAACACATTTTCGGAACAAAAGGAACATTCAAACTTCATGGGAAAGTTTCTTTGGAAGGAGGTTTAGGTTATATGCTTAATGCAGACAAATATCTCTGGTCAACAGGACTTGTTTATAACTTCTAAATTTACAATAATGAAAACATTTAAATTAATCTTAGCAATTTGTGCATTTGTAATTTTTGCAACATGCGAGAACATCCACGAAAATTACATCAATCTTCCGGGATGGAATACAGACAGCATCCTGAATTACATTGATGAGGCAATCCCTGACGATTTTAACATAACATACTCTGTAACTGTTGAAGGGGACTGCAATTTTGTCGGATTTTATTTTGATGAACCTTTGGGAGAAATTTCTATTTGCAATGGAGATTCCCTGCCGGAAATAACTTCAAATCAATTTTATTATGAAGGTTGTTTAGTTAGGGAGGTTTTTGTCAACGGAGATTTATTATTTTCTGATACTTTATGTCCAGAAGTTACCCATGACACAATAACCAATGTTGTTGAGGTTCATCATCAATCTGCATTTTGGGATTTTAATACTGGTGACACACATACCCACGAGGCAATAGGATTTGCAAATTTGAATGCTTCAGAATCTCAGGGAACAAACAGATATCATTTTAACACAAATCCCAACGAGGTTCTTGCATGGACAAAGTATCCTGTTTTTGGGCATTCTTCAAATTTGGATTCAGTTTCATTAAAATGGGGTTCTGTCTGGGAGTATTTTGTTGAAATCATTGAGGAATCTTATTCAGGGAAGGAAAAGGTTTTGTATGAAAAAATCGTCAAAGGAGATTGCAAATTTAATGCTTATGACGCAACTTCATATAAAACTCTTGATTATTCTTTTCCAAAAGGAAATTACTCTGGAAAGCGACTCATGATAAAAGTTAGTAAAATAAACACAATAGATTACCCTTCAAATCCAACGAGAAATCAGGAATTCAATATAAATGAAATCTATTATTCCTGGTCTTGGATTGAATAATTGAAAAACTCCTTCGGGAGTTTTTCTTTTTACTAACTTTAAACTTGTAGTCATGAGAGAAATTTTTAAACAATTAGAAGTTCTTCGTAAAGAAGATAAAGAAGTTTTCCAGGTAGAGGTTG
>Ga0315549_1005297_pt1 | contig 10575 bp, 7 predicted proteins | sample SalMarSW160200MG_FD_203101 | JGI IMG/M metagenome (GOLD analysis project Ga0315549, IMG submission 203101) | Salt marsh sediment microbial communities from the Plum Island Ecosystem LTER, Massachusetts, United States - Salt Marsh Sediment SW1601-200 ... | reverse complement strand
GTCCCGAAGCCGGAAGAGCGTCGGGATTTTCCATCAAGGTAGCAGAGAGTATTTTAGTCATTAGAAATTTATCAAGGTACGGCGGGAGGCCAATTCAAATCGCTGCCGCATGTTTGCTAACGGCCCGGCAATATGGGGAGGTTGTGTTACCCGACGCAAGCACCTGGTACGTCCTGTGAACTTTAGCCAGAAAACTGTCACGGTGCAAGGAGGGTATGGCGCACTTTTTGCCGTCATGGTACAAATTTTATTGCGGGCTGGAGCGATCGCGGTACAATGTTTCTAAGTGGACGGGAATCAATCCCCTGGTGTAGAAATTTGATAAACGGGCACTGGCGCAGTGTCGCGGTACAAGTTGGATCGGAGCCAGAAATTTGTCAAGGTGCAGGATTTAAATTGCGTGTAGATGCGCGTGTCCGGGTGCAACAACCATTACAAATTTGTCTTGAGTGCAGTAGCAAAAGCAAAAAGTGTGACAAACAACTTACCCATATTGTCCGTGTTATGGGCCAGGCCTTATTTATTTGTCTCTTCACCAGAAAACTGTCTCGGTATACGAATCTTTATATTTGTTTTTGTCTTGTAGTGGAAATTTTTCTTGCGTCGGTGCGAGGAGGAAAATTTTAAAATTCTTCATGTTCTGATTTGCAAGCTCTTTGCCAAAGCTTTGAAATTAGTATTGGCCTGTGTGGCTTTGGCAATGTGCTTGCAAATAAGGGCTGGCTATAAAGCACTTTAATCTTCTGAAAATTTAAATGGATTAAAATTTGTCTTTTTATCATCACAGTGCATTTCTATTAATATATTACCTCCATAGTTGTGCAGGAGATTTTTCTGGCAAGAGTATATATCCAATATATTCTGCGTTTCTAATAATGGAATAAGCGACAAAACGAAGAAAATTAGCAAGTCCTTCTGATCGAATATATTGCCAATTAAGTCTTGTTTGTTCCATTTCTCTAGATTTTGCATACTCTTCAAAATGACCATCTAAATAATGAAGCTGTGCATCAACTCTTCGGTATGCTCTAAAATGATCTACGAGAGAAAGGTAAGGCTCATAATAAGCGACAGCATCATATCGTGTCCTTGTTGATCCAAGACCATATTTTGTGTGAATCATATTGGGTAAAAAACTATCATCAGCTAGGTTCGGATCTTCTGGCATTTTAAAAACACTTTTATTTCGGAGCATAAATAGTCTTCCATGAAAATAAATCTTAGATCGTTTTTCAAAATCAGGATCTAATTCTGGCTGAGGATGTGTATCAGCATATGGTTTATAATCACTTACGTCATGAGCTGATACCTCCGCTTTAGGAAAGAATGCTCGTGCATGCAAAATTTCATAGAGAACTGATTCCCATATTGATAAATCAACAGGTCTATAAGGAATTGGCCAGCCACCAACAGCTTGTAAACAATCTAATTTCTCTAATTCTCTATAAAGAATACCAATAGCACTTTTATCAAGATGGACATCACCATCAACAAAAGCAACAGCTTTTACATCTTCATTTATTTGTCTTATAATCTCATTATGTGCAAAGACTTTTCCTTTTCTGCTATGTACTACTTTAATATTTAATTTTGGATATTTTTTTTGAGCTTCTTCAACAGTAGTACCAGTGTCGTCGTTACAACCATTCAAGCACACAATAGTTACAACCTCTGCCCCATCAATATCTTGCAACACCAACGATTCAAGACATTTTCCAATACGGCTTTCCTCATTGTACGCTACAATTCCATAGTATAGATCTGCCATATACCACCTCAATAAAAGACTTTCTTTGCATAGGTATCTTGTTCTGTTCTCTTCAATTCTTTTGCAATTCTCTCATGCTCATCTGCTTCTTTAACCCTTCCCAAAAATCTTAATACCACTGCTTTATCGCAATGCGCTTCTGCATAATTAGGATTAAGTACAATTGCTCGACTATGATCAGTTAATGCTAAATCCCATTCTCCTAATCGCTGATAGGCAAATCCTCTATTGTTAATCGCTAATGCAGAATCGGGCATAAGATCGACAGCTGTTGAAAAAGCAGGAATCATCTCATCTATCCGATCAAGATAATAAAGAGCGTTTCCAACATTTCTATATGCTTCTCCAAATCTTTGATCTAATTCTGTAGCCTTTATAAAATCAGTAAGGGCAAGATCCCAGCGTTTTTTTATTCTCTGACATCGTCCACGAAGATTATATGCAGATGCAAAAGAAGGATCGGCATCGATAGCTTCTGAGACAACTTCAATTGCATCATCTATTTTATCTCGGAAGAGCAAACTTCGTGCTCTCTCATATAACAACCTTGCTGGATAGATGGTATGATCAATATCAGAAGAGTGAACTTCAACATCATGGTCATCTCCGCTTATTCTTATCATAGATATTGGATGCTCTCGAAGTTGATGCAAAATATACAAGCCTATATGTTCATTCGTTGCTCTACCTACAATATCATCTAGATATTTACCCTCTAAAGATGAAGTAACATATAGAAGCGCTTGTCTCAAGGCTAGAGAATCTAGCCCCCGAACAAATCCATTTTTAATTTCCCCTTCTATGTATATAGCAATGGTATAGATAGTTTTCCGTATATCAAAACTTCCATGGTCAGATTCAAATGTTTCCCAAATAGATAATCGAGCCATATTTTACCCATCACGTCTTACTCAAATACTTTCACTCTTTCACCAAACTGATCGGCAATCCTAAATGCTCGTTTTCTGGCAATTTCCGGGTTTACTTTGCCTTCTATTGGTGCTGATTTAGCACGATCATGTTCAGAGTATACAAAAACACTCATGAAATCAAATCCAACCTCTTCTAGTAATTTCATTGTCTCATCAATATCATTTTCCATCTCAGTAGGAAAGCCAGTGATAATATGAGTTCCTAAATGAATTGCGTGATATTCTTTTTTGACATTACCTAACCGCTCAATAACATCTGCCGCTTTGTAGGGGCGTTTCATTAGTTTGAGAATTCTATCACTCCCAGACTGAACAGGCAACATCACTCCTAGTAATCGGCCATATTCTTCGTTACCAGCAAAAACAGCATCATATTCATCTGCATGACGCAAGTACCAGTTAACATTAAAATCATGAATAAAAACACGGTGATTGCCAGCAATCTTAAGTGTCCTTTCAAGGAGTGAGTAGAATCGTATTCCTGATTTAAGATCATATCCATATGCTCCTGTATCTCCACCCATGAACATAATAGTAGGTTCTTTTTTTGCTACAGCTGATTCGAACTGTATGACAAGGTCATCAAAAGGAACAGAAACAACCCTTCCCATTGCGTTTTTAATAACACAGTACGAACAATCCATCAAACAACCATTATTGATACGAATCTTATATCCTTTTTTTGCCAAATCGTATTCTCCACGGGGAGTGAGTTCTCGAAACAATCCTCTTGAATCTTCTCGCTCATCAAAAATTGATGAGTTAGGATAAGCAATCTCACTCATAGGAACAGTCACATAAGGAGCTAACACAGTATCAAAATCTTCTAATCGAATCGGAGAAACTGTTGAAAAACTTCCATAGGCTTCTAATTTATCCGGGCTAATATTAGGAAGACATCCGCTTATAACAAGATTTTGGGCATCAGTAATTTTTTCTACCAATTCTGATGTTCGCCTCAAAGAGGCTCTTTCTGCTGCCTTATCAACACCACAAGTGACGAGGACTGCATAATCTGCTTCTCTGGGATAATCAGTTATTTGGTGACCATTTACCTCAAGATAATTAATGATTCGCTGGGCATCGAGTTGTCGTTGCTCACATCCAACACAATCAACATAAAATCTCATCTATAATCCCTCCTATAGATTTCCCAATCTATAGTACTTCTCATACTCATTGGGAAAATTGTCCGTGCTTCTGGGTAGCGGTTGTATAATTCTTGTTGGTCGTGTGCAATATCCATAATAAATTCTTCAGATGGATGTAGATGCCTTCGCATTGGTGTTTTAGGATCATTATGAAAAATATTAGAGGTAATACCAATTCCTTGATCTAAATATTCACGATGTGCTCTTTTCACATTTTCAGATGGTTCTAATCCCCATACTAAACCACAGAAGGCATTGTAGTCACCAAATACATCTCGTGCGTATCTTACAGCTTCCATCCATTTATTGTATCCATAATCTTTATTTTTCCCAGGGCATATTTTTACAAACAACTCTCTATTATATACCTCAATATTGAATGCAATTGAAGTTATTCCTGCACCTCTATATTCATCAATTATTGCTAAATCATGAGGAGGATGGACAAGAATATGAATCGGAATTTTAGGATCTAATGCATTATAAACTGTGCGTATTTTTTCAATAATTCCTCTTTGAGTTTCTTCATCTGTTCTGGCAGTACCTGCAGTAATGGAAACGATGGGCATATCTCTCCATGGAGTATTCTGAAACAAGCGAGTTGCTTCAGCTAGTTTCCCATTTTCAAAGCTAGCTTCCAATTCGCTTGCCACTGTTCTTCTACTTGGTTTGAGCGAACAGAACTTACAAAATGTTCCTTCATCAAAATAGTAGCATTCAGGATAGATAAAAAATCCCGGTGTTTGCTCCCCTGCTACAGCTATAATCTTATCTGATAATGAACTATCTGAAAGTCTTTTTCCATAATAAGCAGGAATTTCAGGAAGACCAACATCCTGTACATATTCGCCTCTATGATATAATCGAACACGATTACCATCTTTAATTCTCAATGTCCACGGAGATCTTTCTCTCCGAAGAAAAGCTGATACTACACCATTTCCTAACAACAACAATTGAGGAAATCGATGATGATTCTCAGCTTGATTGGTATTGCCATACACATAGAGATTTGCATAAAAATCTCCTTCATACTTTGCAAATGTGTCAATATCACAGTCTATGCCATAAGATAATAGAGATACCTTTACCTCTGAAGGATTTTTAAGATTCAATTTCATATGACCATAATGGTTTTAGCTTTTAATTCTTTTTGCAAGGTCTATTAATGTCTCTTCAAGCTTATTTTCAATTTCACATTCCCAAACTACAATAACATTCCATCCTTCAATCTTTAGAGCTTCAACATGCTTTTTATCTTTAGCGATATTTTTTCTCAATTTTTCTTTCCAGAATTTTGAGTTAGTAGAAGGTATCCTACCTTCCCTACAATCTTTATGGTAATGCCAGAAACAGCCGTGAACAAAAATTACTGTTCGATATTTTGGTAAAACAATGTCCGGTTTTCCTGGTAAATCTTTTTGATGAATTCTGAATCTAAAACCTTGTCTAAAAAGTTGTGAACGTAAAATCATTTCGGGCTTTGTATTCTTCCCTCTGATTCTACTCATTACTTCGCTTCGTTTCTGTTTAGACCAGATATCCAATGAGTTCTGTTTATTAGATTACTTTATTGATTTTGATAAAATCTTTAACTGCATTTGCAACTGCCTCTGCAAGTGGAACTGGAATTCCATTTCCAATCATCTTGAATTTTTTATTCAGTGGTAATTCAGGAGGTAAAACATAACTGTCTTCTACACCTTGTATCCGTAATGTCTCACGCACTGACAAACGTCTATGCTCATATGGGTGTAAGTGAACTTCATTGTTGCCATAACAAGCTGTAGGACTGTATTTAAAACGGTGAAGACGTTTGAATGAGGGTCTATTTGTTTCTCCTTCATTAATTTTCTTTAATTTTTTTTCATCAACATGCAAATTGAAATACTCCGTTGAGTTCGGAATTCTTCCCATTTCTTCTGGAGGAACTAAACAACTTTCAACACACAATTCAAGTGGTAAATCTTGTGGTTTGGTTAATTTCTTTCCATAGTCAACTGCTACTGCCCACTTATATTTTGTCAATGCACCATTGTATTTTTTGTTTACTGGAAATGTGAACCACTTACCAAGCGAATTATTTACAATTTTCTCATCGAGTTTGTTTTTGTGAATACCAATAAAGAAAACTCTCTCTCTGAATTGCGGAACACCAAAGTCTAAAGCATTTAATATTTTTCGGTCAATAAAATATTTTATCTCAACTCTTTTCAATAATTCTTTCAGATACTTTTTTGTTGAATTACTCCTTGTTAAACCAGTTACATTCTCCATTACAAAAAATGTTGGTTGTAATTCAAGAATCCTATCAAAGAAGACTTCTGTCAGTTTTCCTCTCTCTCCTTTGAATCCCTTCAGTTTTCCATTCATACTGAAATCTTGACAAGGTGGTCCACCGATAATTCCAAAATCTTCTGGCTTGCCTTTTAGAAATGCTTCTTTAACTATTTGTTCAGCACTGACTCCACTGATTGACATCTTATTGAAAATTTCTGCCTTCATCCCATTACCTCTTACCTTTCTCCATGAAGTAATTCCTGCTTCGTGAAGCTTTATAAACACTTCGTCAACTTCATTTGTCCAAACAATTTCAAAACCTGCCTTCTCAAAACCCATATCCATGAACCCACCACCGGAGTAGAAAGAAAGTATAGGAATTTTATATTCCTGATGGTTACTCATACATCATTGTTGTCTTTGTAGCAGAATAAACAAATTCCGTTGCTTCTTTCCGTAAATTGTAAATGTTTATTTGTTTATTCCTGTACTTATTCAATTCATCAAATTTCTCAGACGGAATACTTGTAACAGTGAATTGTCTATCACCAATTTGTAAAAATACACTCACATTTCCGTTTTGATACTTAACTACATTTCTAACTAAACCTGAAACATCATTAAAGGAGCAATTCATTTTAAGTTTTTTCAGAAAAAAGGAGCACGCTGGTCTGTATAAACAATATTTACAATTTGCTACTGTTGGATTTGCTGTAAATGTTCCTTTTTTGATACTTTCATTAATAGCGTGAAGCAAATCTTTCGCATCTTCAAAGATAGTCTTACATTCTGACTGTGAGAAATTGACTGTGAATTTTTGTTTAGCCAAATCAACCAAACTCAGAACTGTTGGAAAAATACCTTTGTTTTCAAAATACAAGTAAGCATAAAGTTTAAGTTGTTCTTTGTATTCTTCCTTAACTTCTGCAAGAACATCATCGGTATCGTCTAAATTATCGTTGGTTATTGCACCGGTTTTGAAGTCAATTATTTCTGTATCGTTTTGAGCTTCAATTAACAAATCAATTTTGCCTGCAATTAATTTGTCTTTTGATTCAAACCATTTCTCTGAATAATATTTTATACTACTAGACCTTATTGATTGATATGAAACAGCATGCAGATGTTTTTTTAAAAGGATCTTTTTTAATCCAAAGTCCTTCACATTTTTTTGAAGGGGAATGAAAAAGCTGTAACCCAGATTCTGCAAGTTTCGTTCAACAGCTTTCACCTGCCCATCAAACATCTGACTGAAATCATTTTCATTATTTACTTTTCTTTTTACAATCAACTCAAGCATTTTGTGCAACACTGTTCCAAGGTAAGCATTAGGTGAAATTGGAAGCAATGGTTTCTTTTCGAAAGCTTCTGCCAAAAGAGATTTGTAAGCACAATTTTTCATGGAGTAAAATTGGCTTGGTGAAATTCTATTAATTTTACGATAATTTATTTTTCCTATTTTATACATTATCTGCTTATTAATTTTTCATAGCACCAACCTGGTCTCCGCCTTAAGTTGAAAGTGTCAATGATACTTAATCTTCCGCCCCGGCTTGTTGTATAATCATCAACTTCGGCTTTTATTTCCGCCAACCAATTTGCTACCCTGATATTTCTCAAATCCCAAAATGGATGAACAATAATAATTACATTTTTCTGGTTTCTTCCGAACCGAATTATTGGCAAACCATTTACTTCATCTAAATGAGTAAGCCCAAAGCTTTGAGCAAAACTGTTTCTTAAATCTGTTGCGAATGAAAGCCAGTCACTTAATTCAATATAAGGAGCAAAACTTCCATCAGTACCACACAAAAAAGTTGAGTCACTCAACACCCGCATCATTGCCAAGCCTAATTTCCAATCAAGTAGACTGTGGTAATTCATATTCCTGTAAACCTTCAAGCAGTCGTAACACGCATCTTTACACCTCCTTTGATGGACATGTGAATGAATATTCCCCAGATAATTATTAGGATCAGGTGGATTCATTGTTTCAGAGAGAATGTTTTGAAAGTTATTGTATAAGTATCTTACGAAACCTGACCCGTTTGGCAATTCATCTGTTAAAACGATTTCCGCAATTCTTCTATCTGTCCCATCATCAAGTGTTTTCATAGAAATGTCTGCAATTTCAATTTCGGTAGGGTCAACATCAAGCTTATCTGCCAAAATCCTTTGTAGCAAAAATGCTGCTGAATAATATCCTGAACGAACTCCATTGCTTTGTGCTTTAATATAAGGCAAATCTGTTTCTCTTGAGAACATATTCAAGTCAAGTTCAAGTGGAACACTTGCCGGTGCTATTCTGAATATTTCTGTTTTCTTGTTACTTGCCAATGCAATCTGTTCATCTACGCCTGATGCATTTGGCTGGATGAATATTGAGTATCCGTTTTCATTTGAGTTCACAGCTAAAGCATTCAGCAACCACTGATCGTTAAACCAAAAACCAATTACTGGATTGAAAGGAAAGCGGTTGTTTGTGTTGAAAAGTTTTCCAGTAAAATAGTGGTCTGAATTTGTATTCACTCTCCAAGTAACATCTTTGTCGCTAATAGTTAATTCAGCATTTCTAATAATTTGAATGTGGTCGGGATTTGCAGGATCATTTATTTTCTCAGCAAAAATTGGTGGTCTTGAAAGTAGCAATTCAGAGTCATCTTTAGAATCACTGCCTAGCGAAAGATTTGTTCTGTAGGCTCTTGGTGATTTGAGTTTAACCGGCCGCTGGTATTTGTCAGGATTAATTTCTCCGCAATTCGGGCAACTGTCCAACAGATTTTGATTTTCCATCTCTGATTTTCTTTCCTCTGAATAAGTTTCAAAGAATCCGCAAGCTCTGCATCGCACAAACCAACGGTTTAAATAGAAAGGCAGTTTTCTTGTATTCGTTACGGTTTCGTTTCCACTAATTCTTGTGTTGATGATGTCGCTTGTGAACCCAATTACTTGATGAATTGCTTTGTCCTTAGTTTTCTGTGCTCCCGGTGCAAACTCATAAATAGCCATTGATTGTGCTCTGTCAATAGAAAGTGATTCAAGATTTTTATCAATACCATGATACAAATTTCTGATCGTGGTTGGCATTCCGAACATTGGCAGAATCCCACCTTCAGCTAATTTTTCAGAAATATCTGTAGTTGCAATTTCTTCGTTGTTTATTATGCTCTGTGCTTTTTCAATCAATCCATTTGCCGTTGTTGTATCAATAATCCAATTGATGAAATCATCTCTCCTTGATTGTAACTGTGGCGTTATCAAAGCATCAATAGTTTCTTCAATCTTAAGTCTGTTATAATTAATCCAATGAATTATTTGTGCCTTGTAAACAAACCAATTAGCCTGTGAATCACCAATGTTTCCAAACTCTCCATGGACGCTTGACTTTTCATCACCGGTAATGTCAATTGCTTCATCAATATATGCCTTCCTTAAAATTTCCTTTGCAAGTAAGCGTTTGAAAATTCTTTCTTGATTCATTGTAAGGAAAGGAGTTGGCGGCGAATCATTTGTAATCTTATGAGGATTTGAAAAATAAAATTCATCGTGGCTCCTACCTCTGCAAAAAGTAAGTATCACTGAATACGCTTGTCCTCTCCGCCCTGCCCGGCCAACTCTCTGTTGATAGTTGAATCTTTGAGGTGGCATATTTCCTAACATCACTGCTTGCAATGCTCCAATGTCAACTCCGACTTCAAGTGTTGTAGTTACACTTAACAAATCAATTGTTTTTACTTGTCTCATCCCTTCGTCCGGTAAAATGACATTTCTGAAATGCCTTTGCCTTTCAAATTGGTCGTCAGTTTGTCCTGTAAGTTCTTCGCAGTGCAAACGGATTGGTGGGCGGTGATCTTTGATTGCATTGTATGAAAGATAATTATTTTGCCAAATGTCATCACAAACGCTGTCATGCTGTGTATTCAGTGGTGTAATGGAGTATGTGCAAATACCACCGCTAAAATGGAGGTGTGGTCTGCTTCCTCGTGTACTTGTCCATACAGGGTCAGTAGCCCGTGCGACTTTAATAAAAAGATTTTCAATTTGAATTCCTGTGTCGCCTGTCAGCAAACCACTTGTTAAAAGTGTTGTGAAAACTGCATCTCCAAGTTCCATTTCTTGCTTAGAATATCTTTCGGCAACTTTTTGAATATATTTCTTGACTTGCCCTGGCAGTTCCCTGTATGTTGTGAAGTTGAAAGGATTGCTGTCGTCAACTTTATTGTGCTTGTATTTATCACCGAGAATTCTAATTGTGGAGTTTAAGATTTGAAGGAATTCATCTCTAGCAATAATAACTGCTGCTGCCTGGTCACTAATAACTTGCAATTCAGGGTTGATGCTTACATAGCCTAATGCAGATGATTCAAACGAATAAAATAACGAACCAAAGAACATTGATGCAAGATTAGCATAAGTTCCGGTTCTGATTTCTTCAATGAATGTA